>JAEEGL016131718.1_pt1 | contig 16975 bp, 15 predicted proteins | sample 9134231 | NCBI WGS metagenome assembly JAEEGL01 (sample SAMN16246548, study PRJNA631951) | gut metagenome | biome: gut microbiome; feature: rumen; material: fiber-attached | host: Bos | place: Iran: Karaj | collected 2018-10
ACTTGACTATGTATCATGCTCACCATTCCGGGTACCTGTTGCAAGACTTGCTGCTGCTCATTCTGCTATTGCAGATAAGAGCGTAAAGGCTTCTTCATCAGATGCAACAAAGTCTGTAATCGATGATGAGACAAAGGAAAAGCTTAAAGAGGCTGCTGACAAGGCTCAGGAAATCGCTAAGGAGCTTGCAGAGCAGTCTGCTGATGTAGCTAAGGCTGGTCTTGAGGGACTTAAGGCTGGTTTCGAGGCTGCTGTTAAGGCTTACAAGGACAACAGAAATAAATAATAGGTTTTAAACCTTTACAGGGCCATTCCCATAAATTGGGGATGGCTCTTTTTTTTCTTAAAATTTTAGAATTCAGCAGGCTTAATTCTTCTGTATTTCGTTGAGCGGTTATTGTATTAGTGATAAAATTAATGTGATATTATGTGACCATTCCCTATTTTTCGGAGAGCCTATGGCAGTTGATGAAAAGGAATTGATCAATGAACTGAATGTATATACAGGCCTTGATTCTTTTAACAGTTCTGAAGGTGAGAAAGAACTGGAAGAGTGCGGTAAACTTGGAGCTGACGTTGAAAAGCTGAAAGCTCTTAATTTTAATGCGCTTCAGCTGGCGGAAATAAGGAAGGGCCTTGAAAATGATAAGGTTGATGTCAAAAAGTATTTAAATCCAAGCTTTTCCTGGACTGACATGGAGGAAATGCGCCTTGAGATGTCGCAGGGCATTGATATGAGCAAATACAGGGCAGAGGGTTTTGACAGTCAGCAGCTATATCAGATCAGAGCAGGTCTTGTTGAGGGTATCGATGTATCTGTTTATGCCAAGAGAGAGTATCTGGCAGATCAGATGAGGGAACTAAGAAAGGGTCTTTCAAAGATCAACGGAGTGCCCATCATTTTTTATCAGGATCCCCAGTTTGACTCCCTTCAGATGAGGGAGATAAGAAAAGGACTTCAGGCAGGAATAGATATTTCAAACTATGCCCTTTTGAATGTTCCTTATATGAAGATGAGAGCTATCAGGCAAAGTGCTGAGGATGGTCTTTATTTTGACGATACAGAGATAGGAAAATATAATGCAGGTGTGCTTGACCAGATCCATAAAGCATATCTGGACAAAGTGGATATCAGCGGCTATGTTCGAAGGAGATTTGATGCTGAGCAGCTGGAACAGATAAGGATTGCTCTTAAAAAGAACCTTCATATAGAAAAGTATATCTCTTTGGATATGCGTGGAGATGCCATCAAGGAGATAAGGATTGGTCTGGAGGACGGCCTTGATGTTGGAAGATATGCAGATCCTATCTATGGCTGGCAGCAAATGTATGAGATGAGGATCGGCCTTGAACATCAGATAGATATTCTTCCCTATTGCAAGCCTCTTTACCGTGCGGACCAGATGCGGGAGATAAGGCTTGGCATTGAGGAAGGCCTTGATGTATCCCGGTTTTCTTCTATGATGTATACTGCAAGGGATATGAAGCGCATCCGTGAAAAACTTTTGTCCGGTGAGCTTCAAGCCATTATTCTTGAAGACGGAAATGTATCTTCTGCAGGTGGAGCCGGTACAGGCATTGAAGGTTCTGTCCTCGACAGAACAGGCGGTGTTTCTGATCAGAGTATCCTTCTTTCAGAGATGATCCAGAATCGTGACAACTATCTGTCTGTTTCGCAGAATCAGATGAAATGTTGGCTTATGCTTCCATTAAGGAAAGATGGCATAAGTTATACAGAGGATATTATTTTAACGTTCCTTTTTAAGACTAAGATTGTAAAGGGAATTGATAAAAATGCCATAAAGAAGATGCTCAGTAATCCGGATCCTACATTGAAATATCTTGTGGCTTCAGGTAAAGAGGTTGCGGATGGAGAAGATGGGCATTACGAGTACTTTTTTGATACGGATTATAAGAATGAGTTCAATTATCTGCCGGATGGAAGCATTGATTTTACCAATATAAATATGATCCAGCAGGTAAATGTGGGCGATAAACTGGCGGTTTATCACAAGGCCACAAAAGGAGAGGACGGTTATAATGTCCATGGCGAGATAATCAGGGCAAAGAACGGAAAAGAAATCCCTATCCTTAAGGGCGACGGCTTTATGATCATGAGTGACAGGATCACGTATGTTGCAAAGGTGACCGGAGCCATCAGCATGGAAGACGGAATGATCAACGTTAAAAAGATATTGATCGTTCCTGAAGTTAAGATAACAGATAAGAAGATAAACTACGATGGCGTGGTTTTTGTTCAGGGAGATGTAAATTCCGGAAGTGAGATATCTGCAACAGGAGATATTGTTATCGGCGGTCATCTGGAGAGCTCCACTATTGAGAGCAGAGGAAATGTCATTATAGCCGGAGGAGCAACCTGTCCTGTCAGCGGAACTATCACAGCAGATGGGGACGTTACAGCTAAATTCTTTGAAGGTGTTAAAATTAAGGGCAAAAACATTTCAGCGAACTATTTCATTGACTGCAATGTTGAAGCCATGGGAAAGATAAAGACCTATGGAAGAAAGGGAGTTATTTACGGCGGTATGCTTCAGAGCCTTGAGGGACTCGAAAGCGCGTCGGTTGGCAATAAGACCGGAGTAAAAACCATAATTACTCTCGGGGTCAGCGGAGCTCTTTTGACAGAATTCAGCAAGATTCAAAAGGAACTCAGCAGAGAAATGGAGAGTTTAAAAACTCTGGCTATCGAGAAGCAAAAGCTTGCTGAAATTGGTTCCGGAGATCGCCAGATCATGCAGTGGAAGATAAAGGTTAACGCTGCAATAGCTTCAAAGACCCAGATAATCCGAAAACTTGAGGCCAGGAAAAAGACCTTTGACGTGGAAATTCAAAAGGGTAACAGGGCTTCGGCAGTTATTACGGAAATGGCCTATGCCGGAACTATTATAGTTATCGAGGGTGTTGCCTACAGGATTCCTGAAGACAGAAGAGCTATTGATAAGATGATCTTCAAGATTGATGCCAATAAGGAAAAGATAATAATGATATGATCAAGGAGCATTGGAAGAGCAATTAAGTGGTTCTTCCAATGCTTTTTATATTGCACATTAACTATCTATTTCCTATAATAGAATATGATGTTTTTGGGGGTAGCGTATGAATATAAAGGAACTTCTTAACGAGATTCTTCTAAAGGATAAGGCGCTTATTCATTTGCCATTTGGTGATGGCAAGTTTGACATCTATGAGTCTGTTGTGGTCTCCTGGATCATAATAGCCGTAATTTTTGTCCTTCTTTTATTTCTCACCCGTGATTTTAAAGTGCATAATATTTCCAAGAGACAGGCTGCTGTAGAGAGCTTTGTTCTGTGGGTCAGAGGAATAGTGGATGGTATGCTTGGTGAAGAGGCATCAAGATATACTGATTATGTTTTCACTGTTCTCATCTACATAGCTTTTTCCAACATGGTGGGACTGTTTGGTTTTATTCCGCCAACCATGGATATAAATGTGACAGCGGCGCTTTCTCTGATGAGTATCATACTTGTAGAGGCTGCCGGAATTCATAAAAAGGGCGTTGGAAAGTGGCTTAAGGGCTTTGCTGAGCCTATGGCTGTCATTGCACCCATGAATATCCTGGAGCTGGCCATAAGACCTCTGTCACTGTGTATGCGACTTTTCGGAAATATTATAGGTGCAACGGTCATCATGGAGCTAATCAAACATGTGCTTCCTGTGTTTTTACCGGTGCCGTTCTGCCTGTATTTTGATATATTTGATGGCTTGATTCAGGCCTATGTATTTGTATTTTTAACTTCACTGTATATTAAAGAAGCTGTGGAGTAATCGTAATTAACATAAGGAGGAAACAGATAATGGATTTAACAGCAATTGGAGCAGCAATCGCAGTATTTACCGGTTTAGGAGCAGGTGTTGGTATTGGTATCGCAACATCTAAGGCTACTGATGCTGTAGCAAGACAGCCGGAAGCAGACAATAAGATCATGAAACTTCTTATTCTTGGATGTGCTCTTGCGGAGGCAACTGCTATCTATGGTTTCGTTGTAGCTATCATGATCCTGTTTACATAATGGTTGACATCCGGTATTGATTCATGAAGGAAGGTATTCTGCAGTGTTAGATTTTAGTGCAATAAACATAATATGTACTGTGGCCAATATTCTTATTCTTTTTCTCATTTTCAGGATCTTTTTGTTTAAGCGAGTAGATGCGATCCTGCTCAAGAGAAAAGAAGAGGTTGATGAGGCAACAAAGGCTGCTGATCAGGCCATGGCTAAGGCAATTGAGACCAAAAAGGAATATGAGAACAGAATTGCTCTTGCAGATGAGGAGAAGGAACAGATCCTATCTGACATCAAGAAACAGGGCTATGACGAGTATGAGCGTATCGTAAGCGACGCCAAAAAGAAGGGCGAGCAGATCATTACCGAAGCAAAGCACAATGCTGAAGTTGAAAATGAGAGAGCAAAAGAGGTATATGCTGCAGAACTTACTGATATGGTTGTTAATGCGGCTTCTAAGATTGCCGCTACCAAGCATAGCACGGAGGAAGACAGGCAGCTCTATGACAAATTCATAAGCGAAGCTGGAGTGGATAATGAGTGAGAAGTTAAAAGCAATCCTGCGTTATGCAAATACTGCACCAAGTGCTGATCAGATTTGCAAAATTAAAACTGTGCTTTCTAATAAATTTAACACCACTGAGATTGAACTGGAAGTTGAACAAGACAGCTCTATCGGTGGTGGTTTTATAGTATCCTGCGGTAATTTCGAATATGACTGGAGTGATCTGGGAAGAGCAAGGCAGCTTCGTTCTGAGCTCAGCAAGCACGGTCGTAAGAGCGGAGATAATGCTACCGACAGGATCATCGGCATGCTCAAAAACAAGGTTGAGAACTTTAATCTGGAGGTAAGCGACAGAGAAGTTGGCGTTGTTGAGTGGGTCGGTGATGGTATTGCCAACGTCAATGGTATTGAGCATGCTTTTTATGGTGAGATCATTGAATTTGAAGACGGCACCAGAGGTATGGCTCAGGATATCAGAGAGGATCATATCGGTTGTATCCTCTTTGGAAATGACACCGGTATAAGACAGGGAACAAGAGCTGTTCGAACCTATAAAGAGGCCGGAATCCCTGTAGGAGAGGCTTTTATAGGAAGAGTTATTGATGCTCTCGGAGCGCCTATTGACGGACTTGGTGACATCAAGGAATCCGGATACAGGGCAGCCAATGAGCCGGCGCCCGGTATCATTGAGAGACAGTCTGTAAACGAACCCATGGAGACAGGTATTCTTTCCATTGATACCATGTTTCCCATTGGAAGAGGCCAGAGAGAACTTATTATTGGCGACAGGCAGACCGGAAAGACTTCAATTGCCATTGATACCATCATAAATCAGAAGGGCAAGGATGTTATCTGTATTTATGTTGCTATAGGCCAGAAAGCTTCCACAGTTGCCAAGATTGTTCAGACCCTTAAGAAGACAGGGGCAATGGATTATTCCATAGTGGTTTGTTCAACAGCTTCCGATATGGCACCTCTTCAGTATATTGCGCCTTATTCAGGAACTGCCATGGCTGAGTACTTCATGCATCAGGGCAAGGCTGTTCTTATTGTATACGATGACCTTTCAAAGCATGCGGTAGCTTACAGAGCATTGTCACTGCTGTTGGAGAGATCCCCGGGAAGAGAGGCTTACCCGGGAGATGTATTCTACCTGCACTCAAGGCTTTTGGAGAGATCAAGTAAATTGTCATCAGAGCTTGGAGGCGGCTCCATTACAGCCCTTCCAATCATTGAGACTCAGGCGGGAGACGTTTCTTCCTATATTCCGACAAATGTTATTTCCATTACCGACGGTCAGATATTCCTTGAGAGTGATCTGTTCTTTGAGGGTATGAGACCGGCCGTAAATGTTGGTCTTTCGGTATCAAGAGTAGGTAGTGCGGCTCAGACTAAGGCCATGAAGAAGGCGGCGGGAAGTATAAGAGTTGATCTTGCCCAATACCGTGAAATGGCTGTCTTTACCCAGTTTAGCTCTGATCTTGATGAGACTACCAAGAAACAGCTGGCCCACGGCACTGTACTTATGGAACTTTTAAAACAGCCTTTGGAACACCCGATAGCAATGCATGAGCAGGTTATAATCCTGGTGGCTGTCGGTTCCGGAAGACTTGATATGATTCCTGTGGGACAGATAAAGGATTATAAGCAGAGGCTCCTGGCATATTTCAATACGGAGCAGGGAGAAATATGCGAAGAACTTATAAAGAGTAAGGATTTGTCTGAGCAGTTAAAACACAAGATCATAGAGGCAGTGGACAGCTTTAATGATTTGGAAAACAGAAAGCTCAAAGAAGAAATTGAGCAGATGAATATGTAACTATAACAGTAATTTCAGGAAGGCAGATTAAGTGGCAACAATTAAGGAAATTCGCGACAGGATAAACAGCGTGAATGACACCAGAAAAATTACAAATGCCATGTACCTCATTTCCTCCACAAAGCTTCGAAAAGCAAAGAAGATGCTTACGGATACGGAGCCCTTTTTCTTTTCAACCCAGGCCATGATATCCAGAATTGTCAGGCATCTTCCTCCGGAAGTGGAAAATATCTTTTTGGAGACAAAGGGTGATATTCCGGAGAGCAGGAGACGAAGAGGCTATATCATATTTACCGATGATAAGGGACTGGCCGGGGCTTACAATCACAACGTTCTAAAGGTGGCGGAGGAACACATCTACGGTGACGGGGACAGATGGAAGCTTTTTGTCATAGGTGAAGTGGGGCGTTTTCACTTCATTTCCAAGAATGTGCCCATAGAGGAATCCTTTATGTTTACCTCTCAGAACCCGACACTTCATCGGGCAAGGAAGATAGCTGCCGAGATACTTGAATATTATTACGAGAGAAAAATAGACGAATTCTATATTGTTTATACCACAGTTCACGGCACTGTCTGTGAGACGAGATTTGAAAAACTCCTTCCACTGGAGTTCATTACAGATATTCAGCATGAAAAGGAAGCTCGGGGGTTCAGACGAGAGGAATTCCATATGGAGCCCAATCCTTCAGCGGTCCTTGATAATATAGTTCCCAATTATATAACAGGATATATTTACGGGGCGCTGGTAGAATCCTTCTGCAGTGTGCAGAATTCCAGAATGATGGCCATGGATTCGGCTAACAAGAATGCTACAAAGATGATCGAAGCTTTGCAGCGGACTTACAACAGACAGAGACAGGCCATGATAACCCAGGAAATAACTGAGGTTGTAAGTGGTGCTAAGGCTCTTAGGAGAAGTAAGGAACAAAAGAAGAAACAGAGAGAAAAAGCAGAAAAATCATAGCGTGAGGTTTTTAAATTGACAAACGGTAAGATAATACAGGTAATGGGACCTGTAGTAGACGTAAAATTTGAAGACAGTGACCTTCCCTATATCAGCGATGCTCTTGAGGTTTACCTTGAGGATGAAAAAAGAGTGATGGAGGTTGCACAGCACATTGGAGAAGATGTTGTGCGCTGCATCATGCTTTCGGCAAGCGAAGGCCTCAGTAAGGATATGATAGTTGTTCCTACAGGAGGCCCTATAAGCGTTCCTGTGGGAGAAGAAGTTCTTGGAAGACTGTTTAATGTCCTGGGAGAACCGATAGATAAAAAGGGCGAAGTTAAGGGCGCAGAAAAATGGGTAATTCACAGAGATGCCCCGACCCTTGTAGATCAGAGCCCTGTCGTAGAGGTTCTGGAGACAGGAATCAAGGTCATTGATCTTTTGGCTCCCTATGCAAAGGGCGGTAAGATAGGTCTTTTTGGAGGAGCAGGAGTTGGTAAGACTGTGCTTATCCAGGAGCTTATTCAGAACATTGCCACAGAGCACGGCGGATATTCCATATTCACCGGCGTTGGAGAAAGATCCAGAGAGGGAAATGATCTTTGGAGCGAGATGACGGAGTCAGGGGTTATAAACAAGACAGCCCTTGTTTTCGGTCAGATGAATGAGCCACCGGGAGCCCGTATGCGAGTTGCTGAGACCGGACTTACCATGGCAGAGTATTTCAGAGATGTAAAGCATCAGGACGTGCTTCTTTTCATAGATAATATCTTTAGATTTATTCAGGCAGGATCTGAGGTTTCAGCTCTTCTTGGAAGAATGCCCTCAGCTGTAGGTTATCAGCCTACTCTTGCTACGGATCTTGGTATGCTTCAGGAGAGGATTACATCAACCAGACTTGGTTCGGTAACCTCCGTTCAGGCTGTTTATGTTCCTGCGGATGACCTTACGGATCCGGCTCCTGCTACAACCTTTGCCCATCTGGATGCCACAACTGTTTTGTCCAGAAAAATAGTGGAACAGGGTATTTACCCTGCGGTTGATCCTTTGGAATCCTCCAGCAGAATACTGGAAGAAGATGTGGTTGGCAAGCTTCACTATGAGACTGCCATGAAGGTACAGGAAATCCTGCAGAAGTATAAAGAACTTCAGGATATTATCGCAATTCTCGGTATGGAAGAGCTTAGCGATGAGGATAAGATCACAGTTCACAGAGCCAGAAAAATACAGAGATTCTTATCCCAGCCTTTCCATGTTGCAGAGCAGTTTACCGGTATCCCCGGGAAATTTGTTCCTCTTTCTGAGACCGTTAAGGGCTTTAAGGCAATTATTGACGGCGAGATGGACAAATATCCGGAGAGTGCCTTCTTTAATGTCGGAACAATAGATGAAGTTATTGAAAAAGCCAGACAGATAGAGGCATAAAGTATGAGTGATCAAAATATGAAGTCCTTTGGACTTCAGGTAATATCAGTAAACGGTGTTTTTTATGATGACAAGGCCCTGGAGATAATTCTTCCTCTTGAGGACGGTGAGATGGCAATTCTTGCAGATCATGAGGAGATGATCCTGGCTATTTCCGATGGCGTTATAAAGATTAAAAAGCCTGACGGAGAATGGCTGATTGGCGCAGTGAGTCTTGGCTCTGTTCAGTTTGCGAATAAGAGATGTATTGTCATTGTAAATACTGTTGAGAGACCTGAGGATATTGATAAGAGAAGAGCTCAGGAAGCCTATATTTTTGCTATGGAACATCTGCAGCAGAAGCAGTCCATCAAGGAATTTAAGAAATCTCAGGCTGGACTTGCCAGAGCTCTTACGAGACTGAAGGCTGCATCAAAATATTCAGGCTTGAAATAAGAATAATATTATACGGATTAGGATTTTAGATATGTTAATTAAGAATTATAAAAGAATACGTTTTTCAATGCTTGCTGCTGTGTGCGGCATTGTACTTTGCTGTGGCTGCGGAAAAAAAGCAGATGAAGTACTTACAAGCTACAAGGAAAGCATGACTGAATTTTATGATAAGCTTTCCTACTACGATGCATCAATAAATGGAATTGATGCAGGCTCTGAGGATGCAAAGGTTCAGCTTTTGGGATACCTGGATGAGATGAATGAAACCTATAAGACAATGGCAGAGCTGACAATTCCGGAGGAATTTGACAGTATTTCGGACATAGCAGTTGAAGCTGCTGACTATATGCAGATGGCTAATGAATGTTATCACCTGGCCTATGACGGAACATTTGATGAAGATAATGAATATCTTGCGAGCCAGTATTATCAGAGAGCTAACAGCAGAGCAAGAGTCATGCTTCAGGTATTACACGGAGAAGTACCTACAGGGGAAGGGGTTACCGTAACCACAGTAGAGGCAGGTCAGTTTGATACTATAGGAGATGAGAGTGAACAGCAGCAGGGAGAGTAAGAAGGATAATCTTTTCTTATATGCGGTCAGATGCATAGCAGCTCTTTTTGTTATAGTAATACATACAAGATTTCCGGGAAAGGCAGGTGAAATCCTAGACGCTTTGGCGAGGTTTGCTGTGCCTTTCTTTTTTGCGTTATCAGGAAGGTTCCTTTTGGGGCTGAAGGATGAAACTCCTCCTGACATCCGTAAAAAGACAGGCAGGACTCTTGGGAAAATACTTGCTGTTACCGCAAAGGTCTATTTGATCTATACTATTTTTTCCCTTATTTATCATCTGATAAATAAAGAGAGCATAGCATACTGGTTTACTTCAAAGTATAATCCGGAAGAAGCAAAATGGTTTTTACTATTTAACTCAGGTAGATTTATCTATGACGGATCCTATACCTTTGACCATCTTTGGTATCTCTTTGCACTTATCTATGTTCTTATTCTTATCTACATTTTTGCACCGGTTCTCCGCAAATGGTATAAGGGGCTTATAGTCATTCTTTTGTTTTTCCTTTATTTTGGCGAAGCGCTGCAGACCTATTATCCCATAAGGCCCTTTGGGATTAACATTTGTACCTGGTATGTGATGAGGAACTGGCTTTTTGTGGGGATGCCCTTTGTGCTTATTGGAATTCTTTTTTCAGACTATGTGCAGGGGAAAAAGAAGAAGCTTGGCGAAGACGAGTATGAAAAAATGCTGATGCGCTTTAAATCTATGGGGCTGATGCTTCTTGGCACTGGCATTCTTCTGACAATTGTTGAAAACAGTATCTGGGGCAAAAAAGAGGTCTATATCGGCTCTTTACTAATGGTTGGCGGGATTCTATTCCTGTCGGAAAGCCTTAAAACCGGCTTGGGTATTATATGGAAGATAGGGAAAAGAGCCGCATCAAACATATATTTTTACCATGTACTTATTATTGCCATATTTGATTTTATGGTGGCAATGGGCGTATTTATGCCGCTTCCCATGTGGGCAAAGCCGCTTCTTATAATGGCGGTATGTATACTTTTGTTTTTTGCTGTTCCCGAAATAATTGAGGCAAAAAGGGGAAAAGAATAATTTTTTCTCTAGCAATTTAATGTAATAAAGCATATAGTTATTTTCAAAGCATTATTTTGGAGTTTTTTATGAATAGAGAAGAGTTTATTAAGTTTTGTGAAAACAGGGTGGTATTTCTTGACGGAGCCACAGGAACCAATCTGATGAAAGCGGGTATGCCGGCAGGAGTATGCCCTGAAGCCTGGATACTTGAACATAAGCAGGTGATGCTTGATCTTCAGAAAGCATATGCTAAAGCAGGTTCAAATATTGTTTATGCGCCGACCTTTACAGGAAACAGGATAAAGCTGGCTGATTATGGGCTTGGAGAAAAGATATGTGAGATAAACACTGAGCTTGTAAAGCTGACAAAGGAAGCGGTGGGAGAAGACGTACTGGTTGCCGGAGATATCACCATGACCGGAAGACAGCTAAAGCCCATCGGAGACCTGGATTTCGAAGAACTGATAGATGTTTACAAGGAGCAGATCAGGATACTGGAGAACGCAGGCTGTGACATTCTTGTGGTGGAGACCATGATGAGCCTTCAGGAGTGCAGAGCAGCTCTTATTGCGGCAAAAGAAGTTTCCGACCTTGCTGTTATGGTGACACTTACCTTTGAAGCAGATGGAAGAACACTATACGGTTCTGATGCCATGGCAAGCGCCATAACTCTTGAGGCTTTGGGGGCAGCTGCAATCGGTGCTAACTGTTCCACCGGCCCTGATAAGATGGAAGAGATAATCCGAAATATGGCGTCTGTTACCAATATTCCTGTGATAGCCAAGCCTAATGCGGGGCTTCCTTCAGTGGATGAGAACGGCAATACCGAATATGACATGGGCTGTGATACCTTTACCACAGAAATTGAGAGGCTTGTAAAGGCCGGAGCATCAATCATCGGTGGCTGCTGCGGAACTACACCTGACTATATAAAGGCTCTGCGTGATAAGTACAAAGATGTTGAGCCTTCAAAGCTTACAGATGAAGAAGGCAATGGAATTCCCAGAAAGATATGCGGCAGAAGATACCTTGCATCGGAGAGAAACGCTCTTTCCTTTGGATTGGACGACCTGTTTATGGTGGTGGGCGAAAGAATCAATCCCACCGGAAAAAAGAAACTCCAGGAACAGCTCCGTGAGGGCAATCTTGATATGGTCTGCGATTTTGCAAAGAGCCAGGAAGAGGACGGAGCTTCGATTCTTGATATAAATGTGGGCATGAGCGGAATTGATGAGAAGGAAATGATGCTGACAGTCATGGAAGAGGTCATGACCATTACAGATCTGCCTCTTTGCATAGATACCAGCAGCAGTGAAGTCATGGAGGCAGCTTTAAGGCTGTATCCGGGACGAGCTCTCATGAATTCCATCTCTCTGGAAAAGGGAAAGGCTGAGAAGTTTTTACCTCTTGCAAAAAAGTATGGCGCTATGTTTATTCTTTTGCCTCTTAGTCCCGACGGACTTCCAAAGGATTCGGAAGAAAAACATGCGAATATCGTGAAACTTTCCGGACAGGCCTTTGAGATGGGCATGAATAAAGAGGATATTGTTGTCGACGGTCTTGTGGCAACCGTAGGAGCGGATCCTGCAGCAGCCCTCAGTACTCTGAGCACAATAGAATACTGTCATGATAATGGATATGCTACCATCTGCGGCCTCTCCAATATTTCTTTTGGCCTTCCTCAGAGGATGAATGTCAATACTGCATTCCTTACAATGGCCATAGAAAAAGGCCTCACCATGGCCATAGCAAATCCTTCCCAGGAGATGCTGGTAAATGCGGCCTTTGCATCCGACCTTCTTAAGAAAAAAGATGGATCAGACCTTAGGTACATTCAGAGAATGCAGAGATATGCTGACGGGGCAGCTGTGAAGGATGCAGGAAGTGTTCCTTCGAAAGCAGATACTGTTGGCAGTGATGACAATATTCTTGATATAATAAAAAGAGATGTATTAAGCGGTTCCAAGAGAACCATAGTAAAAGATACAGAGAAAGCCATTGCAGCAGGTATTGAACCAAGGGTTATCCTTGATGAGGTTTTGATGCCTGCCATCAATGAAGTGGGAGATCTTTTTGATAAGGGGAAATATTTCCTGCCGCAGCTCATTGCCGGAGCTGAAGCCATGAAGCTTTCTATAGGCTTCCTTGAGCCTCTTCTTCAGAAGGATTCCGATTCCGGGAAGAAGCTCCCTACCATCGTGATTGCAACCGTTCATGGGGATATCCATGATATCGGTAAAAATCTGGTGGCTCTGATGCTGAAAAACTATGGCTTTAATGTTATCGACCTTGGAAAGGATGTTCCAAGAGAGCAGATAATAAAGACTGCCAAAGAAAACAATGCCAGTGTTATAGCACTTTCAGCCCTGATGACCACCACCATGAAGGAAATGAAAAATGTGGTGGATCTGGCACACCGGGAGAATCTTGACTCCAAGATCATTATCGGAGGAGCAGTTGTGACTCAGGACTACGCAGATGAAATAGGCGCAGACGGTTATTCTTCAGATGCTGCGGATGCGGTAAGAGTCGTGAAAAAACTGCTGGATATAGAATAAAGGATGGAAGGAATTACAGCATGATAGGTGCAGAAGTAATTGTAAAATGCCTTGAAAAAGAAAATGTGGAGCTTATCTATGGATATTCGGGAGTGGCTATCGATCCCTTCTGGAATAAGATACTGAGCTCAAAAATCAGGCAGGTTTTGGTGAGAACAGAGCAGAATGCTGCTCATCTTGCCAGTGGATACGCAAGAATAAGCGGAAAAGTCGGCGTTTGCGCTGTTACTTCCGGCCCCGGTGCTACAAACCTCATCACAGGTATTGCGACGGCCTATGCTGACAGTATTCCTCTTGTGGCGATTACCGGACAGGTAAACAGCGACATGATAGGCAGTGATGTATTTCAGGAAGCTGACATTACAGGAGCAGTGGAGTCTTTTGTTAAATACAGCTATCTCGTAAGGGATGTGGCTGATCTTCCCAGAATAATAAAGGAGGCCTTCTATATTGCCGGTACAGGCAGAAGGGGACCGGTGCTTATTGATATTCCCTTTGATGTTCAGAATGCTGAGTTCACAGGCAAGTTTACATACCCTGAAACTATTTCCATGCGAAGCTATAAGCCTACGGTAAAGGGAAATATTGTTCAGATAAGAAAAGTAATAAAGGAAGTTGAGGAGGCAAAGAGACCCATAATCTGTGTGGGTGGTGGCGTTCATTTAAGCGGAGCAACAGAAGAAATAAGGAAATTTGCTGAGCTTAACAATGTTCCGGTGGTTTCCACCATGATGGGAATCGGCGTAATGCCCTCTGAGCATCCTTTGTATTTCGGAATGGTGGGCAATAACGGACAGCCCTTTGCCAACAGGGCAATGAATGAGTCTGACCTGCTTTTGATGGTTGGGGCCAGGGTGGCGGACAGAGCTGTTAACAGGCCTGACCTTATTACGGAAAACAAGGTTATGGTCCACATTGATGTTGACCCTGCTGAAATAGGCAAAAACGTGGGACCTACTATTCCCTTGGTAGGAGATATAAAGAATATCTTTGAGGACTTCCTTGAGCAGGATGATCACGCTGATGATCATGAAGAATGGCTGAATACTCTTAATGGATATAAGAAGGAGATGGCTTCGGGAAGAGTTCCCTATGAAGGCAGTTTTGTGGAGCCTAAGTACTTCATAACAAAGCTTTCCAATGCCATGAAGGATGATGCCATTTATGTGGCAGATGTGGGACAGAACCAGATATGGTCCTGCGCTTACCACATTGTGAAAAACGGAAGATTCCTTACTTCCGGTGGCATGGGCACCATGGGCTATTCAATCCCTGCGGCCATGGGGGCAAAGATGGCAGCTCCCGGTAAACAGGTAGTGGCAGTCATAGGAGACGGAGCTTTCCAGATGTCTATGATGGAGCTTGCCACCATGAGACAGTATGGCGTCAATATAAAGATAGTTGTCATGAAAAACGGCTTCCTTGGTATGGTCAGAGAGCATCAGCACTACGCTTACAACGATCACTATTCCATGGGTGAGCTTAAGGGAGATCCGGACCTGTCACTTATAGCCGCAGCTTACGGGATGGGATATATAAAGGTTGACGGTAGATGTGATGTGGAAGAAAAGCTTTCGGAGTTCCTTTCCGATGACAGCTCATGCATCATGGAAGTCATGGTTGATCCCATGGAGCTGGTAAAGTACTGATACTATAACAATAATTGGAATTACGGGGATAAATAATGAAAAGAATTTATTCTGTTCTTGTAGAAAACAGAGCCGGTGTGCTCTCAAAGGTTGCAGGTCTTTTCTCCAGAAGGAATTTCAACATTGATTCACTTGTGGTAGGCGAGACGGCAGATAAAAGTGTATCCTGCATGACCATTGTGTCTTCCGGAGATGAACGTACCATTGAGCAGATTGAGAAGCAGCTCAATAAGAAGATCGACGTCATCAAGGTAAAGACCTTTAAAGAGAGTATGAGTATCAACAGAGAACTTATGCTCATAAAGGTAAAATACAACAAAGAAAACCGCCGTGATATCATGGAAAACTGCGAGATCATGGATGCCAAGATCGTGGACATGTCAAAGAATCTCATGGTGATCCAGATCTGTGACACCTCGGACAGGATTGAGCTTTTTATTGAGATGCTTAAGAGTGTCAGCATTGTTGAGATTGCCAGAACCGGTACAGTGGCGCTTACCAAGTGCAGAGAGCAGTAACTTATTCAAATAAATAAATTTTTTTGCCACATGCAAATATAGTTCGTATAAATATATGAAAGATGATAAAATAACATAAACCGATAGTTGTTATTTCATAGCAAAGGGGATGAACGATATGGGCATTGATGAAAAGAATCTTGATAACTTCGCATTAGATGATGACGCATTGGATCAGGTTACAGGCGGAAAGCAGAAGGTTGAAAGCCTCGTTTATAAGAAGAATAAGAAGGAAAAGGCTTCTAATACTCTTTATAAGGGAGATACAAAAAAAGCGCAGACTCTTTTATACAAGGATGATGACCGTATTACCCTGGATGACGGACCAAAATACTGCTGATGGCAGAAGGTCAGCTCAGGGGCTGATAATCAAATAAGCACAGGCCAGTGGAAAAATACACTGGCCTTTTTGGCAGAAACTATACTTTAACACGTTAAAAATATGCAAGTTTAAAGCGTAAAATATTTTTTGTTGACTTATTCTTTAATAGTGCTATAATTTTCTTTAATTGATGCAAAACATAATAAAAATCTACCGAAAAAATAACAATAAATCGTATAATACAGCAGTATAAAATTTTACACTTTAAAGTGCAAAAGTAGCTAGATAAATACTGATTTACAGGTGGATTTGAGGAGAGAAAAATGCAGAAAAAAGTATTTCAGCTTTTGGTTGATAATACCTCAGGTGTTCTTTCCAGAATTTCAGGTCTGTTTTCCAGACGAGGATATAACATTGAGAGTATTACAGCGGGAGTAACGGCAGATCCCAGGTTTACCAGAATAACCATTGTAGCTTCCGGAGATGATGTGATTCTGGAGCAGATTGAGAAACAGGTTGCCAAGCTGGTGGACGTAAGAGATATTCATGAACTTAAGCCTGAGGACAGCGTTTACAGAGAACTGGCCATGGTTAAGGTCAGAGCAGCAGCTGATGACAGGCAGAGCATACTGGCTACAGCCAATATCTTCAGAGGCAACATTGTCGATGTAAGTCCTGATTCACTGATCATTGAGATTACAGGAAGTCAGTCTAAGGTTGACGCATTTTTAAGACTCCTTGAGGGAAGAGAGATCCTTGAGCTTGCAAGAACAGGTATTGCAGGTCTCGGAAGAGGTACTGACAACATCATCTATCTTGATGAGTGATCATGATTTTGAATTGGGTAATCCAATTTGAGATATAAGGCAGATATTTATTTATATTTTTGAACAATATCAAATAACGGAGGAAGAAAAAATGTCACAGGATGCACGTATTTTTTACCAGGAAGATTGTAACCTTTCATTACTTGAGGGCAAGACAATTGCCATCATCGGCTATGGCTCACAGGGTCATGCTCATGCTCTTAACCTTAAGGATTCAGGCTGCAACGTAATCATCGGTCTTTACGAGGGTTCTAAGAGCAAGGCTAAGGCTGAGGCTCAGGGACTTAAGGTTTATAACACAGCTGAGGCTGC
>JAEEGL012557146.1_pt1 | contig 16974 bp, 1 predicted proteins | sample 9134231 | NCBI WGS metagenome assembly JAEEGL01 (sample SAMN16246548, study PRJNA631951) | gut metagenome | biome: gut microbiome; feature: rumen; material: fiber-attached | host: Bos | place: Iran: Karaj | collected 2018-10
ATAATGAACTTTTAGAATATAATCCTGATGAAAATGAGGGTGAAGAATTCAATCTTTATTTCTGTTCTAATTCTGATGAAAAAGGAGAAAACACTCTTTTTAAATTTGATGAAAAAAAATCAAGATGGGTAAGAAAAACTGATGAAGAACTTGAAAATGAGCTTAATCTGGAACAAGAATCAGAAGTTAAAATTGAAGCTGAAAATGGACAGATGATGACTGCTGATGAACTGCGTACCTGGAATGAAGAACAGGAAATGCAGCACTCGCAGGATGCAGATTTTAATGAACTTTCAGAAGGTAAGTCATTCGCTTTGGAATCTGCAAAAGAAATAGAACCAAATTATTCATTCTTTGTAAAAGATACGGCAGAGTTTGAACAGTTTGCTGATTTTGAACCAATAACAAACCTTTCTGCAAAAGAAGCTGTTGAAACAATGTTTAAACTTGAAGATAAAGGTTTATCTGCAGGAATCGGCATACATATTCCTGGTGATTTTGTTTTCGATGATCCTGACGGAATGGGTACTTTTGTTTTCAATAAAATCGAAGACACTTATTCTTTCTACATGGGTGATAATTTCGTTAAAGAACTTAAAACAAGTGATGAACATGCAAAGAATGTTATTGCTGCGTTTAAGGAACTTGATGAAGTTGTAAAAAGCTATCATCTTAATGGAGACCATTATAAAGAACCTGATTTCCTTTATGAGAAAGAAAATGAACTTTTTTCTGAAGATATGAAAAAATCAGATTTGCTGGAATATGACTTTACACAGCCTGTAAATATTTCAGACAGGTTTGCTATTGATTTTGTAAAACGTAATGATGAAAAAGAAACAGTTGTCCGTTTTATAGACAAAAAATACAAACAAATTACAACAGGTTCATATTATATTTCTACGCTCATCGAACATAAAAAGGGTTTCGGTCTCAATCTTGACGGTGGTGTTCCTGAATGGACCGTTGATGCAGAAGCTACTGCTAAAGCTATAGAAATTTGTGAATATTATAAAAACAACAATATTACAGTTACATCTAACTATGTTGAAGGACAAAATATTGAAGAGCCGGAAACTCATACACTTATAAATGGTACTCAGTCTTTTGAAATGGGCTTTTCAAATAAGGATGTAGAAGTTCTCAAAGAGCGTTATGAAGAAGCTAAAGAGGAAATCAAGCAAAATTATGTTCTTGAAAAGCTTTCTGCCGCAGGTATTGAAGTTGTAACTGATAAAGCTGAGTTTGATAGAATTCTTGAAGAAGAAAAGATTCTTCAAAAAATGACTGTTTCTGAATACAACAATAAAGAAGTAGATGCTTTTGTTACAGATAAATCTGGTTTTGTAGACCCTGAAAAAATTGCTGCAATCGACCTTTATGGATTTGAGAAAGCAAAAGAAATGTGGAAAAATGGAGAACCTGACTGGAACACTCGTATGATGCTTCAAGATAAATCTATTTCTGATTATTTAAATAGGAATAGACCTAATATTTATAATTATCAGAAGAATAACATAGTTTACGGCTTTGCCTACGAAGGAAAAATCTATCTCAATCCTGAAATAATGAATTCCGAAGTTGCCGTACATGAATATACTCACCTTTGGGATAATTATATTCAGCGTACAAATCCGGAACTTTGGGAAAAGGGCAAACAGATTTTCCGCAATACTCGCTTTTGGAATGAAGTAAAGAACGACCCTAACTATGCAGATATTGCAGATAATAATGACCTTATTCTCAGCGAGATTCACGCAAGAATCTGCGGCGAAATGGCAGATAAAGTTCTTAATAAAATTTTGGAACAGGAAGGAAAGCTTGTTGCCGACAAAGTTATAAATTGGGATAACGAAACTTGGGAATATCTTCTTTCAGACCTTGGTGTAACTGCTTTCCCAATTACACAATCATCAGATATTACTTTTGATGAAATCAGAGATTTCCTTGCAGCTCCAATGAAAGACCTTATGAACGGTTTAAGAATCAATGTAGAAGTTGAACGGTCACCAAAGCCAAACAATCCGCAGCATACTTTATCCTGGGAAGAACTTGGACTAGACCCTAACGATTATGATTCTCAAGATGTTCCAAAAGACGAAACGGAATTCAAAGAATGGGCATTAGCTTTGCAGCTTGAAAATGAGCTTGATTTAAGAGGATTTGATACAGGACATGAGAATGTATCAAACGAAGATAACAGCAGAATCAGCGAACAGAAATGGGCAATTCTTGACGACCTTTCTCACAGAATTGTTTGCGGTGAATTAAAATATGAACTACACAATTATGATTATTCAAATCAGCAGAAAGAATATGACAGACTGCTCAAAGAGAATTCTGTTTTCCAGGAGCTTACAAGCAAAGGTGTAATCAAAGCTGATTTTGAAAATCCTTTTGTAGTTCCAACGGAAGAAAAGAAAGAACTTCTTGCTATGCTTAAAGCTGAAGATGTCAAATTCAGCCGTGAAAGTAAAGACCAAATGTATTCTTATGACGGTATAGATGGTACTTGGTACATTACTGATAAAGTAATTGATTTAAATTCAAATATTATTACCTATCAGCTTGCATTTAAAACAAAGCCTGAAGAAAGAACTTTTTCAAGTGAGATGGCACGAAATAACTGGCTTGGTATTACTGAAATTCCTTCAGATAATTATGTAACAAAAAATCACAAACAATATTACATTTTTACTGGTGATAAAGAAACTTTCAGAATAAAAGAATTAACTGAATATATTCCATACGGAAATATTTTCCGTAATTCAAAAGCCTGTCGGGATGAAGCTGTAAATTGGGTATTACAGGAAGAAAACAAGAAACGTACTGAATACAATAAAAATATTGAAAAAGCTCCAATAAATGAACTCAATGCAAAACTTACCGCAAATATCAGCTGGTCTGAGTTTACAGAAGATGCTTTCAATAAAACAAAAGCAGACTTGCAAAACTGGAAAGATGGTGAAGTATACGCTTCTATAAATGTCGGCCAGCTCAGCTTTGAGCTTTGCCCTCAGAATCTTGGTGATAGAATGGATTTGTTTACAAACATTTATTATCCAAAACTCTATGCTACTTACGGTGAAGATGCAGACGGTGTAAAGTATGATACTGCCAGCGGACTTGATATTGATTCAGAAACTTTTACAAAAATGTCGTATGAAGAATTCAAGGAGTATTTTGCAAATACAGTATTGCCATCATCACTTGATAACGACCTTACAGAAAGAGCTTTGCAGCCTACAGAAGATTGGAATACAATCTGGGAAAAACTGAATAAACAAAACAATGAAAAAATCAAAAACACGATAAGCAAACTTGAAACAATTATCAAAGAAACTTATTTGACTATTCCTGAAGGTGAAGAATCTCTTACACATGATGAACTCCAAAGACTTTATGACCAATGGACACGACCTATGGTTCGTGAAATTTTAGAAGAACTTAAAAATGGTAATCAGAACATAATCAAACTAATCAATAATTTTGATCTGAATAAAGAAAATCATCGAAAAGAAGGAACATACGGAACAGCAGAGCAGCGCTTCAATCATGATGTTCGATATGAGCTTATGCCAGCTTTATATAAAGATGTTCAGAACAGAATCATTGAAAAATACGACAATGATAAAACTCCTTATGTCATTTTGAACTGGAGTGAAAGTCCTGTATTCCCGATTGAAAACAAAGTTTACACTTTGAAAGAGTTCAACGAACTTCTCACCCAAACTGATAAAGAATTCCATAACCGCAAGGAATATGCTGAAAAGAAATATGGTTCAGCAGATAATTACTGGAGACTTGAAGATGCAGGTAAATTACCTGAAGAAGATAAGGGAATAACCTTTGGTTATGATAAAACAGAATTTAAACTTTGTAATATTCCAAATCTTGAAAATCCCGAAGATACGTATTCTTATGAAGCAAGTCGTTATGATATTGGCGATGGTGAAGGTTCTGTTTTTGATTTTATCCGTACTACTTGTAGTCATGATGTTCTTATAGAAAGTTGTAATAAACTTGAAAGAGAAATGTATTATCCGGACATTTTAGAAGAACAGCAAATATTTGTTGAAAATGCTGCGAAAGAAGAAGCTGCACTTTTGAAACAGAATCTTGTAGAAAAAATGGCAACACTCGACAAAGCACAGTTAGAGTATAACGAACTTCACAAAAAATGGCTTATTGAAGCTTCAGAAGCAGAAAGAGTAGACGAACAGATTAATAAGGCTTTGGCTGACATTAAAGCAACTTATGACAATTCAATTTCAAATCTTTATACAAAAGTTTTAAATGAATATCCCTTTGCTGCTAAGGAAAATATTTCTGATTCTCAGTTTATGCTTTTTACCGCTAATGAAGCAAAGAAAATGATACTCTCTGAGCTTTATCTTCCAAGCCTTGAATCTGCAAAAGATTTTAGCAAATATAATGCTAATGATTGGGATAAGTTCCGTAAGATTTTCAAACAGTTCCCTGCAAAAGTAAATATGACAGAATATGTTGAAAAGCTCCTGCAGGAAAAATGTGAGGAAAGAGGCTATTCCGTTTATGAACACAATGAGAAAGTTGATGTTTATATTGCTTCTACAAAAATTGTCTATGTTTCAGTAATTGATAAGCTTTCAAAAGAAGGTTTTACTATTTCTGATTCTGAATTTGCAGAAGAACCTTCTTATGATGAACTGAAAGATACTTTCGGAACAAAATCTTCTCCGTACATTGTTTTGGATAATAATTCAAAAACATTCAAGTTTGTTTCAAAAGAAACACTTGATACAAATCCAGATTACAAAAATAAAGGAATTAACTATCTTAATGAAAATCTTGAACTTGAATATTTAAATGTTTATTCAGGTCTTTCTGCCAAAAGCTATTATAATTCGAAAGGGACAAGAGAGATCTGTCATATTCTTAAAGAAGCAAACAGAACTTCAGAACAGTATAAAAATGCTGTTGAAACTGTAGCAAAATATTTTGCTGAGCAAGGTGTTTTTAATGGTGATTGTTATATTGCACCAGCGCCTAATCACAGTGGCAAAGCTGAATATACTTATGACATTGCTAGAGAACTTGCTTTGAAAACAAACGCGAAACTTGTTGATATTTTTGAATGTGAACCACACGAAACTCTTTATGATATGAAAAAGAATGGTGAGGAACCTTCAATAAATATGCACCTAAACTCTGCAGGTGTAAGTTTAATTAATTATTTAAGCCAGAAAAATGTGAATTTACGGCCAAAGGTTTATTTTATTGATAATAATATTTCTACTGGTCTTACTTTCAATACAGCTTCAAAACTTTACCCAGAACTTATTCCAGCTCCTTATGCAATCGGAAATTTTGCAGAAATTTCAATGTTCAATAACCATTATGTAGTAAACAATCTTCTTGAAGATAATTCTGTAAATGAAATTTCAGTCAAAACTCCTGTATTTAAAACCTTGAAAATAGCAGCAGCTCTCGGTGCAAACTGGAAAAACAAAGACGGCGAAGAGATGGTTGTTCTTATTGAGAAAAATATCGGACATAGAGACGATGGTACATCTCTTGAAGGTGTATACATTGGATTAGCAAAGAATTACGACAATAAAGGTATTTACCATGACGATGACAATTCTTCACAATTTATTGTAGCTACTTCTGATGGAAAAGATTTGCTTTATGCTCTTGCTTATCCTGACAACGAGCAATATGTTTCTATGCTTATAACTGAGCGACAGAAAGAGATTTTTGAAACTGTCATGACTAGCCTTAATCCAAACTGGCATATTTCAAATGAAATTAACTCCGAACTCGACAATTTCAAAATATTCTATGAAAAAACAAATAAAAAATCTTTTGCTTCGTTAGGACGATATATGCCAACGGAAAATGAACTGAAAGAGTATAAAGATTTTCAAGATGTTGCTTCATGGGATGATAATAAACTTTCCGGAATGATTTCGTATGCTGAAAAAACAATCTCAAATGGTGATGATTCTTGGAAACCAGCCTATATGCTTTATCTTGCTCAAAACGAATCAGCTAACCGAAACCTCTCGATTGAAAAACATCAGCTTACTTCAAAGAAAGACATTAAAGCTATCCGTGAACAGTGTAGAAAAATTCTAGAAAAATATGATAATACTCATTTACCTGCAGAAATAAGAACTTATTTAGAAAATCTGGAAGATACTTATACTGAAGAAGAGTGGAGCAAAGATAAAGAGTATTACAAGAAGAATGGCATAAATCTTGGCAGCTATAAAACACGTAAAGAATATGTACTTGATTGTGCTGAAAAATATTTCAGAAATGCAAACTTCTATATTATTGAACGAAACGAAGCGGGAAAAATTGAAACTCTTGAAAATTTAAGCAAATCAAAATATGCAACAAGAATTTCACCACTTGAAGCATATAAGATTGCAAAAGCTAATTGTAAAGGAGATATTTATAACCTTTCAAGAATCCTTGCCGAAGGAGTTGAATATGTTGAATTTGACAATAAAGTAATGTACCCAGATAGCGAAGGTGTGTTTGAATATAATTCAGTAAAACAGTGGAGTGAATATTCTCAACCAAAACATGACCGTGCCCCTTATGAATTCACAAAAGAAGATTTATCTATCCTGGCACAGTATGAAGGTGCCGGCGGACTTAACGAAGAGAACCGTACAAATGCCGGAATACTCAATGAGTTCTATACTCCAAATAACCTTGTTGAAAAAGTATGGCAGATTGTAGATGCCTATGCACCAAATGCTAAAACTGTTCTTGAGCCTTCTGCAGGTGTCGGTAAGTTTGCAAACAACAGACCAAACAATGAGTTTACAATGCACGAGCTTGATGAAACTTCAGCAAGAATCAATAAGATTCTGCATCCAGAAGCAACTGTTATTCAAGGAGCTTTCCAAAAGCAGTTCTTTGATGAAGGTGAGCGTTTCAGAAAAATCGGATATGAGCAGCCGAAGTATGATGTAGTAATCGGTAATCCGCCTTATGGTACATATAACGATAAATACAAAGGACTTGGTGAAGGTAAAGAGTTCGACCGCTACGAAGAATATTTTATTGCAAAAGGACTTGATGCTTTAAAAGATGAAAACTCATTAATGGCTTTTGTCGTACCGTCAGGATTCTTGAACTCTGTATATGACAAAGCAAAAGGAATAATATCTGAAAAAGGCGAAATAATTGATGCATATCGTTTACCTGAAGGAACATTTCCTACAACAAAAGTGGGAACTGATATTATTATTATGCGTTCCTGGGAAAAAGCTGAAAAAGAGTTCACAAATCAGTATGGCAAAATAGACCTTTATGATGGTATTGGTCGAATGAAAAAAGATAATGAACATAAGCTTTCCTATGGTGAATGGTTTAAGCAACATCCTGAAAAAATCTTGGGCGAAGTAAAAACACGTACCAATCGTTTCGGAAAAGAAGAAGAGTATGTTGCTGTTCATGAAGGTCTTACAATCCAGGATGAATTAAATAAGATTGATGAATCGTTATCAGAAATAAAACAAGAGTTTAATCAGACAAAAAATATTTTGTCTCGTGATACTCTTCTTTCAGATGAAATGCTAGAAAACTTGAAAAAGTATTATGCAGCAGATAAGTATTCAAATCATAATGGTTACAATCCTGATATTTACGGTAAAGATTTTGAAGTTTTTGAACGTGATTTTGATAATATCGTTCTAAAGACAGACATGACAATTGATGAAGCTGTTAATCAAATTATTAAGTATGAAACATACGGGCAACCTGTTGTAGATATTAACGCTGCTAGAAAAAATGCAGAAAAGTATTTTGAATTAGCAGGTTATTCTATTGAATCTGATTTTGATTTCAGACAGAGAAATATGAATTCACGTATGGATGAAATTCAAAATGAAGCTGAGAGTGAATACAAAAATCAACTTGTTACAAAATTCCAGGATTTAGTAAAACATCTTGCTTATGACGATTCTGATGAACGGTTAGATTTTCTTACAGAGAGAAAAAATCCGGATGAACCGACAATTGCAGATATTTTTAATAATTATCTTTCAAAATACATGAATGGAGAAAGACTTATAAATCTTGAAATTACAAAAGATAATCAAGATGTAAAAAATATAAGAGAATTATTCCTTCATTTTGAAGATATTAAAGGTATTCTTGAAATTGATGACCATTATGGCTCTGTTGCTGGTTTTCTTGAAGACAGGCATTATAATCAGAAATTTTTCAAGAATGAAGATGATTACTATGCACAGCCTATAGCCGCTGATATTATTGCAGATGTTCTTAATAATTTTGAAAAGAAAATTCATATTGAAGAAAATCTTGAGTGGCTTGTTAATACTCATAAATGTGACATAGAGCCAACAGAAAGAGTTCTAAATAAACTTTACGATAAGTTTTCTACAAGTGAAGCTTTTGAACGTACTAAATTAATTCCAATTGCTTTTGGTGATACATCTTATGAAAAAATGACATTACCTAGACTGACAGAAAGAGAGGCTAACGGAGAATTAGGTTTAGATAGAGTAGACGGTCATAATCCTGGTGTTCAATGGAAAGTTACCGAAGAAGAGCTTGATACTGTTTTTGGTATTTATGATGATAGTCTTAATTATCATACGGTTTGGGATAGAAAATGGGCTGCAATGAACGGACTTCCAAAAGAGCAGGTAGTAAATATTCTGGAATGGGATTATGGAACTGCTCATAATCATAAGTTTGTTACTGATGAAAATCAAAAGAAAGAAGAACAAGACAAAACAAATGAATCAGCATATCAAACAGAACAGCAGATTTCTGTTGAACAACCTGTCAAAGTAAAATCACCTCGTCCTAAAAAAGAAAAGTGGAACATTACAAAGTCAAAAGGCGAGGTAATGAGTGCTGAAGAATTCAGTCATCTTTACGGACGCGATTTTGATGAACGTGAGTTCCCTATCTGGGCTGCAACTGATTGGCAGGGAAACATTAGCCTTGATAAACTTTCTTCTGATGACCTTGATTATATGCAGCAGAGCGGAAACTATGTTGAAAAGAACATTGGTGAATGGACACACAAAGTTCTTTTCACAAGCGGAGACATCTACACAAAAATACAAGAGCAGAAAGAATTGTACGAAAAATCCGGACACAATTCTATTTTTGCAGATAATATTGCTCTTCTTGAAGCTTCAAAAAAGACTCCGCTTGATATGGAGCATATTCATTTTGGCTTAAAATCAACTCTTGCAGAGGATTTTACAATTACTCATTTTGACGAAGATGAAAATCCTGTTGAATTAAATCTGCAGGAATCTTTCCTGTTATGGGCAACTAATGAAACTTTTTCTACACGTCGCTGGCGTGGTGGAATTGATTTTGCAACTGCAAATATTACTCGTGAAGAACTTGGAGAAGAACTTACATTCTATGATATTGTCCAGTACATAGACGGTACACCAGTAAAAGCTGATGCAGTAAGAGGCTGGCGTACCTGGAATATGACGGAAGAAGAAAAGGCTGCTGAAAAAGCAGAACGCAGAAAGGAAGCAGACTTAAAACGTCAGGCTCGTGCCGATACTGCAAACCGCTTGTTTGAACGTTATCTTCACGAAGGCCTTGACGATGCAACACGTACAAGACTTGAAGCTGAATATAACCGCCGCTTTAATTCTTATATTATTCCTGATTATTCAAAGCTGCCGCTTTTTGTTGATGGAATGAGTGCCTATAAAGGTGACAGTAAGTTTAAGCTTTACGACCAGCAGATTAAAGGTATTTCTTTCCTTTGCAACAAAGGAAACGGTCTTTTAGCTTATGATGTTGGAGTAGGTAAAACTGCAGCCGGAATCGTTGCTACTGTTAATCAGATTCAGACTGTAAGAAGTAAACGCCCTCTTATTGTTGTTCCAAATCAGGTTTATGCAAAATGGTATACAGATATTAGACAGCTTTTCCCAAACGTACAGGTGAACGACCTTTACAATTTTAATAAGGATTCTGTAGGTAAATATATCAGCAAAGATAATCCTCATGCACTTGATATTCCAGAAAACTCAATTTCTCTTTGTACTTACGAAGCTCTTAAAAATATTACATTTACTGATGAATCTTGCGAGAATGCACTTTATCAGGATTTTGCAAATCTTTTAAGTGCAGATATGGATGGAAGTGACAGAGAAAATGCTGGAAGCGCAGATAAGATAAAGGGTGTTATTGGTTCAGCAAGTCATGTAAAAGATGAATCATATTATTTCTTTGAAAAATGTGGTTTTGATAATCTTACTGTAGATGAAGCTCATAACTTTAAGAATCTCTGGGTTGTTCCAAGACCAAAGAAAAAAGGTGAATCTAACGAATATTCGGGAATCCCAAGCGGAAAACCTTCCGCACGTGCATTAAAAATGTATGCTATGACACAACTTGTGCAGCGTAATAATAATGATCGAAACGTATTTATGCTTACGGCAACTCCTTTCACAAACAGTCCTACTGAAGTATATTCAATGCTTTCTTATGTTGGTAGGGAACGTTTAAGGGAAGCTGGTATTTCTTCTTTGCGTTCATTCTTCGACCAGTTTGCACAGACTAAACAGGAACTTGGTGTTACTTCTAGAGGTGATATTGATACAAAACAGGTAATGAAGAACTGGAAAGAACTTCCTGCTTTACAGAATATTCTTACTGAGTTTATAGATAAAGTTGATGGTGAAGAAGCTGGAATAATACGTCCTAACAAGTTTACTCACGTAAAGCCGCTTGATATGAGTGAACTGCAGATTCAGATGCGTGAAATGGACGAAGAACGTATGGCAGAAGTAAAAGAAGGAAACAGTGCAGCCATTATTGTTGCAATGAATAATATGCGCCTTGCGTGTGTTGCTCCTGCTCTTGCAAATCCTGATATGTACGAAGGACTTGAACTTCCTCCACTTTCTCAGCTTGTAGAAACTTCTCCAAAGTTGAAGTTTGTATGCGATGCAATTATTGATATGTATAAGGATAATCCTGAAAAGGGACAGTTTATGTACGTTCCTCTTGGCAAAGATTCTCACGGAATAATAAAGGACTATCTTGTGCAGCACGGAATCCCGAAGGAAGCTGTAGAAATCATTAACGGAGAAATAAACAATACACCTGAAAAGAAAGAAAAGATTACAGGTAAGTTTAATGATGAAAAAGATAAACTTAAAATCATTATCGGCGGAAAAAATACAAGCGAAGGAATAGACCTTAATGGAAACAGCTTTGTTATGTATAACTGTTCTCTTGGATGGAATCCTAGCGAAACTATCCAGGCAGAAGGTCGTATATGGCGACAGGGCAACCAACAGGGACACGTCCATATTGTTTATCCTGTAATGAATGATTCAATTGATTCTGTTTTGTACCAGAAGCACGATGAAAAACGCAGTCGAATAAATGAACTTTGGAACTATAAAGGTGATTCTTTGAATGTTGAAGACATCAATCCGGAGGATTTGAAGCTTGATTTAATTAAAGACCCTCAGAAAAAAGCAAAACTTATTCTGCAGGAACAGACTAAAGAAGTTAGTGCAGAACTTACTAAAATAAAACTTAAAATAAAAACCTTTGATGAAATGGTTGAAAAGCGCAAGCAGCTTACCTTTGATTTTGGTAGCTCTGAAAATCAGGTCAAAGAATACGAAAGAACGATTAAAGAGGATTATAAGGATAAAAATCTTGAGGTCCCTAGTTGGATTCAAACTGCTTATAAGAAGAACAAGAAAGAATCTGAAAAAACTTTGAAACAAAAGGAAACAATCAATAATAAGCTTCATTCTATGAATCTTAATTCAGAAGAAGATGAAGCACAGTATATTCAGAATCTTAATGCACAAAAAAGAATCTGTGAAGAAAAAATACAGCATATTACAGATGAACTCCCTGAGATTCTGAAGAAGCTTGAGATTGAACGCCTGGAACAGAAGGTTATGGAATATCCTGTAGTAAAACAGCGTGAAATTCTTGAAGCTGATATTTTGAATAATCTTCGACCAATGAAGGAAGTTGAATACGAAATCAAAACCTTACGTCACGAATCTATGCTTGCAGAAATGTTGAAATCCGGAGACATCACTCAAGAAGAACACGATTTATATAAGGCTGCAGGTTATGAAAAATATGAAAAGTGGCTTAACGGCGAAATTGAATCTCTCGAAGAACCTCTTGAAGTTTCAGATGAAAAACAGCAGGCTCCTGCAGAAACACAGCATGAGATTAAAAAGCTTTATCAGGTAATCACTTATTCCAATAATACCGGCTCTGATGAAAAGCTTGAATATGCAACACTTGAAGAAGCTAAGACTGCAGCAAAAGATTATCTTACTAACGACAGTTATAAGAATGAAGATGGAGTTCGTGATTATGATGGTATTGGTATATTCAACAAAGAGAGTAAGAAAATTGAATACAAATCAGGCCATTTCCCATTATCTAAGATTTTCAATGATGAAATTCTTGAAATCAATGGTATTCCGACAACTGAGAACCTTGCTGAGCAGATAAACAACGAAATTGATTACGAAGTCAAAATGCAGAAAGCTCAATCACTTGCTGATGATGAAGGAAGTTTATTCTTTGGAGTTGGAGCAGATGATATATTTGTTCATTCTCCAGAAAACAACTATGAAATTGATTCGGAAAAAGATTCTGTTCAGCAAGTAAAAGATGTCTATTTATCACAGCAACAGTATTTCAACTTTGATAGCGATGATATTCATCTTACTCCAGAACAGCTTACCAAAGCAGAGCAGAAGCGTGATGAAATCATTTTCCCAGTTCTTAGTGGTAAAGAAACTGGAATGTATAAAGCCTTTAATGATTTTGCTACCCGTGGTGTTTTTGATGTTGTAGGTACAAAAATTGATATGAACGAAAAAGGTCTTATAAGCTCTACAGGCTGGGAACAGCTGCAGGCAGCTATGAATATTTACCGCAGTAAGGAGTTTGAAACGTTCCGTTATGTTCTTATAAGCAAAGAAAACGGAATGATAAATGAACAGCTTTCTGTAACAAGCTATATGCCTAACAAATGTGCTGTCTCAGCACCAGATTCTTCAACCTTAAAAGAAGTTATTACACGTGCAGAAGAAACAGACAGTCTTGTAGCAATTGTTCATAATCATCCGAGCGGAAATATTGAGCAGAGTAAAGAGGATGAACTTCTAACAAAATCACTTGAAGAAAGCTTAACTAATACTTCTGGTGAAAGCCGTTTTGCAGGACACATTATCCTGGATCACGGTACTTTCAATCTTTACACAGCTAACAAAGGTTGGCAGGCAAAAATTGACTGGAATCATTATGGTAACGATGACCAGCTTGTGAACAAAGATTTTAAACTCTCAGATTTACGTGCTGATAATACCACAATGCTTTTCAATTCAGCTCAAAAGATAAATGATGTAAATAACTGGAATGATGATTATATTCCTGTAATGTTCAGCAATGCTGGTAATGATGTTACCGGAATAAAGCTTTATGATAAATCTTTCTTTGATAAATCTGCAGCTGAAATAAGAAACTCTTTGCAATCATCTGGAATTGAAGCTGGGGCTATAAGGGCATTTCCTGTTGTAACTAAAGCCTTGGAAAATAAGCTTTCCGGTGCTGATATGATGATATTTGAAGATAAGCTTAAAAATCTTGTAATGCAAAATGCCTTTACAGATGTAGTACTTCCAGATTCAACAGTGGTAGCAAAATATGACATAAAACCTGGCTTTGATATTTATACGGGTTTAAATTCAAAAATAAATAATCCGGATATTAAATCAACCTGGAAAACACACATCAATACCGATTTATTCCCTCAAACAGAACAGCCAAAAGTAGATTCATGTAAAAATACAAAGAAAAAAGCTGCTGGTATGGAATGGTAATTATTATTCAACAAATAAAAGGAGAAAATTATGGAATTTGAAAAAACAACCAATTTAATCAACCGTATGGAATTGAATTTAAATGAAATGAAGGCAGAACTGTCTTTGCTTTCAATTGCAGATTTTGATTATGATACAGATTTTCAAAAACTTAATGAAGCTTTTATAAAAGCTAAAAAGCAGCTTATGAAAAAGTTTACGGATGAAGTCTCTGAAGCAATTAAGGATTTTGGAGCTGTCATAGAATCAGAGCTAAAAGATTCCTGGTATTCAATTATGGAAATTAGTATTGATTTTAATGACCTTGACAGAAATCTTTCAATGAATGACTTTGAAGAAAATCTGCATAATCTTGATGAAAAGTCCATTGAAATTATTACTGGCTTAGCTTCTAAATATGGTTTAGAGATTTATGGTGAAATTAAGAAGAAAATATCAACTCCGAATCTGATAATTACATTTGAATTAAAAAAGGAAACTCCAAGTAGTTTAAGCAGCCTCAATTTGAATAAATATACACCAAAAATTGTTACAGCGATTGTAGAAGATACAAATGAATATGTAAATGATTGGAATGAAGATAGCGAAGATGAATATGATGAAGAGGAGAAGCTTGAAATAAATGATGATTATTTTGATTTACGCAAAGAAAATGAAGATAAAAAATCTAAAAAGCACTTTCCTCTAAGCTTGAATAAAAAAAGTTTTGTTATTTGTCTTTTTGCAATGATTATTGCTTGTGAATCTTTTTTTCTTGTTGCTTTTAATGACAAAATCAAATTCTACAAAAAATATTATGTCTGGAATGATAGTGTATATATGAGACCTGATTACTTGAGGTCAGATTTAGAAAATAAACAAATTCCTGAAGAATTACTTAGCTTTGAATATGAAATTGATGGTGACAGGTTTGATGAACTTCCAGTAGCTTATCCTCCAGTAGATTCATCATTTGATGAAGAAAAGGAACTGAATAAGTAGATTATTCAGATTGTTTGTTTAAGCCTGATGGAGCAAAACGTTTTGCTTTGTAACAAAGGGAGTATGAATAATTATGGAAAATACAGAAGGAAAAAGTAATGTAGTACAACATCAAAATGGTTATGTTTTAACAAAGGCAGGAAGTAAAGATTTTGGTGAAATAACACCTGAAATAGCAGCCGAAATTCATCATGAAAGTGGAAAAATTAGACTTGAAATTGGTTATCATAATTCTGATGGCAGAGGTTTTGGAGAAACTCACATAGAAAGAGATGAAAGGTTAAAACAACTGAATCAAAATGGATTTGATAATGCACGTGATTTTATTGAATATGTTGCAGATAATTTTGATGCAATTTATGAAGGTAGAAATAATACTCTTATTATTGTTAAAAAGGATGAGAAGGCAAATATAGCGTATCTTTCCTTGAAGCAAAATGAAGTTGATAAAGATGTTTTTTATACTGTTGAAAGCTCGTTAATTTCAAGACAAAATTATTTAAAAGAAAATAAGCTGCTATGGATTAATCCTAATAGCAGCTATAAAAAGGAACAGGAAAGGGCGCAGTCCTATCATCTCAATGAGACCCCTAGCGCAATCTCAGGCAATTCCTTTGATAATATAAATTTATCGCAGAAAGATAATTCTGTCAATCAAAATATTCAAGGAGAACAATCTATGGAATCCACAAACGAAAATCAGGAAAAAACTTTAAGTGCAACAGATTATTTGATTCAAAAAATCAATAATTCCGGCATTGAAGTTCATCTCAGTAAAGAAGAAATGAAAGCAATTCTTGATGCAGGTAAAGACGTTCAGAAAATGGCTGTAAAGTTCGGTACCAATCAGGAAATTGGAGATAATTCTTTCAACGGTTATGGAACTTATGTCGTTTCCTTAAATGAAGAAAATGCCAGACAGTTTGGAATTAAAATTGCTGCACGTAAATACGGCGGAACGTTCTATATCAATAACCGGCCGCTTTCTGATTTTCTTGAAGAAAAGAACTTTTCTTCGTTCTGGACCAAAAGGCTTGAAGAATTCAAAAGTCATTCTATAGATGAATTGACAGATGAAATTCTCAGAGCCGATGTAAAAGGTAATCCATCTCTTGAAAAAGAACAGACTGCACTTACAACTCTCCTTAGCCTGGACCTTGTTGAATATAAGCGAGAACAGACGTTCCTGTATTCTGTAGATATTCCGGATAATGATAACACAAACTATCTTTTTTATAACAATCCGATTGGAATTGATAATGCAAAAAAAATAAATGCCCAGCTTGCAAAGTTTGGAGTAGAGTGGAACGTTTCAAGAAATGATGACGGTAAAACAGTTTATTATGAGCTTTTGAGTAAGAACGTTTTCAGCGGTAATCAGAAACACGCAAGTGAGTTTCTTAAAACAATTGGTTACGTCGGTATGCAGATGGATGATTCAAACTACATCATCTTTAATGACAGAGATATGAGCATAACAGACCGTGTTCAGTATATGAAGGACCATGACGGAGAAGTATATGGTTTTGCTTTTGAAGGTAATATTTATATTGATGAAGATTTGTTAAACTCTAATGTTCTTGCACATGAATATACTCATATTTGGGATAAGTACGTTCAGAATGAAAATCCGGAACTTTGGCAGCAGGGAAAGGATATTTTAAAAGGTACAAGTATCTGGCAGGAAATTGTTGAAGATAAGAACTATGAGAATCTCAAAACAGATGATGAGATTCTTAGCGAAGTTCACGCACGAATTACAGGACAGTTTGCCCAGCAGGTTTTGGAGCGGATTGAAAAGCAGGACGGTGAGCTTACAAAAGACCGCGTAATTGACTGGGATAAGGAAGTAAATGAGTTTGTAACCGAAGAGCTTTTGATAAAACCGGAGCTTGGCAGCGAGAATTACATTTCTGATACCGTAAAAGCAGAGTATTTGAAGAAGTTTCTTTCAATGCCTATGAAAGATTTGATGAATGAAGTGAGAATAAATATATCTGATTTTTCTTTAGAAGAAAACAAATCAAAACATCCAAAAATGGTTTTATCAGAGTCTAATGAGAATAAAATATATGCTTCTGATATTTTGAAGGAAATATGGGATTTG
>JAEEGL013370625.1_pt1 | contig 16974 bp, 13 predicted proteins | sample 9134231 | NCBI WGS metagenome assembly JAEEGL01 (sample SAMN16246548, study PRJNA631951) | gut metagenome | biome: gut microbiome; feature: rumen; material: fiber-attached | host: Bos | place: Iran: Karaj | collected 2018-10
GGGATCCTCTTCGCCGTAGATCTTGGAAAGATCATCGGCCGTAACGGTGATCGGTTTGGGCGTAATCGTGAAGGTTGCCTCACCGGTCGTGATGTTGTACTTGGGAACGCCGCCGGTATAGGTTGTAGCGGATGCGCCCTCGGAGACGGTAATCGTATATTCACCGACATCCTCGCCCGCTTCGCGCTCAAGTTCGTAGGTTACCGAATCATTTTCGGCAAAGCCGCTGGTCTTCGCGGTCAGCTCCGGATCCTCCTCGGCATAGACCTTGGTATTGTCTTCCGGAGTGATCGAAGCGTTATAGTGCGCGTAGACCGTGATGATCTTCTGATCGACCGGCTCCTTCGTGATCTCAGGAATTTCCGCAACCGCACTCTCATCAAAGCGATTGCCTTCGGCATCATACCACCCGGCGAAATCAAGGCCGGCATGGTCTGCTTTGTAGTCGTAGATTTTGATGTTTTCGAACTGTTCAACATCATCGCCGGACTTGTTGCCTTCAAAGAAATAGCGAACCGTGACGGAAGGCTGATAGTACGCGTAAACGTACATATCCTTGGTGGCACCCTGAGGCAGCTCTGCGCCGGTGTAGGTCATGGTCTCGCCGGCATTGTACTGTGCACCGGACTCCTCCACTTCCCAATAAAGGAACTGGTAGTGGGAGCGTGGTGTGTAGTCAAGCGGATTCTTGAACGTGTGGCTGAAGGAAACAACAAAATCCTTATTGCTCCACGAGCCGGAACCGGTGGAGATATTGTCGACATAGTAATAGTTCAGGTACCATTTGGCCGTCGCTTTGTAGACGGGAGCGATGTAGATCGTGGACATGTCCGTAAAACTTTCCTTCGACCCATCCGTGTAAGTCACTTCGACATTCCCGTTCCCCTTGTTCGCGATTCGCTCAATAGTTTTCAGTCCGTCCGTGGAGTCGGCTGTAACCAATTCGCCGTCCTCCGAGCTCAAGACGAACCCATTCAAAAACTTATAATCATATCCGAGTCCGCCAGCGGTTCTGCCGGCTCCGCCGACATAGCTATAGGTTCCGTTGTGATTGATTTTTTTGGACCCATTTTGTGAAATCGTGAAAGAATAATCGTATACTACCGCTTTACCGTTTTGACTGGCCTTGTAGTTATTCAGAATATTATGAACAACTACCGTCAAATCATCATTGTCGGCAGCCTTTGCTGGCTTTCCCCCAAAGCCCAGCATTGTCAGCAGCATCGCCACAACGAGCAACGGCGCTACACGTTTGTTTTGTCTTTTGCTCATGATTTTCCCCGTTTTCCTTTGTTTTAAAAACCCTGCCAACCTGTTTCTTTATGCAAAACTTTGTGTTGGCACGCGTATCGTTAGTATATGCATAATAAAACTATTTCGTGCATTTGTCAATGTCAATATATAAGCCCTTTTCACTTTTTATAAGATACATGCTCGGTGTTTATGGTCCGCACGGATGTTCTGCGGAAGGAGATTGACAATTATCCGATTACAGGTAGAATGGACATAGATTCTTGAATATCCCAGGGGGTAATTATGGAAACAGAAGAACAGCAGAAGCCGGTCTCGTATAAAAAGGAGCTGGGACCGGAGACGTTTGTTTTTCCTGTCATTTTTATTGGTATTTTTGTGGTGTTTGCGTGGCAGATGGGTCTTGCCAACGCGCTGAACACGATGATGAATACCGCTTATCGACTGTTGATCGATACGGTGCTGTATATAACCGCGATCTGCGTCATCATGGGCGCGGTGTCCGGGCTGCTGTCAGAGTTCGGGTTTGTCGCGCTTGTCAACCGGCTGCTGCAGCCGCTGATGAAGCCGATCTACGGCCTTCCGGGCGCGGCTGCGCTTGGCGTTGTGACGACCTTCCTTTCAGACAATCCCGCGATCCTCACCCTCGCGGAGGATGAGCAGTTTAAGCACTATTTTAAAAAATATCAGTTCCCGGCGCTGACCAACATCGGCACGTCGTTCGGCATGGGGCTGATCGTCTGCACGTACATGTACAGCCTCTCGACCGTGACCGGAAAGCCGCTCGGCCTGTCGGTCATGATCGGGCTTGTCTCCGCGATCATCGGGAGCATCGTCTCGACAAGGATCATGCTCCTCTTCACCCGTCGCTACTATAAGGATGAGGCGGATCTGCCGGCGACGGAAAAGCCGGAGACGGATTTTCCCAAGGGCATGCGGATCGTGCGCGAAGGCGGCATCGCCAACCGCTGCATGGCCGCGATCCTCGACGGTGGCAAGTCGGGCGTTAAGCTCGGCCTCAGCATCGTTCCGGGCGTCCTTGTTATCTGCACGATCGTAATGATGTTGATCAACGGGCCGTCGGAGAGCGGGGTCTACACCGGCAGCGCGTACGAAGGCATTCGGCTGATCCCGTTCCTCGCCGAAAAACTCAATTTCATCCTGAACCCGCTGTTTGGTTTCTCCTCTCCGGAGGCCATCGCGGTTCCGGTAACCGCCCTCGGCTCGGCCGGCGCTTCGCTCTCGCTCACCGCTTCGCTCGCTTCTGCGAACCTCATCGGCCCCGGCGACATTGCGGTCTACACGGCGATGTGCATGTGCTGGAGTGGATATCTCAGTACGCACACCTCGATGATGGACAGCCTCGGCTGCAAAAAGCTGATCGGCAAAGCCCTTCTTTCCCACACGATCGGCGGTCTTGCCGCCGGCATCGCGGCTCACTGGCTCTACGTTTTGATCTCAGCCCTTATGTAACTGCCTGTCTCAGGCACCTGAGCTTTTCCGAAAGTCCGGGCCTTTCGCCCACGGAGGATCGCCATGCGTTACGTGTTTCTGGGTCTCTACATTGCGGTTTCAGTGGTACATCTTGTCCACAGCTGGCAGGACAATTCCCGTCTGCGCGCCAAAACCAAGGCATTTCTGCTGTTTTTCCTGATTCTGTTCTACCTGTTTTCAGCCAGAGATTTCTCATGGTTTCTGCTCGCTGCGCTTGTGACAAGCTGGATCGGCGACATTCTCCTGATCTTCAAAGGCCACGGCTGGTTTACGCTTGGCGGTGTCAGCTTCCTTCTGAGCCACTTTTTCTTTATTGTGACCTATCTTGACAACATCGCGTGGGAGACGGTCCCGTGGCTCATCATTGTGCCGATCGGACTTCTCTATTTCTTCATCGCGTTTCGGATCATCCGCGCCCTTACCCCGACGACCCCGCACCGCATGATCGTGCCGATGTATCTGTACCTTCTCGCAAACAGTACGATGAACCTGTTTGCGCTGATGCAGCTTTTTACGCAGAAAAACGTCTGGGGGCTGATCGCCTTCCTCGGCGCGCTGCTCTTCTTTGTCTCCGACTGCACCCTGTTTCTGGTGCGCTACCACAAAAACCGTCTGCTGATCTTCAAACGGCACTTTACGGTCATGCTGACCTACCTTTTAGGTGAGCTCTTGATCGTGATCGGTGTGCTCGGGTTTATCTGAGCAGGCCGCCGCGCCTTTAAGGATCAGATTTTTCCGGAGATCACAAGCACCAGCACGATGCAGGTGACAAGCACCGCTGCGGACACCAATACGACGCCCCAGCTGATCTGTTTGAATCCGGTGCCTGCTTTCGCTCCGGTCGAAGCCGGGATGAGGTGCGCCTTTCGCAGCGTAATAACGACCGGCTTGGAAAGGAGCAGCGTGAGCGCCGCGTTGAGGCCGCCCTTCAGCAGGTTGAACGGCAGGAAGGCCGTCGGCAGCATCGCCGCGACCGCTTCACGCGGATAACCCATATAGATCGGCGTCAGGAAATAGTTCCAGAGCATCATCACCGTGACCATCGAAATCAAACCAATCACCAATCCGATCACCGCACCCTTCAGGGTGTGGTTTTTCTTATAAACGGCCGCTGCGACGCACGCGAACGAGCAGGTCGAGATGAGGTTCATCGCTGCGCCGATCCATCCGGTGTCGCTGACGGTAAACATTTCCACAAACGACACGATCAGCGAGATCAAAAACGCCGCGACCGGTCCGTAGATAAATCCGCCGATCGTGATAATGACATCCTTCGGTTCATACTTCAGGAACAAAACGACCGGGATGCGGATAAACACCATCACAATGTAGGCGAGTGCAGCCATCATGCCCATCGTTACCATCTGCTTCGTGCGTTGATCTTTCATTCGTTCTCCTTCTGCCCTGTGGGCTTTGATCTTTGAACTTTCCCAAGGACCTTCCGAGCCTTCGCTCGGCGGACAATAAAATAACCCGGGAGATGCCTTCTCCCGGGTAGAAAAAACAGACATGTTCAAAGGGACAGACCGAGCCAAAGCCCAGACTGCGCCCCTCTTCATCTTCTCTCATCCAGACTGTACTGTCGGTACCGGAATCGCACCGGTTCGGGCCCGAAGGCTTCGCAGACTTTACTGCCGGTAGGGACTTTCACCCTGCCCCGAAGACATCGCTATGTAAGCTCTGTCAGTATAGCACGCTCCCCCTGCGATTTGCAAGAGTGTTTCGCAGGTGCGGTTTGCAGATCCGCACCGTGCCCCTTCTCAACTCTCCGCCTCAAGATACGGAAGAATCACCTTCCACCCCTCTTCCAGGCGGTCCATCTGCCAGGCCGCGTTGGCCGGGCTTGTGGAGGGAAGCTTCACGGCCTTGCGGCCGGTCTTCGGCTCAACATATTTCGTATAGATCTCGTGCGACTTCGTACCGTTCGTAAAGATCTGCTGAATGTCCGCGCCCTGAAGGATCGGGGTAAAGTCGTTGGCGACAACATTCCGGATCGAGCTGTCGGACGATCCGACGATGTCGCAGCTTGCGATCGAGTCCCAGAGCGCGATGTGATGCTTCAGCACCATCGCCCGCTTCTCCTCGATCGTCCGCGGAGCCTCTTCCTTCAAAAGCCTTGCCAGCAGCGGCCAGAACCGGTTCTGCGGATGGCCGTAGAAGAAGCGCTGCTCCCTCGATTTGATCGACGGGAAGCTCCCCAATATCAGAATTCTTGAATGCTCATCCCACAGGGGCGGAAACGGATGGACCTGATGTGCACTTTCCATCAGAACCTCCCGTCGATCACGTCGAGCAGCGGATCAAGGTAAGCTTCATTGACAAAATCCTTGGCTTCCTGATCCTGCATCAGATCAGCCAGCCACGCCGGCACCATGTTTTTCGCAGGCGCCTGCTTGGCCGTAAGTGCTCTCCGGATCAGGCTGATCCGAAGCGCGTCACCGGAATTCAGCGCCTTCTCATCCCACACACCGCGCGCGTAGAACAGCGGGATCTCCGCAAGCTCGCCCGGAAGCTGCGCAGCATAGCCTCTCACCGCAACCTCCTCCGGCGCGGCTCCGACCGCGAGTACCGCGTAGCGATGCACCTTGTCGTATTGCTGGGTGACTTCGTTTTGGGAATCCTGCTGCTTCAGCTTTCCGTAATACCGCTTCAATGTATCCAGCCCCAGGATCTCTCCGTTATAAACGGCGCCGATCAGGATGATCGTGCGGTAGCCTCTCAGCGCGGTCAGCTTTGCGTCCCTGGCCGGTACAAGATCGACGTCACGCTTCTCCGCAAGCATCCTCGCGTAGCGCTCCGCCGCCTGATATCGCCCTTCGTATAAAACAACTGTCATGATCTCATTGTCACTATTCATGTCAAACACCTCGCTTTATTTCCTGATTATATGGTTTTTCCCGCCAAATCACAAGAACATGTCTTGAAGGATCTGGCGGGAAAACCATCATTCCACGGAAGTTAATGAGCTTCGATATTTACTTTTTGATTTTCTGAAGGGCTGCGTTCAGGCTGCGGATCATCTCCTGCGGCACTGCGTCACCGGCTTGTTTGATGAGGCTCTCAAGGCTCAGCCCGGCCATCATCTTCTTCAGGTTCGGGTTTTCACTTGCGCCTTTCGCAACGTCTCCGCGGCTCGCGGTCATGCGGGCCATCATCTTGCCAAGGATCGCCGCGGTCTGCGGGTTCTGGGACAGCGCGCCCATCGTATCCTTGATGGAGTAGCAGGACGGATCGTAGTCCGCGGTATCAAACCAGTTGATGACTGCCTGCTTACGGAACAGGTAGGCCTTGTTCGGCTCAGCGACCTTGCGGATCGACATCTCGTCGCGGCACTCGCCGGAGACCGCTTCGATCTTATGTTCACCGCTCATCGGCACTTCGAACGTGAAGACATGTCTGCCTTCCTTGCAGCCGACTTCCTTGCCGTCAACATAGAGCGTTACCGCAGCGCAGTTCGAGTAGACCTTCACTTCGGTCGTCTCCTCAGCGCGGTCCACGTAGCGCTTGCCACACAGGTGCACGAACGGAGTCTTGCTCCAGGCTGCCTTGTAGAGGTAGAACGCATCCTTCCTGGTCTTGTGATCAAATTCGACAAGACCCTTCTGGTTCTCACCCTTCTTGCCGCCCTCATCACGGCCGTCTGCCGCGAAGTCAAACAGGTTCCAGACGTGAGTCGCCCAAAGGTACGGACGATCCTCGATCATCTTCAACATATGCTCATGGTAGACGCACTGATATTCTTCGGTGTAGTCGCCCTGCTCCGGCTTGGTGGAGTGGAAGGCCGCGTTCGCGTCCGCGCCGTACTCGGAGAAACCGATGACACGGTCCGGATACATCGCATGGTATTCATCGAAGAAGCTGTCGTTCTGATCGAGCGTTCCGAGATACCATCCGAAATACAGGTTGTAGCTGGCAATGTCGGAGATCGCGATGAGCGGGCTCTCCTTCTCCAGCATGAACGCGTGCGCCATGACCGTCGGGCGGGTGGAGTCCATGCGGTGGCACAGATCGTTCAGCTCGCGGTGATCCTGCAGCAGCTCCTCGGTCACGGTGCCGCTCGCCGTGATCTCATTGGAAAGGCCCCAAACTACTATCGACGGATGATTGTAGGACTGCGTGATCAGTTCCTTCATCTGCGAAAACGCGTTGGCCTTGCCGTTCGTCATATGCTTGGAAATGTAGGGAATCTCTGCCCAGACAACGATACCGTTCTCATCGCAGAGATCGTAGAAGGCCTGCGCCTGCTGGTAATGCGCGAGACGAAGCGTGTTCGCGCCCAGTTCCTTTACGACTTCCATGTCTTCCTTATGATCCGCAAGGCTCAGCGCATTGCCGACTCCCTTGCGGTCCTGATGACGGCTTACGCCGCGCAGCGGATAGCTGCGGCCGTTCAGGAAGAAGCCCTTGTCCGGATCCATGTGGAACGTACGGCAGCCAAAGCGGGTCGAGACCGTATCGAGAACCTCGGTGCCCTGCATGAGCTGTGCCTTGACCGTATAGAGATACGGATCATCAACACCGTCCCACAGGTGAACGTTCTTCAGGATGATGTTGACCATCGAATGGCCTTCGCCGACTTCCACGCGGCGGAATTCCTTGCCATGCTCGGTCTCAATCACAACAAAAACCTCGCTGCCGCCGTTTTGCCAGGTTTCGACCATGACATAGGCTTCGCGCTCTTTCAGATGTACGTCCGGCGTAACCTTGATACCGGGAGTACCGTCCTTGACAAGCTCGAAGTGAGCTTCCGGAACCACGATGAGATTGACGTCGCGGTAGAGTCCGCCGTAGAACGTGAAGTCCGCCATCTGCGGGTACACGCGGTCGTTCTCACTGTTGTCGAGCGCGACGCAGAGTACGTTTTCGTCCTTCAGCGCGTCCGTCAGATCCGCGCGGAACGTGGAGTAACCGCCTTCATGATGAGCGATGACCTCTCCGTTAAGCGTGACGTCTGCAGTCATGGCTGCACCGAGAAATTCGATAAAGCAGCGATCGCCGTCTTTCATTTCCGGCTTTGCAAACTTCTTGGTGTAGAAGGCCTGTCCGCGCCAGTAATCATTTCCGCCGTCCTGTCCGTCCACTGCGTTCCAGGTATGGGGAAGGGTCACGGCCTGCGGGTTCTCTCCCGGTTTGCAAAACTCCCAGTTATCATTAAAAGTGATGTAGGTTCTCATGGCTGTTCCTCCGCTCCAGCATCAAGCTGTTTATTTAATAGCCTAACTATATCGAAAAGTCCGGCATCCGTGAAGCAACTTTTTTGTTTCAAAAACAGTTTTTTTGCCCTATTCCGAAAACAGAGCAAAAATGATGTCGGAAAGACAAGAATTTGCTCTGTTTGGCTCCCGGCGCTCGGGATGGGCTCAGCGGCTGCCACTCGCGCATCTTTCTCTGAATCAAGCAAATACAGCCCCGAGCACTCAGTGATTTTGTGTTTTTTGCACAAATCCCATTGAGCACTCGGGGTTTTTATTGTACAATCACGTTATAGGCGATGATTTTCTGCCGCGTACATTTTAATTCACATTCAAAGGAAGAAGAAAACGATGGCAAACGAATCCGTTAAAACCAAACGCTTTACCAAAGAAGAGTGGAGCTGGATCTTCTACGACTGGGCCAACTCTGTTTGTGCTACGATCATGATGGCGGTCCTGTTCCCGATCTACTTTACGAGCATGGCCGGTGACTCTGGCGATATCTACTGGGGCTACGCCTCCTCGATCGCGACCTTTGTCATGGCCGTCTCCGCTCCGTTCCTCGGCGCGATCGGCGACCGCAAGGATCAGAAGAAAAAGGTCTTTATGTTCTTCTGGATCCTCGGCATGGTCGGAACCGCGCTCTGCGCGGTCTTTACCGACTGGCACCTGCTGTTTGTCTTCTACATTATCGGCACGATCGGCTTCAACGGCGCGAACCTGGCTTATGACTCGTTCATGACCGACGTTACGGATGATGAAAAGATGGACCGCGTCTCGACCTGGGGCTACGCGATGGGCTACATCGGCGGTTCCACGATTCCGTTCCTCATCGCGATCGCGCTCGTCCTGCTTCACGACAAACTCGGCATCACCAACGCTACCGCGATCCGCATCAGCGTTGTCATTACCGTCATCTGGTGGGGCCTGTTCACGATCCCGTTCCTGAAAAACGTCAAGCAGAAGCACTTCAACCCGGACCAGACCGGCCACCTTGTGAAGGATACGCTCCGTCACGTCGGCCAGACTGCCGCGGAGATCTGGAAGCAGCAGCACCTGCGCTACTTCATCCTCGCCTACTTCTTCTATCTTGACGGTGTCGGCACGATCATCAAGATGTCGACCGCCTACGGTACGGCGCTCGGCCTCGGGCAGACCGGCATGATCCTCGCGCTGCTCCTGACCCAGATCGTCGCGATGCCCTGCTCGATCCTCTTCGGCAACATCGGCAAGAAGATCGGCGCGCTCAAGGTCATCTTCCTCGGCATCGGTGTTTACACGCTTGTCTGCCTGCTCGGCTTCTTCATGGGCATGGGCATGGAGACCGGCTTCCTCACCAACAGCCAGGCGCTCGTGATCTTCTGGACCGTCGCGGTGCTTGTCGGTACCTCGCAGGGCGGCATTCAGGCCATGAGCCGTTCGTACTTCGGCAAGATCGTTCCGAACGAAAAGTCCAACGAGTATTTCGGCTTCTTCGAGATCTTCGGCAAGTTCGCCGCGGTCCTCGGCCCCTTCCTCTACTCCACGATCAGCGCGATCACCGGCCGCAGCTCCTGGGCGATCCTTTCGGTCCTCTCCCTGTTTATCATCGGCGGAGGCATCCTGCTTGCCGGCAGAAAGCACCTCGAGAACAAATGATCCTTCCGAATCATATTCCTCCAAAGAGGAATTCCTCCTATGAACAGCAAAGCCCCGCTCCCGGAGATGCTCCGAGGCGGGGCTTTACTGTTGATATTGACTTATCGTGTGATATTTCGGATCCATTTAAAACGGTTGACTGTAATCACTGCGACAATGCATTTTAAGAGCTGGTCGCATTTGAGGCAGGCAAAGACGACCCAGACCGGTGCGTCAAAGACGAACGCTGCAAGAAACGCGGACGGCAGCACCACGAGGAAAACAAAGATCGTATCGTTGACAAACACGAAATGCGTCAGCCCGCCCGCTCGGACGATGCCTGTCAGCGAGCTCATCTGGTAAGCCGTTCCGACAACCATCACGCTCAGCACCAGGATCAGCTGGTGTACGAGATCCGTTGTCTCCGGGTTGATCGCCGGGTACAGCACCGGGACGAGATACCGGCTGAAATACATCAGCACGCCCGTCGCGAGTCCCATGCCGATAAACACGACCTGCAGGGTCTTCGCGTATTTCTTAACGAGCTCATAATCCCCGCTGCCGACGGTCTTTCCGATAATGATGCCGGTAGCGCTTGCGACACCGTAGACCGCGACCGACACGATGTTAAACATGTTGTTGGAGATGCTGACGGCCGAGATCGCACTCTGCCCAAGGCGTCCCAGGATCGCGCTCTGCGCGGTCATGTTGATGCCCCAGACGGCCGATCCGGCAAAGATCGGGATTCCGTAGTGAATATAATCCTTCAAAAGCACCTTGCTGCGGCGCGTCAGATCCGAGAGCTTCAGGTGAAGCTTGGTATCCTTCTTGGCCGCGTACAGCAGCACGATCCCGCTCTCCACGATGCGGCAGGTCAGCGTTGCCACGGCCGCACCGGCTACGCCCATCTTCGGAAAGCCGAGCTTACCGAAGATCAATACGTAGTTCAGCACAATATCGATCACAAGCGTCGCGATCGAGATGTACAGCCCGATCCCTACGGTTTCCACGCACTTCAGCGAGGTTAGAACGACCTCCGTCACAACGTAGAAAAGGTAGGAAAAGCTCACGATCCTCAGGTATTTCATGCCCTCTTCGATCACGGCCGCTTCGTTGGTATAAAGCCCGAGCAGGCGTCTTGGGAAGAAGAACGCGAGGGCAAAGAACAGCGCTCCCGTCGCTCCGACAAACCGCGCCGTCATCGCGGAGATGACCTTGATCGAATCGATGTCGCGCTTACCCCAGTACTGCGTAGCCAGGACGAGCGCCGCCGTACAGAAGCCCTGAACGAACCGCTGCAGCAGCGTCATCCACTGGTTCGCGACATACACGCCGGAAAGCGCGAGATCGCTCAGGCTTCCGACCATGATGTTGTCGGCAAGGCCGACCGCGTAAACCAAAATACTCTGGCCCGCCAGAGGCAGAGCCAGAGCAAATAATCGTTGGTAGAACTTTTTGTCTTTTACAAGCCAGTCTGTCTTCATTGTTTTCTGTCGCTTTTTCGTTGAATCATCCGCCCGGATCAGCGGTTGACGATCTCATACCCGGCCATCAGCATATCCCGTCCGAACCGGATCAGGCCGTTTTCAAAATCCTCAAGGATCTTGTCGCTGACAACGAGCTCCGGAATCACTTCCTCGGGAAGGAAACGCTTGCAGAGCTCCCTCACTTCGGGCATGATCTCGCGGATATTCATACGATCGTAGAAGACGATCATCTGCGGGTCCACCGTGCAGCAGATCGAAGCGACGATCTGTGCGACGCGGATCGCGGAAACGCTCTCCCACAGCTCGGTCTGATATTCCTTATCGAGGTTGGAGTCCTCGCCCATTGGCAGATAGCGAAGCTCACCTGCAAAGCCATGGTTGCCGCGGATCAGATGACCGCGCAGGTACAATCCGCAGCCGCAGCCCCTCACGCCCATGCTCACGCACGCAAGCGAGCGAAAATCCTCCTGGAACGTCCGCTCATAGCAGCCGGTCGCGATTGCGTTCATATCGTTTTCGATGCGGGCCTTGATCCCGAACTTTTCTTCGAGATGCTGCTGCAGATCATAATTCCGCAGCCCGCTCTCGCCCGTTCCGAACATCAGCTTGCCGTAAGAAATGCCGTAGGGAAGTCCCAGTGACAGCGCGCGGATCGGATAGTCCTCCATCTCCTTCGCGATCACCTCATCGAGCACCTCGATGAAGTTCTCCGGCGAAACCGTCTCTTCGATATCGTCCGACTTGACCCGGTCGCCGAGCGAGTTGATGATGAGCGCGCGCAGCGCCGTGTTGGTCGGCATATACAGGCAAAGCACGTAGGCAAAGGCAGGATTGATAACATAAGACTGCGCATGGCGGCCGCCGGTCGTCTGGTCAACGCCGTTGGAGAGGATCTCACCGGAGTGAGCCATCTCATCCAGAATGCGGCTGACCGTCGGGAAGCTCAGCCCGGTATCCCGCGCGATCTTGGTCTTGGTAAACGCTTCTTCTCCCTGAATCGCCTTGCGAATCAGACTTTCGTTGATGTTTTTAACGATCGACTTATTGTAGCGAATTTCGGCCATGGCATTTCAAAACTCCTTTAAAAAGTAATTTGATTGTAGCACAGCCACTTTTAAAAAACAATAGAATATTTCGTAAAACGTACAGCCGCCAAGGCGGCGGCTGTAACAAAGTCTGAATATTTACTGCGGCAGCTCGATCAGTCCCATGTCGATCTTCAGACGAAGGATCCGGCGGACCGATTCATCGATGCGTTCCTCGGTGATCGTACCGTCGTCCACTGCCGAAAGGATGCTTTCGATCACGCCCGTGAAATCGTCCGCGATCAGCATGTCGTTGCCGGCCAGAACAGCCAGCACCGCCGCACTGTTTTCACCGCAGTACTCCTGGATCGCGCCCATCGCCAGGTCGTCCGTCATCAGAACGCCCTCAAAGCCAAGGTGGCGCGCCAGCTCATGGAGCTCGGGCGAGAGCGATGCCGGGTATTCGGGATCAAAGCAGGTCACGACATTGTGGCTCACCATGATCGTGCCGGCACCGGCCTCGATGCCTGCGATGAACGGAAGGAAGTCTTCATTATAGAAGGTTTCCGCATCGCGGTAGTCGATCGCCATGCCGGTGTGAGTATCCTCGTTGTTGCCGTAGCCCGGGAAATGCTTCAGCGAGCAGGCCACTCCGTACTCATTCATAATCTCGACGGTCATGCGGATGAACTCGCAGGTCGCGTCAAGGTCGGTGCCGAAGGACCGATCATACATGAAATCGTAGGGATCGCCCGCGATGTCAGCGACCGGCGCAAGGTTCATGTTGAGGTGAAGCCGCAGCAGCAGCTCGCACTTTTCGCGCGTATCGGCCTCGATCGCGTCCCAGCCGCCGTCCTCAAAAATGTAGCGAGGCGCGCGGAAACGGTAATCACGATAATAATCGCTCACACGTGTGACCGTACCGCCTTCCTCATCCACCGCCATCAGCATCGGGATCTTGCTGACCGCCTGGCAGCCATCGATGCGCTCACGGACCGTATCCTCTGAATAACCGCTGAAGTCAACGTCAAAGAACACGTAGCCGCCGAGCTGGTACTCTTCTGCGTAGTACGCTCCGCTCGAGGGTCCGGGGAAGCGCGCCATGATCATCTGGCCGACCTTTTCCTCCAGCGTCATCTGGCTCAGCAGCTCCTCGACAAGCGCTTCGCGAGCTGCCTCGTAAGCCTCGTCCGTGCCTTGCTGCGGGGACTCTTCCGAGCTTTCGTCGGTATCTGAGCCGCCCTCTTCTGAGCCGCCCTCTTCCGTCCCTGAGGAACCCTCCTGCGATGCTTCATCCGAAGACGCCTGGCTTTCCGAAGACGTTTCGGACGATGCTTCCGAAGATGTTTCCTCGCTTGTCTGGCTTCCGGGTGAGAGCTCGCTCTCTTGACGCGAGGATTCGCCGGAAGAAGCTTCCTCACGGCCTCTGCCGTTAAACAGCCCCGGCACCGCGATCATCACAATGATCAGGATGACAAGCGCTACCGCCAGGACGCCAAGCACGGAAGCTACCGCGATCAGTCCTCTGTTTCCCTTGTTTTTGCTCATGTCGGATCTACTCCTGTTTCAAAATGCATGGTTATCCGTGAAATAAAACCGGGCCCAACAAGGCCCGGCTTCACTCGTCTGATTTCACAGCTCCTAAGCGGAGCCTGCCCCTTCAACAGGGCTTACCCAAGAAGAATCAATCTTCCTCCCCGGTCTGTGCTTTAATGATCTCAACGAGCTCACCGAAGGTTTTCGGCGGGTTCTCCAGATCGAGCTGAACGTCGAATTCGTCCTCGCAGCTCATGGTCAGGTCAACGATCGACAGAGAGTCCAGATCCAGTTCTTCAAAGGTGGTATCTTCGGTGATCTCGGTATTATCGAGAACTTCCTGCTCTTTCAGCATGTCGATGATTTTTTCAAGAATCATGTGTGTGTCCTCCGTTTAAGGAAATTTGCTAATGCCTGTAAAGGCGCTTCATAAGCCTCTTTTCAGGGTAAGTATAGCCGAGCGCTTTCAGCCTGTCAACCTTTTCGCTGTTTCTCGCTTTGATTTCGGAAAAATTTAAAAATCCGTTGAAAGCGCCAGATAATTCGTTTATAATTACTTTGTATAGCTTAAATTTGGGGTAGTGTCCTTTTTTGTGCGCTTTGCTGATGAAGTCTTTTCCTCTCCAAAACGCCTCAAAAGCCCGGGCATTCCTTCCCCATGTCAAGATAAAGAGAAAAAAAAGGTGGTGCAATGTCATGGCAGAACAGCAACAGAAAAACCTGATCATTACCGCATACGGCCTTTCTTCAACGGGAAAAGGCCAGAACCTGGACAACATGTACATCAACGGCCGCTACATCAACGTACAGACCGAGACGATGTCCAGGATCCAGAAAACGGAAAACGCTCCCTTCCAGGTATACGGCGTTTCCGATTCCGAAATCGGAGCTGAAGACGATCGCAGCATCGGTATGATGACCGGTCAGATCGTTATGGATATGCTTCAGCGCACGCAGAACACTCTCGGCGGCAGCGGCAAAATCGAAAAAGACCGCATCTGGGAGTCCGTGCTCGAAGCCAACAAAGAAATCAAGGATAAGCGCATCGAACTCGGCCGCGACGTTCTCGGAACGTCCTTCGCCGCGTTGTTCATGCACGGCAACCGCGGCCTCGCGGTTCATCTCGGCGACTCCCGCATCTACGTTATCCGCGGTGGCCGCATGCTTCAAATCACCGACGATCATCTCGAATCTTCCGATATGTTCCGTCTCGGCATCCTTTCGCAGGCACAGGCCGAAGTACATAAGTCTTCCTCCCGCCTGACCGCCTACGTCGGCATGGACGGCGTCTATGATGCCCGCGACGAAGCTTTCTCCAAATATTTCATCTTCTATCCCGGTGATACTTTCATCCTCTGCACCGACGGTATGTCCGATGCGATCCTCAACGATGAGATGGAGCGTGTCACCCGTCTTCTGAAGGACGCCACCCCGGATCAGATCGCTTCCACGATGATGGACGCCGCCAACGAGCACAGCCTCGATGACAAGACCATGGTCGTGCTTCACGTCGAAGAAGCTCCCGGCGAAGCGCCCAAGCGCGGTGTCAACACCCTTCCGAGACGTGAAAACTTCGAAAAGCAGCAGGAGCAGCAGGCCGCCGCACAGCGTCCGATTCAGCAGCCCCGCCCGATGCCGCAGCCTCAGCCCGTTCCGGAGTCTCAGGTCGATGACTTCCGCCGCGAACAGGTAACGGCCCGTCAGCAGCGTCAGACGCTCGCTCCGATCAACAACGGGGGTGAAGAAGAGCAAGAGAGTGCTCCGAGCCTGCTCGATCAGCTTCTCTCCGATCCGAAGCGTCTTGCGATCGTCATCGGATGCGCGGTTGCGTTCATCATTCTCCTCATCATTATCATCACCGCGATCGCAAACGGTGGAAAGAACAAGAAGCCGGACAACAACTCTTCCAGCGGAAACTCCTCCACCACCTCGCAGATCTCCGAGTCCTCGCTGAACTCCGGCGATTCCTCCGATATCAGCCAGGTCTTCGAAAGCTCGAATACCGATGAGTCTTCCGACTCCTCGACCGGAGAGAGCTCCGAGGGTGGCGAATCCTCCGAAGCTTCCGAGTCTTCCTCGACCGTCACGCAGGAATACACCTACACGGTCGAATCCGGCGATACCCTTTACGATATCGTTGTCGCGAACTACGGCACCGGCGATGTTGACCTCATCATGGCGCTGGCCGAGTACAACGGCATCGACGTCAACGCCGGCCTCGACGTTGGTCAGACGCTCCGCATTCCGCCGGAATCCGAGCTTCGCTGATCGGTCTCACCAATAAGCCTTACCCCGCGGAGCTTCTCCGCAATCACCACCTTACACATTGCAGCTGGGCACCGGATCACTCCGGTGCCCGACTTTGTTTTACAGGTTTTCTCCGTCCCCTTTACACCACGCGCCATGATACTCACGGTTTGGATCCTCGAAGAAAATGATGCCGACGCGGATGCCCTGATCCGGGCATGGAATGCGGTCGGTGGGAAAGAGGTCCGCCTCCTTCGCTTCTCCGACTCGAGCGCCTTGATCAAGGCCGCCGCCGAGCGGGAAGCACCGGACCTTCTCATGGGTGAGATCAGCCTCTGTGGTGACAAGGTGACGGAGCTTTTGCTGAAATGGCGCGAGTGCAAAAGCCCGGACCTTTTCCCGGTCACGTCCGATCGCTCGCCTGCCGCCTTCACCAAAGCGCAGCAGCTCGGTGCGATCGATTATCTGTTGAAGCCCTGCCCCATCCGGCGTCTGCGCTCCGGGCTCCGGCGCTACCTCTCGCTTCGGTTCAGTCTCGAAGGCGGTCACGATCTCACGCAGCACCTGCTGGACCGTTTCTTTTTCTCCGGAGCCTCCTCGCCTGCCCGCAAAACGCTGCGTCTTCCGAAAGAGCAGGAAGAAAAATGCCTCCGCATCGTCTCGATCCTCTCCGAGCCCGGCCTTGCCGCAGGCGGTCTCGACGCGGAAGCGATCGCAATGCGCCTCGCTGTGTCAAACGTCACCGCACGGCGTTACCTTGACCTCCTCGAGGAGGCCGGCTACATCGAACAGCAGATCCCGCCAACCGGCAAGAAGGGGCGGCCGCGGACGCCCTACCGCCTGAAAACCGTCTGATTGCAATCTTCCGCGCTTCCTGTTACAATGCAAAGGAACGTCCGCCGGCCTTATTTCAGCCCAAGCCAACGTTCCACCCTTTATCCCTCACGATTTGAAAAACGCAAGAAAGCATTCCTATGAAAACCATTATCTTTGCGACCAAAAACGAAGGCAAGATCCGCGAAGTCCGCGAAATTATCGAAGATGCCACCGTCCTTACGATGAACGAAGCCGGGCTCGATCCCGAAATCATCGAAGACGGTACGACCTTCACCGAAAACGCGGTCA
>JAEEGL016122810.1_pt1 | contig 16974 bp, 11 predicted proteins | sample 9134231 | NCBI WGS metagenome assembly JAEEGL01 (sample SAMN16246548, study PRJNA631951) | gut metagenome | biome: gut microbiome; feature: rumen; material: fiber-attached | host: Bos | place: Iran: Karaj | collected 2018-10
GATGCCGAAGGTACCCGTGAACAGAATGCCATCGAGACGGTAGCCCTGCGTGCGATGATGAAGGCGAAGTATAGTGTGCATAACATCGGACACTATGGTCTGGCATTCGATTACTATACCCATTTCACCTCACCCATCCGTCGTTATCCTGACACGATGGTGCATCGCCTGCTGACGAAATATCAGGATGGTGCCCGCTCTGCCAACAGGGATAAGTACGAGGAGTTCTGTGAGCACTGCAGCAATATGGAACAGATATCCCAGAATGCCGAGCGCGACTCAATCAAGTATAAGATGGTGGAGTTTATGGCAGATAAGATCGGCAACACCTACGATGCTCATATCAGTGGTCTCACCTCCTATGGTATCTATGCCCAGATCGATGAGACCCATTGTGAGGGTATGATTCCCATCCGTGACCTGGGTGACGACTACTACGATTTCGATGAGAAGAACTTCGTGATTATTGGTCGCCATCATCACACGAAGTATCAGTTGGGTGATCCCATCCGCATCCAGGTAGCCCGTGCTAACCTCGAGCGCAAACAGCTCGACTTCACCTTGGCGGAGGATTGAAATGTTAAAAATCATACTGATGCTAAAGAAATTCCGATTTTCTCTTGGAGGGAATCGGGATTTTTTCATATATTTGCACCCGCAAACTAAAACACAAGCTCTTTGACTTACTGGATCTTACTGGACATCGCCAACTGGCCTTGTCCAAAACTCACTTGCGCCCTTTCAAAAGGGCATACTAACACAATAATTATTATCTTTAATCTTTTTTGTATGCAGAAAGATCTGAAAACACAGACAGATGATGATTTTGAAAAACTTCTCCAGGACTTCATCGATGAAGCACTTGACAGTACCGAGGATGACGATGTCCTGGAAACCTCTGACAATCTTAACGAGTTTGAAGAGGGCGAGCTGCCCTTTCCGAAAGAGATGGACGATCGAGTGGCTCGGGTCAAGCTCAACGACAACCAGGAAAAGCACAAATGCATAGACGACATCGCTTCCGTTGACCTGAAACTGATGTCTGATGCTAACCATTACTCCGATGCTGCGATGAGGGTAATCCTCAAGGGTAAGCCTAATGCCTCCCTCCATCCGCATCGTTTCTCTTGTTACTTTTATACTGCCGATTATTATCCAGTCTGCGATGGAGAACAGGTGGAGAAGAACAAAAATGGTCGTCGCCGCCGTGAGCTGATTCTCAATATCTCCTGCGATTGGATATGGATTCCTGGCAAGTATATCCTGATCATAAGCGATGACTTGGACTGTCTGTCAGTCATGCGTGTAGATTTCTCTCTCGACGAACGGCTGATGGTTACCTTGGAATCCCAGAAAATCCTCGGTCCCATCTCGTTTGAAAATACCCTCGTATCCTGTATTCGAAGCGATAACGAAAACTGGACAGGTGTGTCGCGCACGCCTGGTGCCGCACAAATGAGGCATCGTGCCATCCTCAGTACCCAGATGACGCTTTTCAACGAGTATCGGAAGGAAGATGGTAATGGCGAATTGAGATTCTGCAAGAATCTGTTGGTGGCGATGAATAATCCGACGGTAGATTTCTTAGGTAGGTTAGCAATGTTGATTGACTCTGACTATGGTTTCAAGTTTATCGACTGCGCCTCGCTCTATGACCTCTCTTGTAATAATCCCTATGAGCCGTTGCAGGAAAAGTTTGATGATACAAACATGAAACTGCTTTGCTTGACGCGTATCCATGAGTTGTCAACTTCCACAGGTAAGGTCGCCCTCAGGAAAATCATCGATAAGATGGGTCGCTCTGGCGATCAGACACTCATCTGGCTTTGCGGCACGCGTCGTGAGATCGAAGAGCTTCTCAATGTTGCCCCCTCGCTGAAACAGTTCTTCCAGACAGACAGCTGGGTTGAACAACAGCCCAGCACGCCTTACGAACTTGTTCAGGCCTTCTTTAGTCAACTTGAAGAAGAGCATCTTGAACTCAGCTTGCAGACCAAAGATCATCTCGCACGTGCCGTCATCGAAGGTTGTGAGAAAGGTGCTATCACCAGTTGGTCATCCTCCGAAGTCAGTCAGTTCGTTGAGAAAGAGATTCTTCCTCGTTATTTCAGACGTGTCCTCTTGTCTGGGATTGAAGGCATGAAGGCGTTGCTTGATGAGGAAGATATTCCTTTCGACAAGCTCACCGATGCCACCTCCACCTATGAGCAGAGTATCAGCGAACTCAATGCGATGGTGGGACTTGAAGGGGTGAAACAAGGCATCCGTACGATGGCTAATCAGAGCCGACTCTTTTTGGAACGCAGGAAACGAGATCTGCACACCAGCGGGGAATTGTCTTACCACTCTATCTTCACGGGTAACCCAGGTACAGGCAAAACCACCGTTGCACGTCAGCTTGGCAAGATCTACCATTCCCTCGGACTCCTCTCCAAAGGTGAGGTCATCTCCGTCGATCGCACCCGACTGGTGGGACAGTATATCGGTCAGACAGAGGATAACATGAAGTTGATCCTCGAAGAAGCCAAGGGCAATGTGCTCTTCATCGATGAGGCTTATACGCTGGTCACTGGTGCCGACGACAAGAAAGACTTCGGACGTCGTGTACTTGACTCGCTACTCACCGTGCTCACCCAGCCCAATCCTGACATGCTGATTGTCTTTGCGGGCTATGAGAATGAGATGCAAGCGATGCTCTCCACCAACGTCGGACTTGCGGGGCGCTTTCCATATCGCTACCACTTCGACGACTATTCTGCAGAGCAACTGATGGAGATCGCCTGTCGCCTTTTCGAAAGTGATGACTATCTGCTCACATCTGAGGCCGCTCAGGAGTTGCAGAATACCATCACTCAGGCGATAGCACAGAAACCTGCCAACTTCGGCAATGCACGTTGGATAGAGCAGTTTGTCCGCAACGGTATCATCCCTGCGATGGCAGATCGCATCTTCTCTTCTGGTAGCAACGATTTCCAGCATATCGAAATGGCTGACATCGTTAAAGCCTATACAAAGTTTAATCCCAAAGTCATCGAGCTGAAGCCTACCCGTCACATCGTGTCAGGCTTCAGCGCCTGATGGCGCCACATAAATAGGCTGAATTTGCAAATAATGGATGATTTATTTGGCTAATTCGAGAAAAATGACGTAATTTGCGCTTTAAATTATGAAGTACAAGGACCTGTTTATCGATTTCGACGATACACTCTACGATACCTATGGCAATTCTGTCATTGCCCTGCGGGAGACGTATGAGGCTTACGGACTGGCGCGATATTTCGCCGACCCGCAGATATTCTACGATGCCTACTGGCAGACGAATATCGACATGTGGACACAATACTCCAAAGGAGAGATCACCCGTGATTACCTCATCGTGGAGCGATTCCGCAGACCGTTATGTGTCGGAAAAGGGTTAGAGGTGACAGAAGCCTATTGTCTGGAGATGAGCGACCGTTTTCTGGATTTCTGCTCGTCAAAGCCTGGTGTGGTGGATGGTGCCCATGAGCTGATGGACTACCTGCGCAGTAAGGGCTACAGAATGCATATGTGCAGTAATGGCTTCCATGAAGTGCAATATAAGAAGTTGAATGCCTGTGGCCTGAGAGATTATTTCGACACGATCATCCTCAGTGAGGATGCTGGTGTCAATAAACCCTCGCCACAGTATTTCGACTATGCCCTTCAACGTTCTGGTGCCCAACGTGACACCACCCTGATGATTGGTGATAATCTGCAAACGGATATCATGGGAGCTATGTCGGCAGGTTTCGATGCCCTGTTCTTCAATCGCTACCCTGAGCACGAAAAAACGAAGGCCCCTACCTATACGGTAACGAGCCTTCGTGATATCATGAAGATCTTATAGTTAATCGTCTATCTTGTTGGGGATATAAATGATTTCCACGTCTTTTACATAGATGGTTTCACCAGTATCTTCATTGATATAATCTATGGTGAGCATAACATCACGTGGCTCCAGCTTCTCTTCGTCAACATTATATATGGATGTGTCGATGATGACGTTCTTTCCACTATGACTCAGTTTCTTCGTCAGTCTGGTATCACCATATTTGTAGGTGATCTGGAAATAGCGTTTTGCAGAGAGCTCTACCTGAGTTTCTACGATGACAGAGTCGAGCAGGTCATACTGGTCTTCAAATGTTCGTGCCAGTTTGTCGAAGATAGTGACCTCTGCATTCTCATCCAACTCGTCGTGCGTAGAAAGATGCCGATTATGGAACATGGCATCTATACCACTCTTCTTGATCCAGCTTTTACCAACAAATAATGTCTGTTTCTTTGTCGTCATGTTGATGGCTTTGACAGCCTGTTTGTCTTTTTCCCACAGGATGTCCTGAACGTTAGAGAAGATGTCTCCAACTTTTACGTTCTTACCATTGACGTACTTTAAGGTTGCGTCATTGACGAACAGTACTTTGAAGCTGTCGGCTTTCATCTGGTTAATTCCCAGTGTCAGACTCAGCAGTAGCAACAGTTTTCTCATTTGTATCTGAATTAAATTCTTTGTATTTCTGTACGATGGTGTCGAGAAGTGAATATACAATTGTTGGCACCCAGATGTTGAAGGCCACATCAAAGGAGTAGGCAATGCCGGCAATGATCATAAAGAATAACGTTAAACTGGCAAACGACATGATGAACCTTAGCCACTTCCATTTAATACGGTTCATAATGGATTTACCTGACAGGGAGAATATTCCGACAATTGTATATACACAGAACAGGAACAAGGCACACCACCAGTTGATCAGATGATCTCCATTCATCAAGGCGATATAGGCATTTATGCAGATGGCTGAGCCAGGTTGTGGACCAATATAAGTGTCGTGGACATCGTTTTTGAAGTCTCCGATTACCAATATCTTGTCTGCAATCTGCTCCTTGACGGGGATGATGGAGTCGAGATCTAGTAGGTCAGCACCTAAATAAATGTAATTCCGCTCTCTGACTTGTCCTTCGGTATCCATCAGCTTGCCAGTCATCCTGACTTTTATCAGCAGCGTGATACCGTTATGACATAAACGGCCTTCATCAGAATACCACAAGCCTCCCCAATGTTTTTGAATGCCGGTACCCTTCAGATGCTTGATGTCTGCATACATCTTTAATGGTACAGCCTGTCCGCTTTGATGAAGGAACTGATAACGGGAGAAGTTTGTCTCTTCCCAAGCAATGGTGTAATCAGCATTGGCAGCCTTCTTATAAAGGATGGTGTCTGCCAGTTCCAGATTCTCATGGACAGGGATCACGATTCTGTCCATCGATGAGATCGTATTGAAAAGAGCAGAGTCAACAGGTGTCTTTATCTCGTTCTCAAAGACAACATCCAAGAAAATGTATCGATAGTTGTCGGCAGCTTTGGCTTGTGTCAGCAGACGGAGTAGTTTTTCTCTGTCAGTGATGACATATTTGCCTACGGGCATCCCATTTTCTTCGTAATCAGCTAATTCTTTATCATAGCAAACGTTAATAAAGAGCAGACTATCTGGGATGTTGCCTTTTTGTACACCCCATATTGAATTCCAACCATTGATCTTTTGGAAAAGTCCTATCTCGCCAGGCAAAGGAAACGAGGTGTTGCCTAACAGATAGCTGAATATCAAGATAAACAGGCTGAGAGAAATAATGAAAATATACTTCCCCCAACTGTGAGGGCTTATGTTGATATAATCTATTTTCATGTCATCTCTGTTTATTTAAGAGTAATACATTCGCTGTAGAGTTATTCATACGGCTCATGGTCTTGCCGACATTGGCACCATAGTAGGTGGGATCTGCTATCGTGAACTTTCTGTCGTTAACCATTATATAATCGCCTGGCATGTTCTCGTCGAAGCAAATTGCTGTGTAAAGGTGACCAGGGTTGGCATTATAGACCAATATGACATCAAGGTCGAGTAAGTCACGCACGAGCTGAGAGTAGAGTACAGCACGATCTTCGCAGTCGGCAAAGGGATAATAGAGCGTTTCTTCTGCAAAGAACGGACGGTCATAGCCCCATACTTTTTCATCAAGTGCATAGACAAGTCCAAATTGCACCCAACTTAACAGAATATTGGCTGCCATCAGTTTGGGAGCATTCTTGATCTTCTCTTTCAACTGAGGGTAGAGTTGGTCTTTCAGTTCCTGCGTCATCGCTATATTGCCATACTTATACCATTTCATAACAACATCCTTGCTATATGAGATGGGGTAGTCGTTGAAGAAACTGATAATGTTCTTATTGACAGATGTCTGAGTTTCTAATTGGATGAATTTAGACACTACCAGACGGTTATCCGACATATCCTTGGTAAGTATCGGCAACTTGGCATGGTCGAGGTCCATATCTTGCTCTTCGTCGAACATGGCATCACAGATATTGAGCTTGTCAGGTTTGCTACCATCAAAGATAAAAAATAGCATGCCATCGGCCAGATAATAGTTGTAGTTGTAAACCATACCATTGATCCTGCACAGCAGATGTAATTGGTGGCTATCATCGTATGCAAAGCGCATCTGATAACCTGATTGGCTGAAAAGCACACCCTGTAGGAAAACCGCTTCATTTGTTCCTTTACCGCATGCGGCTTGGGAGAGACATTCTAACATCTTAAAATATGCCCAGTCGCAGAGATTGTACTTGTAGCGAATATCCAGACAATTGCTTAACAGTTGGTTATATGCACTACCTGTCAGTTCGCGATAAGCGGCGGCAAATGCTTTTTCGTCATCTCCCTTCAACTTGAATTTTGAGGCGTTGCCCCAGTTGATTTCTATTGTTGTACCGTAAAAGGAGAAACTGTTAGTTGAGGTGGGTTCAACGATCTCCTCTGGTAACGGGGCTATGGGGTCAGGCTGTGGTTTGAATTCAGGTATAGGTACAATCACTGCCTCCAGACGCTTGTGCTCATCAAGATACTGGTTGTCTTTCTCCTTGTCATAGAAGACCGGTTCTAATTCTTTCTCAATAGGTGGTTTCTTCGCTTCCTTGATGGGCTGACTCTTCCATACCCGCTCCATCATAGTGGCATATCTGCTGTTGACACTATCACGAAAGGCTTGGAATCTATCGTTGACGTTTTGGGCGAATTCGTCATAGCTGACATTCTTCCTTTGCTGGATTTTATCCCTTAGGGAAGTGTGCTGCTTTTGAGCAAAACCTTGGGGCATCAGAAACGTCAAGGATAGTAGAATAAGCGTAGGTCCCTTCATATTTCTTTGTACTTCTTGTGAAGTATTTATCGGTTAAGGAGAATCACCTGAGCTTTGGAATTGTCCATCTTCGACATAGTCTTTCCGACGTTGGCATTGTAGAAAGTGGGATCTGCTACGGTGAACTTCCTGCCATTCACCATGATATAGTCACCAGGCACGTCTTCGTTAAAGGCAACGGCAGTATAGAGATGACCAGGATAATATACGAGTACGATGTCAAGATCCAAGATCTCACGTACGAGATGTGAGAAGAGAATGGAACGGTCTTCACAGTCGCAGTAAGGATAATAAAGGCTCTCCTCTCCAAAGAATGCACGATCGTGTCCCCATACCTTATCGTCATAAGCATACTGCAGTCCCATCTGTATCCAGTTCAGCAGCAGATTGGCTGCTTCTACTTTGCTCTTATTCGCAATTTGCTTCTTCAACTGGGGGTAGAGGGTCTCCTTGGTCTCTTCTGACAATGGGGTATTGGCATAATAGGCCCAGCGGGTCATCATGTTCTTTCCGTCATACGAGGTGGGGTATTCCTCAAAGAAGTTGAGGATATTCTTATTGACACATGCCTGAGCCTCTACCATAACAAATCGTGAGATGATGGTACGGAGTTCAGACATATTCTTCTTAAGGTCGGGTAGCTCCTTGATGCTGAGGCTCATCTCTTGTTCACCAGGATAAGCCGCCTCGCAGACAGCTAGGTTTTTCGACTTACAGCCATCCATGATAAAGAAGAGCTTGCCGTCAATGATAGAGTAGCCGCAATTGTAGGGTGTACCTATGATTTTGGTCAACAGGTGTAGCTTGTGGGTGTCAGGCTCCGTGGCGAATCGCATTTGGTAGCCAGACTGGTGGAACAGGTAGCCTTGCAAGAAGACAGCCTCATTCGTACCTTTGCCACAGGTGGCCTCTGATAACGTCTGGAGCATCTTATAATATGCCCAGTCACAAAGCTTATAGGTATCACGGATCTTCAGACAATCGTGCAACAGATTGGTGTAGCCTTTCTGTGAAAGTTCACGATAGCCATCAGCGAAATCCTTCGTTGTGGTTCCGTTCAGCTTGAACGACTTGGCATTGCCCCATCTGACATCAAGTGGCGTACCATAATAGGCAAAGGTGCCGGTGGTAACTGCCTCATTGTTCTCCTTGATGGGCTCTACCGGTTTGGGCTGTGGTTTCGGATCCTCTTTAATAGGGATGATTACAGCCTCAATCGGTTTGCTTTGTTCTTCCTGTTGTTTCTTTTTTTGTTCTGCCAAGAGGCGTTTTTGTTCCTCCTGTTTCTGTTTCTTTTCGGCTAGGAGACGCTGCTCCTCTTCTTGCTGTTTTTTCTTCTCTTCCAGGAGTCGCTGTTGTTCCTCTTGCTTCTTTTTCTTTTCGGCTAACAGTCGTTGTTGCTCCTCTTGTTTCTTTTTCTTTTCGGCTAAGAGTCGCTGTTCCTCCTCTTGTTTCTTTTTCTTCTCAGCTAAGAGTCGCTGTTCCTCCTCTTGTTTCTTTTTCTTTTCGGCTAAAAGTCGCTGTTCCTCCTCCTGCTTCTTTTTCTTCTCGGCTAAAAGGCGCTGTTCCTCTTCTTGTTTCTTTTTCTTTTCGGCTAAGAGTCGCTGTTCCTCCTCTTGTTTCTTTTTCTTTTCGGCTAAGAGTCGCTGCTGTTCCTCCTGCTGCTTTTTCTTTTCTGCTAGGAGCTGTTCTTCTTTCTGTTGTTTTTTCTGTTTTTCCTCTAAGACCTTTAATTGTTCTTCCTGTTGCTTTTTCTTCTCAGCTAAAAGCTGTTCTTCTTCCTGCTGCTTTTTTCGTTTTGCCTCAAGAAGCTTTAACTGTTCATCTTGCTTTTTCTTCTCTTCAGCGATAAGGCGCTGTTGTTCTTCTTGTTTCTTCTTCTGCTCTTCTATGAGCTTGATCTGCTCTTCTTGCTTCTTCTTCTGTTGATCCAGTAGTCGCTGTTGCTCTTCTTGCTGCTTCTGTCTTTCTGCCAGAGCTTTTTGCTCCTCTTCTTTTTTCTTTTTTTCAGCCTGCAGTTTCAGCAATTCTTCTTTCTTTTTCTGAGCTTCGAACTGCTTTTGTTGCTCCTCTTGTTGTTTACGCAATTCTGTCAGCTGGCGCAGTTGCTCTTCCAGTTTCTTCTTCTCTTCCTGAAGACGCAGTTGTTCCTGCTCTTGCTGTTTCTTCATCTCAGCAATCTTCTGCAACTCCTCTTGCTGCTTTTTCTGCTCAGCTTGTAGCTGTTGTTGTTGCTTCTCTTGCTTTCCCTTTTCAGCTAAGAGGCGCTCGCGTTCTTCCTGTTGCTTCTGCTTTTCCTCTGCCAACAGTTGTTGTTGCTGTTGTTGCTTCTGTTCCTCATCGTTCAGTCGCTGCTGCTCTTGTAATTGCTTATCTTTCTCCTCAGCCAACTGTTGCTGTTGCAACTCCTGCTTTTTCTGCTCTTCTGCCAGCAGCTGTTGCTCTTGAAGCTGTTTCTCTTTCTCTTCAGCCAGTCGCTGTTGCTCTTGTAATTGCTTCTCCTTCTCCTCAGCCAATCGCTGTTGCTCTTGCTGTTGTTTCTGCTGTTCCTCAGCCAGTCGCTGTTGCTCCTGTTGTTGTTTCTGTTGTTCCTCAGCCAGTCGCTGTTGTTCCTGCTGCTGTTTCTGCTGTTCCTCAGCCAGCCGTTGTTGTTCCTGCTGCTGTTTCTGCTGTTCCTCAGCCAGTCGCTGCTGTTCCTGCTGCTGTTTTTCCTTCTCTTCAGCCAACTGTTGCTGCTGTAGTTCTTGCTGCTTCTGTTGCTCTATCAGTTTCTGTTCTTCTTCCTCGCGTTTCTTTTCCTCCTGTGCCAATCGGTCTTCTTCCTCCAGCCTTTTCTTCTCCATCAGATAGATGGGATCCTTTTCCTTATCATATTCGATAGGTTGGATTTCTTCCTCAATGGGACGTTCTACGGCATCTTCAACCTTATACTCTTTCCATATTTTCTCCATGAAACTGGCATACTGTTCATTGGCCTTGTCACGGAACGAATTGTAAGTGGAATCCACACTATTCTTAAATTGATCATAATCCTGGGCATTCTGCTTCTGGTTCTGAAGCTTCTGTCTCAGGTTGGATCCTCCTTGTCTCTGGGCGAAACTTATGCCGGCAGATAGTTGGAGAAAGAATATGGAGAGTATAAGCTTTTTCATATTGGAGTGTATTATTCTACTTTACTTTTGTTCTCGTCAATCTTCTTCAGAAGATAGTCTCTGCGTGCCTGTTCGATAGCAGCCTTTGCTAAGGTGTTAAGTGTCTCAGAAGAAATGGCTGCACGAATCAGCACTTCCACGTTACCATTTGGCAGTTCGCGATAGCACTCGATGAGGTTACGCGGACGATTGATCTTTTGGTCGATGCTTTTACCCATGGCTGTGACGATTGTCTGTGCGATAGACTCTGCCTCTGCCTGTGCAAACTGTTCATTGGCAAGGTTCTGTTCGATCTGAGAAGTCATGTCGGTCTTGAGCCTGCGGGAAATCTCGCCCTGAGCAACGGTGAGAGCCTGCGTCCTGGCTGCATCATAGATGGTACCTACGCTGCTGCCTTCGCCGATGATCCATTTCTCATAACCATCAGCGTTCTGCTCCATCTGAGCCTGGGTACTGCGGGTGATCTGGTCAGCTAATGACAGAGAGCCTGGCTTCACTTTCCAACCTTCTTTCTGGAACTCCTTCACCTGTTTCTTGACAGCTTTCTCCTGTGCCTTTGTCAAAGTCTGGGCACTCACACCAAGAGACAATGTGAACAACATCAGTAATGATGCGAAAAACTTGATTGCTTTCATAATCCTTATAGTTTATTATGTTAATAATTGATATCCTTATTTCTTTAATTTAATCTCCCGCCAGTCGCTTTGCATGTCAGGAGAGCAAGTGACGACGGGTGTCTGAATTTTACGGTTGATGACAACCGATTTTTGTTTCACGTTCTCTATTACATATTGGCAGAGATCGCCGAGTGTCGTATTACCTTTCGTACTCTGAAGCTTCTTCAAGAGATAGTAGGTAAAGAGACCATGGTGTTGCTCCTTATAAGGATAGGCTGTCTCATCGTCGGATGCGGCGCTGAAAGCAACCAGATTGCCTGTCGGACGTTCTTGTTTGGCTTTCAGCGAAATGCCACGTGCATTAGCCATCAGGGTGCTGCCATCACCGGTAGTACCACTGAAGCAGGCATCAATAAAGGCAACCACCGACTGGGCACCTAATGATGACAGTTCGCTATAGAGTTTTTTCAACGGATAGCAAGCCTCTGTCTGAGACCCGTCTGCGTCGATAGGCAACAAGAAAGCATCACGTGTCGATTCATTGGGGATACCATGACCAGCATAATAGAAGATGATGCTGATGTCATGATAGGCCTTGGCGATATTGGTGATATCCTGCATGGCACGAATCATCTTACCATAGGTGGCATTGGGATAGGTGAGGATGTTTTCCTTGGGTAATCCCAAAGTCTGTTGACAATACGCTGCGAAGATCTTACCATCGTTACCCGCCATAGGCACTGTGGGAACCAGTGTATAGTCCTCGTTTGCGATGATGACGGCGAACGTCTTAGTGTTATTGCTCTTGCTTTTTGGAATGTTCACATCAACATCCGACAGACCAACTACCACTTCAGTCTTACCGACCTTTGCTTTGTTCTGACTGCCTTCAGAGTTGGTCAGCATGCCGTAGTCGATAGGTGAGAAATTGGCTGCCACCTCCGTTTCGTTATATGCCAGGGTCTGTTGATTGTTATACTCATAGAGCTTACCTGAAGGGGTGGAGAACGTCAGACTTGCCAGTGCCAGCTTCTTGTCGGCAATCACAAATTTCTGGTTGTAGACCTTAACGTCGGCCCAGCTTTCTGCAAATTCACGTGCCTCATTGTTGGTACGGGGCACCTTCAAAACTATATCGCCATAGGGTGACTCAATGAGGAACGACTGGTTTTCTGCGTCGTAAGGCTTGATCTCCATGTCGGCAACGGTCATATTCTTTGCAAAGCGCTGCACATATTCATCCATCAGGATTTTCTGCAACTCCTGTTGTTTGAGTCTTGCCGCCTCTTCGTTCACACGGGCTTTATATTCTTCAATTGTCTCGTAGGGATCCTTTTCTTTCCACTTCTCCATGCTCTTCTCGATGGACTGTTTGGCAAAGACATCGAAGTAGGGCACACCTTTATAGATATCCTCAAACTCCTCTTGGCTCTTTTTCTTCTGTGCCACCAGCCCTTCTGCCTCTTTCAGATAGGAAAGTACGCGTGCATGCTTCGACACATCGGTCACATCCATATATTCCTTGAGGTAGATGATGGCATCCTCGTATTCCTCAGAGTTATAGGTTCGTGCAGCCACGAAATATACCAGATTCGGATAATAGCTGTCTTTACGTAAGTTCTCACTGGCCATTTCCTTCATCATCGCTATGTCAACGGCCTCTCTGGCAAAGACAATGGCAATAGAGTCTTTCTTCTGCTGTGAGTAATATCCGGCTCCAGCCTTCAGGAATGGATAGAGCGATGCCAGTACGGTGCGGGACTTGTCGAAGCTCTCCACGCCACTGGGCGAGGAAATAAGGATCTGCTTGTATGAGCGACTGCACTCAAAAGCCTTCATATAGATATCGTCCTTACTGATAGAATCAGTGCTACGCATCATGATGAGCTGTTTGTAGGCCTCGTCAGCCTGTTCCATCGTCTGCGCTTTAGCCGATGTCGTACAGATAGCAAGAATCAGCACACCCCATAATGGTATGTGCTGATTGATAAGATGTTTGATTTTCTTGTTCATTTGTTAGAATGCATCGATAAAGGTGCACTGTACGCTGATGCGACGGAACTTACTGCCTTCCTGCTCAGACACCTCGATATGATACTCGTAGTTGCGGTTCATCTTCTCAAATGCAGCCAACTCTTTCTCTATATAGTATTGCACGCCGATGGCTCTGGCAAAAGCCAGCTGGTCGTTGGTGGAGATACCTTCTTTCTTGTTCAGACTCACATTAGTCATCTCGTTGTTCTTATACACAGGCTCTCCGTCGAACTCTCCATACTTACCGTCGTAGGCGATGGCATGTGCGATCGGTGAAGCGTCGGCAGTACCCTTAATGGCAATCTTCACACGTTTGCCATCAGCAATGTATTTTGCGAAGTCGTTCTCGAAGGCCTTCTTCATGATTTTCAGCATCGACATGGCGGCACCAGACTCTTCAGTGTGGTAATGCCCTGGCTTGAAGTCGTCGCGTGCAGAGAACTCTTCCTCTACTTCGTAGGTAAACTCTACATTATAGTTGATGATGTTCTTACCATCTGCATCGACAGCTGGGTCTGCATGTGTTTTAACAGAGATATGTGTCTTGTCGGAGATGGTCTGCTCCTGCTTGGCCAGACTGATAATATCCTCCTTAATGCTCTCCAATGCTATCTCCTCCATACTGGTGGCCTGAATCACGTCGATGGGTACGAAGTTGGCATCCTCCATCATATATGACAACGATTTGCGTTCCAGATTGTCGAAGATATAGGTCTTACCATTCTCAGGGTTATAGACTTCTGCATAAACAATTTCAAACTTATCATCAGGATTCAGGCCGTATTTCACGTTACGGAACTCCAGACGGCTGCTCTTGTCGAACGATTTGATTTCTCCCAGAGGCACATCTAGGAAGATGTCGGGCATCGTACTGAAGTGCAGGGTCAGTTTCTTGGTCTTTGTGTTATAGTCGCCAACCGTCACCTCACTCTGTTCCAGCAGTCCGACAGCCATCTTCGTGGCAATCTCACGCTCCAGTTCCATTGCCATCTCTCTACGTGATTCTTCATTCACACGGGCGGTATAATCCTCTAATGATTCGCCAGGCATCTGCTTCATCCACTGATTCAGTTTCTCGTTCAACTCACCGCTCATCATCTTATTATAATAAGGTGTGAGTCCTTCAAGCTTTTGATAAACAATTGCATTGCTGGTGTTGTAGATGAGGAAATCATTATTGTCGTTAAAATTAAAGATTCCTCTGATGGCTGTTGTCCCGCCGTCAGCATTGTCGATAAACTGGCGCTCTGTCGGATCCAACAGGTTAATCACGCAGATACGGCTCGGTGAACACAGCACGTAGGCATATTTACCATTGTTGTTGGCCTGGCAAGCCAGAGCGCTACCCACATCCTCAATGGTGTTTTTAAGATTGAAGGTTGCTGTGTCATATACCAGCAGCTTACCATTTGCAGTTACCACCAGCATCTTGCTGTTATTGTCAGCAAAGGTTACGTCATTGACCTTGCTGTCAAAGTTGATCGTCTTGCGGATCGTTCCCCTTTCAACGTTCCAGATCTCTAATGTATTACCATTAATAGCGGCAAGGAAAAAATTATTGCCACTGAAAACCAACTTCTGAGGTGTGATCTCAGAGGTTACTGTTGAAAGAATGTTTTTGCCTATGACGTCATAGAAGAGGATCTGCTTGGCGCTTGTGGCGATGGCCAACTGACGGGCATCAGCGCTATAGGCAAGAGCTGTCAAGTCTTGGTTCTTTACCTTGATCTTCTGTTGTTGGACTATTGGGTTACTAATTCTGAAAGTCTGAGCGAATGTGCCACCCTTCTTAGTCTTCTCCAGACTGGCTACGGTGCTGAACGAAGGATTGATCTTAAGGTCTTTAATGGTATCGCCACTGAAAATCACCATACCACGATTGTTGTAGGCGTCTTTACCATTGAAGTAGAATACGGCAAACGAAGAGTTGTCATAACCTACTGGACACTTTTTCTGTGTAAGTGTACGTTTGTTGTCATTTTCTGCTTTGCATACATTCCCCGCAAGGAGTGCCATCGTAAGCAATAGAATAGTTTTTTTCATAACCTTATAGTTTATAATAAATTGTTTCTTTTGCAAGTAAAAGTTAATATTTTAAATGCAAATTTACACATTATTGTTGAAATGACAAAATAATTTTTGGGAAAAATGATGAAATATCAAAATAAAAGCCTACTTTTGCACCACAATATTTAAGAAATCCATGCTGTTTTTGAAATGAAAAGACTTTTTTGGTTGATCAGTTTTTTAGTCACATTATCGGCTTCTGCGCAGGATGTTCAGACTGTGGAGGCTGAATATGTCTATGAAGTACCAGAAGATGTGTCGCTGTCGGCTGCCAAGCAAACAGCACTTGAAAAAGCAAAGATACGTGCGATTGCTGAGACCTATGGCACTGTGGTGTCGGAATCGAATACGGTCAGAATGGCCAATCGTAACGGCATCTCTTCTGTCGATTTCTTATCTATTAGTGGAAGTGACGTGAAGGGTGAATGGATAGAGACGATTAGTCAACCAGAATATCAGATTGTCTATAACGGTGAGAAATTGATTGTCTCGGTAAAAGTTAAGGGCAAAATCCGTGAGTTGATCGCCAATGAGGTGGAGTTCCAGGTCAAGGTGCTTCGCAATGGTACGGAGGATCGTTTCGAATCAGAGATGTTTAACAACGGTGATGATCTCTACCTTTCTTTCACCTCGCCAGTGGCTGGCTACCTCGCTATCTATCTGGTAGATGTTGGTAATGATGCTACCTGTATCCTCCCTTATCAGAAACAGCAAGATGGCATTTATGCCGTCAAGGCCAATCAGCGTTATGTGTTTTTTAGCGAAAGGGATGCAACACCAGTGGAAAGACCATTGGTGGATTCCTATAATCTGACGGCCCTGTATCCTGTAGAGCAGAATCAAATATATGTCGTATTCTCGCCTCAGTCTTTTGTGAAGGCGGCTGACAACGGCTTTGAAGGACAGTTGCGCCAATTGAAAGGTGATGATTTCCAGAAATGGCTCGCTAAATGCCGTAAACGTGATGTGAATATGACCGTCAAGATGATCCCTATCACTATTAGGAAATGATCAGATATACAAAGACGGAAGAAATATGGAATGCAGTTTCGCATGGCGGAGGTGTTCTGATGGGAGTGGTGTTTGGCGTCATCTTCCTTGTCTGGTGTTTCCAGAGTGATAACGACTGGGCGCGGGTTGGGGTGATCCTCTATCTTTTCGGTATGTTGGGGTCGTATGTGGCTTCAACGCTCTACCACTCGATGAAGCATCATTCGAAATGGAAGGAGCGGTTGCGCAGGTGGGACCATGCTGCCATCTACTGGCATATTGCCGGTAGCTATTCACCTCTCACGTTGGTGGCATTACGCGAACAGGGGTATTGGGGCTGGAGCCTTTTTATCTTTGTCTGGGCTTGTGCCATAGCAGGTACCATCGTGAGCTTTATCCGTCTGAAGGAGCATTCGAACTTGGAGACATTCTGTTTCATCGGCATGGGACTGAGTGTGCTTGTAGCCTTCAAGCCGCTGTTGGATTCTGTATCGGCTACAGCGGTCAGTTGGATCATCGCAGAAGGGGTTTGTTATATCACGGGTGCCGTCTTCTACAGTCTAAACAAAACCAAATATATGCACTCAGTATTCCATTTCTTTGTGCTGGCAGGTTCTGTGTGTCACATCATCGCAGTGTGGGATGTGCTGATGGTGTACCTATAATTGTATCTTTGAGCTTCTTCCTAAGCTCGAAGATAGGCTGCACTTCGAAAAAATCCAAATAAATTTGGTTTTTTGCTCAGTTTGCACTATCTTTGCAGCCAAATTTGCAAATTTAATAAGATTATGGCTTATACACGACTGACTGCTGCAGAGGCTGCAGCACTGATTAAGAATGGCGATCATATCGCCATGAGTGGCTTTACACCTGCAGGTGTAGCTAAGGCAACAACA
>JAEEGL016860545.1_pt1 | contig 16974 bp, 13 predicted proteins | sample 9134231 | NCBI WGS metagenome assembly JAEEGL01 (sample SAMN16246548, study PRJNA631951) | gut metagenome | biome: gut microbiome; feature: rumen; material: fiber-attached | host: Bos | place: Iran: Karaj | collected 2018-10
CTTCTATAAAATCATTAAAACTAATGTCTGAAAACTCAATATAAATTGGTATATTTTTGTTCCTAATAAAGCACTTTTTCAAGATTCGTTTAACTACATCGTGACACTGTCTAACTTTATGATTATCAATCCAAATAATCATTTTTAACATCGTTTGATCGACATAAACGTTAATTAATGCATTTAATGCAGTTAAATATGGTGAAACTGATAATATCATTCCAGTTTTATCATTGAATGCTTTGGAATCAATTTCACGAACCACACCTTTCATAATATCATCCGATATTTTAATATCTTCAGATTTATGACGAAGTTGAATGTATTTAAATACATCTATATCTGGTTCACGATCTCTTAGATCCCAATAGTTAATATTTTTCATAACTTTAGGATCTAATTTAGCACAATTAGAATTCGGATCTAATTTTGCTATTACGCCAATCATATAAATAACACCAGTATCAAAAGACTGAATTATATCATCATATTGAATAATATAATTCTGTTTTTCTATCTTACCAGTGTTTTCTTCGACATTTAGATTTAATGACGTATCCCGGGATGCAAGAATATCATTCAGCATTTTCATCCCGGGGTCATATGATGCAGAACTATATTTTTTCATGATTATTAGAATGGAATTCCTTCATCATAATCTGATGAACCGCCACCGTTATCCTGAGAATATCCAGAATTAGGTGCAGACGATGGAGATGAATTGTAGTTATTATTACGATAACCGCCACTTCCGCCACCAGAATATTTAATTGCTGTATGTACACCATATAGCATTTTTGCAGTGTGAAGAGCTTCTTCAAGGGATGTAATGAAATTTGCAAAATCCAACTGATATGTCTGTGCAGTCTGAACTACATTTCCATGTGGATCACAGAACTCCATATTTCCTTCGTTACCAATAGATTTTCTGAAATAATAATAATCTTTCACTTCAGAATCGTCTTTTGGACTCTTATATTGGTACTGAATATAGAACTGAGGTGGTTCAGACTTATCTTCACCATACTGGAAACCAACCTGGATAGAACCATATACATTACCAGTAGATTTAGCAACCAATCCGATACGAATAAAAGTTGCTGAATACATTGGATTTGTGCCGATGAGTTCCGGGTGTTTTCTAACTTCGATATAAAGTCTTGCAATCTGGCAAGATGCAAGATACAAACGATACAGATCATTGAAATCGAGTGAAATTCCAGTTTGATTTCTGAAATCCCAAGCAGGGTTTCCATTGTTTTTCAACTGCTTGGTAATAGCAATTCTGAATTTGTTATTACTCATTCCCAATGAATACGCACGGTCTCCATTGAATACTGTACCATAGTTTTCAAATACGGTCTGTTTGTTATTTCCAGAACCGTTATCATTGTTATAACTCATCTTATATCTCCTATATGAATTATTTGTTAAGTTTGTTATATTAATTTTCTTGTGATTTTATAAAATAACATAAACTACTGTTATTATAGTAGTTTATGATTAAATTATATACACAAGCAAGTGCTGTAATAAGTCTTTGACTTAATTGTATCTTGACTAATACCAAGACTAGGAAGCAACGCAGTCAATGGTGAAAGATGTTTTCTAGTAATATCATCGACATTAACATATTTTACAATCCAATCTGGAATCTTTTCCAATCTCATTGGAATTGCAATATATTTAATTCCGTGTTTTCCTAGGTTTTTATTTTCATAGAATCCGGTTTTTAATCGATTATAAATCTCTGGAAAATTATCTCTTAAATAATCCAAAGATTTGATGTCTTCCATGTTTACATCGATCAAATTAAATGAACCTGGTAAGTCAATGGTTTTATCGTCAGTAGCAATTCTATATGCTTCAACCGCTAAATACTTTGACTGTGAATATGGGTTAGTATATTCTTCAGGATTCTTAACTTTAATCGGTGCTAGATAAGTAATCTCACCAGCCCTTAAACTACTTTCAATATCATCTCTAAAATGATAAATATCGTAAAGCAATTCTTCTGGTAAGATTTTATCACCATTCATAGTTACATCTTCGATTGTCTTATTAACCCGTTTTGTCACAAGTTTATTTTTAGATTTCGCATTAAGATTTCCACCCTTGGTATCAATCTTAGGATTCTTAAAAATATTTCCTTCCTGTACAATAACTCTGTTAATATAATTCTTTTTGATATTTGGAAATCCAATATATCTATCCATCAAGAATTCGTTTTTGATGTTGATATACTTACGATAATCCTGAGCAATATTTACATTACTAGCTAATGTGTCGTAAGTTTTATGAATTCCAATATATACAATTCGAATTAATATGTTTGCAATCTTCAATACCAAGGATTTTTCAGATTCAAGTTGTTTTAATGAGATGTCCTCATATTTCCATCCTCTTAAGTATTCAAGCATCTTGAATATCCAGAATCCAAGATAAATAAATACAGAGTCAGTATCAGAATACATGATTACAGAACGTTTATGATGAATGTATTTGTCAACTTTATTGTACATAATAAAGTTTTTCATATATACAAACTCTTCAAAAATATTCCATAATAAATCCATTGGTTCCTGGAATTCATCTGGTACTTTATTAGGATCGAGAAATTCTACAAGATCACCTTTTTTCCATAAATAAATAGGATTACCATTTTCATCAAGTTCTACTTCACCAGATTTATTGGTTTTGATTTTATCTTCAGTATGACAAATGTCATTACTAAGAATGCGGTCTAAAATAATTCCTTTTACTTTTGGATTTCTGTCGATGAATTCAATTAAGTTATTTTTATAATACAACTTAATTTTTTGTGTATCTGTAGCATTATTTAATATTTGCATTAAGATATGTACAATCATCTTTTTAGGTTCTTTGCCTTCGAATTTTGATATATAGTGACGAATGATGTCATCGTCTGTAGGAAGATAGTCTACCCATTCATATAATTCGAGATGATTTTCTTCAGCAAGTATCTGGCGGATATATTCAGTTAAATCTGTAAGTGTTTCGAACCCGAGATTTCCTCCAAGGAATGCTTCATCAAACCACATAGTAGTTGTAATAACACTACGACCTTGTGATGTAACTGCACCTGCACATGCTGGGTTATACTGAAATGAACTTGACTCACCCGCAGATCCATATAATGAGTTCATCTTAATTTTCTCATTGTTTTGTGCGAGATTGTTAATAACGTATCCGATTTTATCTCCGTTTTGTTCACATTGAAACATCTTATTTTTGAATTCCGTACGTCGTGCACGGAAATCCATTAACATTTTTGATATTTCCGATATACGTTCGGTTTGATGTACATAGAATGAACCATTTCCACATATGATTGGTTTTTCAGATTCTATAAAATGTAACACGCTTAAAAGTGTTACATTTTGATCAAATTCTGTATATGTGTTTTTAATATTCACTGGTTGATCAACTATATACTTACAAACCTCACGTTGTACGAAATTTTCAAGATATTTATCAGGTAAATTTGGAGACACTAATTTTAAGTCTGCAACCGCAGACTTAATATATTCTTTAATGAAAGCGTTTTCTAAAACGTCCATACTTACTCCTAAAATATTGTGTATTTTCTTGTTTTTTAGAAAATATTATTCTAAATCTTCTTCATCCTCCTCATCATCACACTCTTCTGAAAAATCTGAATCTACAAACCATGTTATATTATTATAACCTATAGAATTTAATAAAGCGTTGTATGTCCAATTCCAGTTTCTAGGATTTAATTTAGAATGATAATAAAATGGTTTATCTTCATCGGATAATTGTGAGATATTCCATTCTATACATTCTTCTGGAGTTGAAAATAATTTATAAACTTTATTTCCATATGAATTTACAATAGATGCTTCATATGGCTTGAATTTACTATTATGTGGTTTATATCTATAACCAATACATGGTTTATTCAATTGATTTTGCCTAGAACCGCAATTTCGAAGATTGTTATAAAATAACGATATAAAATCATTTCCAGGATAATATAAATTATTTAATGTATTTCCAGATATATGATCGATTGAAACGTCGTCTGATAATTTAGGTAATCCTAATTGAGAATTTATATAATCTACAATAATTCTGTGAATATATACACGATTATCAGATCGTTTAAATCTATCCCAGGCTACAATATCAATTCTATTATCTGTACTATAACAGAAATCAAGAACCCATTGAAAACGTTGTTGTTTCATATATTCAACACACGATGTTGGGATTAATATTGGATATTCTTTATATGGGTCATTTGACGCATATAAAACAGACACATATTCATTCATAACTTCGTAAACATTTGTAAGTTTTGAACAACCACAATCACTAATTTTACCCTTAGAAACAGCGTGCTTGAATAAATAAACCTCAGATCCACAATCACACTTACAGTGAATATGATATGAACCAGAATGTAAAGCACTACCGATTTTGTGAAACTTGTATGGCCTATCAACAACCAATTTTCCAAAACGTTTTCCTAGTAATTCATCAGCTCGTCCAATAATTTCAAAGTTTTCATCAATATTATTTTCATTATTCATATTTGTTACTCCATTAGTTAGTTATCGTATTTATAATATATACTGATAATAAAATATGAATTTTGAAAAAAAAATAACCGCGATAGGCGGTTATTTCGATCTGTCTAATATAATATTAGACAGATCTATGAATGCCTTAGGCATTCTTTTTCTTTCCCTTGATGAGAAATTTTTCAGCACAAAGTGTACCAGCAGTACCTACTGCGGCTCCACCGAGGAAGATTCCACCATATTTAAGGATTTTCTTGAAAGTTCCTTTCTTTGACTTTGGTGCTCCTTCTGAAGTAGCCTGTGTTGTTTCCTGTGTTTTATCTGCCATATATGGCCTCCTATATAGGTATTATTTGACTATTTATTTCTTTATAGTCATGTATATAATTTATACTTAAATACTAGATTAATACGATAAAAACAATCTATTAATATCGATATATTTAGAGGTGCATATGCTTAATAATCAAAATACTGTCGTATTTGAAGCTAATGATAAAGTGCTTGCTGCTGAACTTCTAAGATCTTCTACATCATTTAAACCTTCAGATGTAAGAAATCTTGCAAATGTTGGTGCAATTGCTCAAGAAGATGCAAAGGAAATTCTTTCAACTATGGAAGGTTCTGTTGTGAAACTTGATAAAGATATCAAGTGTAAAGTTCTTCATAAAAAAGCACTTATCTGTCTTGGTAGGGAAAAGAATGATCCTCTCATTAATGAACTTATCAGACTTCATTCTGAACAGGAAAAGATTTACGAAGAACTTGATAAAAAATATGGTGAAGAAGCCAAAGTTAATCAGGGATCTTTGATTAGTAAACTTCTTACAAAGTTCAGAGGAAATCCAGAAGCTTCAATTATGGAATCTTGTAAAAAGATTTCTGAATTTCAGTAAAAAATAATTACACTAGGCAATGCCTAGTGTAGTTTTATTTTTATATAACAAAATCAAACGATACATAAGGTTTATCAGGCATATACATTACACCAACAAACGATAACGCTGGATATTTACTAAGAACTGTTGAGATATCATATGGTGTTTCATCTAAGAAATATTCTCTAAAGTGATCTAAACGAACTTCGAAATGAATTGCTACAGATTTGTCATCTTCATGTGCTCGAATTATATTTTCGAGATATTCTTCCCTAGCGCTTAATCTTAGTATTGCTTGCATATATCTAACACTTTTATCCATTCCATTGGAACAATCGAATCCTGCTTTTCTATTGGTATCATCATCTGAATCTGAATTTTTATTATAATATATTGATTTATGCATATTTATACCTCATATTTCATAATGTGATTATAAAAATGTTAAACCTAATAAAAAATAAATTCTACCAGTCATTGACTGGTAGAATTATATGCTACAGAATCAGATTAGATTTTGTAAACTTTGGATTGTATTTGTTTTCGGCAAGCACATTTTCAATGAACTGTACTGATCTTGCAGCGCATGCGTCGATTGTAACATCCATAACATAGATTGGAACAATGCGGCGCTGTTCAATGAGATCCCATACAGCAACATTATCACCAGGTTTAATTCCATATTCTTCAAGCATATCTTTATTCTTGAGAATGCGACTTGCGTGTCCATGTTCATGTGACTTCTGGTTTGGTGCATCACCATAACATACCCAGCTATCATTCATGCGCTGTACAGGTTTAATCTGTTCAATCATGCGTTCATCAGTAATATTTACTGAGCTTGCAAGTTTAGCATATACACCAGCAGGAACTTTACGAGGTTTACCCTTTGGATCTGTAATTTCCTGGAATTTCTGGTAAATGAAATATGATTTACCGAGCAAGTCTACTGAGAACATCGGCGGAACAGCTTTAGGATCAAGTACAGTTGATTTATCAACAGAAGCTTCGGCTTCATTGATTGCTGTAAGACGTCCAACGATAGCGCTGCTAAACAGAGAATACCAATCGTCTGTTGTAGGAATCTGAAGTTTTTCATCAATTACAGTATCTACAAAATCAAATGTAACAAGATAATCGTCTTTACCTTCACGCGCAATCCAAGATGCTGTAATAACATCATTGTCATGTCCATTATCATGAATGATAATTTTATTATCAGATTCTGTTAATTTCAATTCGATTTTAAGATTTGTATTTGTATATACAATTGTCTTAATTAACATTTTGAAATTTTCAAGTTCATCTTTCGTAAACACATATGTTACTCCAGATTTTATATTCATGCATTTCATATTTATATTATCCTCCTAGATAATTTGTAATCACTTTGATAAATTAGGGTCTCGGATTACCGAGACCCATATATTTATTTAACGAGTTCGAACTTCGGATCAGCAAGGGCTTCTTCGAATTCACCATCACAGATGTCATCTGCGAGGGCATCAAATTCTGAAGCACACCAGTTTTCTTCAGCCTGTTTGAAATCGTCATCTGAATAGTATTCGTCAGAATCATCAGCTTCGTCAATTTCACCAGCTGCGTTAAATGAGAGATCAGAATCCAACCAAGGATAACGATCGTCGTTTGCAAATTCGACCATACTTTTATTAAATACGTCTTCTTTAGCAAATGCTTCTGCAATACAACGGCTAATGAAGTTGTGGAAGGCTTCTTCACCAGCTTTACTAACGGTTTCCTGCTGTTTCTTAGAAAGAGTAGTTTTCTTTCCAAGTACTTCTGCAAGTTCAGTAACATCGTCACCAACACCCTGAGAATCAGGATCTGCTGTATATGGTCTAATGCCACTATCCTGGATAATTGCTGAATCGAACGCTGTAAGTTCGATATCTGCAATTCCACCATCACTCATGTGATACTGTTCAAACATATTTGAATCTGCTTCACCAAGTGCTTGGGTCAGTTCTGCAGCACAAGACCCAATCAATGTATTGGTAAGATCTAAGTTTCTGAGATCGATTGCTTCGCCACCGATGTCACCAACTCCATTACCAATCTCAAAAGTTTCTAAAGTTTGATTCATCATCAAACCTCCTTAATAGATTAATCTACGGTTATTATGAATATTTGAAACCTAGATCAGGTTTTTATATTCATCAACCGCCCTAGGTACATTACTGTTGTTGTATTTTTATTTTTTAAATTTTTTCGTTTAATACTATTGAAGATTTAGGAAAAACATTTTTTTAACGTTAAAATGGAGGAAAAATATGCGAAGATTAAGTTCGTACAAACAACTTAGATTGTATCGCAATAAAGAATTTGTATTAGATGCTCCAGATAATCAAAAACCTCGTGTTGGAATAGAATTAGTTGTCATGAAAGAAGATCGCGATGATATGATTCGAATCCTTCGAGAGAAGACATTTAATATGCGATATTTTAAATCGTTATATACAGAAAAATTAATGCGCATGAAACTTCTTGCTGGTGGTATGAAAACTATCAAACAGAATTCCAATGACGTATATAAATCGATTAAAAAATCTCTGCCGTTTGTTCAATATACATTTTTGTCTATTAAGCAGTATGCTAATAAAAATATAATTTATGATGGAAGTGTTCGACTTGGATTATTAAATAATCCATTATTAAAAGCTCCGATAAAATATGTAAAGCAAGGTTATGCTACAATGGATACAATCCATTTAGATTCAAGGTTCAGTTCATATAAAAAGAAATACTATATTTATGAAGTTGATAAATATATGAAACCTAGTGAGAATTATTATATCAAATCTAAGATTCATTCTATTCCTCAACTTTTAATGTATCGCTTAATCAATGATCCTGAAACTTTATTGGATTATATTGGATCTACTTTTATTTTTATAAATGAAACTGGATTGTTTACATATTTCACATTAACGAAAGAACAGATTCAAACCGGTTCGAAAGATCATATTTCTTTGATAAACGTTCTTAAACGTTGGTTTAGAATTATGTATGGATATAATGTATCAGATACAGACATTATTAAAGAAGGCGAATCTTTAATTGACACTGAAGAAGTTGAAGATAATAATGAAGATATTGTTGATAAAACTATATCTTCAATAAAATCTAAACTCGTAAAAAAGAATAATATTACAGCTTCAGCAATTAATTCAGAATTGATTGAACTTTCAGACGAAGTTAATGAAGTTGATGATATCATTGAAGATTATACTAAATCTACAAAAGATGTTGAAGAACCGGATTCTTCAGAAGATAATCTTGCTGATATTCTCGCTAGAAATCGACGTTTAATTGAATCTGAAAAAGAAAATGAATTTGAAAATATTGATGAAAATGACCTTGAAGATTCAGGATTAAATGACCTCAAATCGATCGAAAAACTGGATAAAGCTTTAAAAGAAGCCTCTGAATCGGATGATGGATTGGAACTATCTGAAGATGAACGTGAAGATACAAAGAAAGTTATTAAGGCTGCAAAACGAGCACAATTATCAAATCATACGGAAAAAGAACTTAAACGAATTAAGTTACTTACTGATAAATTTGATGATATAAACTTTGGTGGTGACCGTAGTTTTAAGAAACTTTTGAAAGATTTTGAGAATATTCAGATTGATCAAACAGATCTCCACGGTTCTGCAATTGACAAATCTATTAAACATGCTACAAATCAGGATGTTACACGTCAGTATGAAAAACGAATGCTCGATCCTACAATAGTTTCGATCATGAAAAAATTTGCTGAAAATAGTGAAATCAAAATGATTTGTACAGATGCTAAAAAAGAAGATATATCTGATAATACAAATGCAATGTGGAAATATACATTCAAATTTGAAGACGAATTTGGTAAAAAACACGTTGTAAAATATCAGGTTCCAAAACTTGTTGATAACAAGTTCTTCTTTATAAACGGTAGTAAGAAAATGCTCGATTCACAAATCACAGCAATTCCAGTATTAAAAGTAGATTCTAATACTGTAAATATTTCTACCGCTTATAATTTAATGGTTTTATCAAGATTTCACAAATCATTCGATCCAAAAATCGAATCGGTAAAACGATTCTTAACCAAAAAGATTCCTGGTAACGGATCATACGGAATTTCAGTAAAATTGGGAGATTCGTCAATTGTAAATGCTGATTATGATACAACTCTTGAATATGATGATTATAGTTCACAATACTATTCAATTATCATAAAAAATGAAAAGACTAAAAAATCAATCTCATTTTTATTTAATCAGTCTGATATTCGTTCAGTTATTGATGATCTTGGAATTTCTTACGTTGAAAAACCCGGTTTACTTCCAGTTGCTATTAAAGACGATAAAGAAATAGTTTATATTGATGTAAATACAGGTAAAGACTTCAAAACCAAACAATCTACGATCAGCGATTTAATTATTGATTCAATTCGTGAACTTTCTGAAATTAGTGATGTTGATACAATATTAAAATCAATATCTGTTCCAAAAAAGTATATGTATACAAGAATTGATTTCTTAAGTAGAAATCTTGCTCTTGGTGTATATTTGGGTTTCTTATATGGCCTTGAACCGTTGTTGAAATCTATGGGTGTTAAGTATGAATTTACTAATGAACCTAAACGATATGAATCAATAAAATTGCAACGTGAACAGAATGTAATTCGTTTTTCGGATGGATATTTGTATTATGACATTAACCCGCTTCGTCATTCATTAATTCTTAATGGTATTGCTAGTGAAGTTAACTGTGAGCAATATACATTTGAAGATATGAATGAACAACTTCCATATTTGAATACTATGGATGAATTGTTTAGAACTCGTCAACCTGCAAAAGGTTATTTGGTTTCTAAAGATTTTATGATGGATCCAATTTCGGTTGAAGTTATGAAATATCTTGGGTTACCATATGAACTTCTTGATGTTATTCTTTATGCAAATTCATTGCTTGAAGATAACTCAAAAGTCGATCCAAAAAAGATGCAGGTTAACCGTATTCGTAAACTTGAAATCATACCAGTAATGATGTATAAAAGTATGGTTGATTCGTTTAAACAGTATCGAAATCGACAGAATTCTAAAAATTCTACGTTGGTTGTAAAAGAAACTGATGTATTGAAACGAATTCTTGAATCTGGTATTTGTAATGATTATGATACATTAAATCCGATTCGTGAAGTTGAAACTGAACACACGTTGTCTTGGAAAGGACCGGGCGGTTGTCATGTTGATGACGCTTATTCTCTTTCACGTCGTGCATACGATGATTCTATGGTTGGTATAGTATCAGCATCTTCTCCAGACTCCGGCTCTGTTGGAATTACTCGTTATATGTCAATGAATCCTAGATTTTCAAACCTTCTTGGATTTGTGAAAACTGGTGAAGATTCAGATTCAAAAGACGTTGGTTTTGGTAACATGGGTTCTGTAGCAGAATTAACAACTCCATTTGCAATAGATCATGATGATCCTAAACGCTTAGGATTTGTAACAAAAGAGTCAAAACACTTGATGCCTGCTCATGAAACAGATCCATTGTTGATTGGTAATGGTGTTGAGAAAGAATTTCCATATATGGTTAGTGATGACTTTATTGTTACTGCTAAAGATGATGGTGTTGTTGAATATGTTGATAAAGAACTTGGTATTGCTATTGTAAAATATAAATCTGGAGAAAAAGAAACAATCGACATCCAGAATCGTGAACATCGTGACGGTGGAAACAGCATGTATATTCCAGCAGTTAAAGAATTTGATTTATCTGTTGGAGACAAGTTCAAAAAGAACGATGTACTTGCTAGAAACCCATCATACTTTTCAGTAGCAAATGGTAATAATGCTCCAGAATATAATCCTGGCACATTAGCATCTGTTGCAATCATTATGAGTTATGCAACATATGAAGATTCCTCGATGATTTCTGAAAGAATTTATAAGAAATTATCAGCTGATGTAATTCTTCCGAAAGCAATTGTTATTGGTGCAAAATCAAATGTGATGAAGTGTGTTAAAATTGGTGACACATTCCAAACAGGAGATCCGCTAATGATATTTGAAGATGAATTACCAGATTCTGAATTAACTGAAGTATTGGCTGCCAACGAACGTATTTCTGATAATATGGATAGTTTAGCAGATCTTGTATCTAGAACACCAAAAGCTAAATGTAGTGGTGTAGTTCACGATATTAAGATTTATTATACTGTACCATATGATGAAATGTCTGAATCTGTAAAAAAGATTGTTAAGACTTATGATGATAAACTTAAACTTCGTAAAAAGAAAATTGCTGAGTTTGGTGCATCTAATCCTAATGAAATCATTACAGATCATATCGGAGTTACAAAACCTGTGAATGATAAAATCAATGGTCATATTTGTCCAACTGGAAAAATATTGATTGAAATTTATCAGAAATATACAGATTATCCTGGTAGTGGAGATAAACTAGTATTCTATGCAAGTATGAAAACAACCATTCATAGACAAGTACCAAAAGAATTATCGCCGTATGTATATGGTGATAAAGAACGAGTTATAGATGCTATATTAAGTCCAACATCGATTGGAGCTCGTATGGTAACATCTATTCTTTGGGCATTGTATGGTAATAAATTAGTTTATCAACTTAAAGAAAAAGTTCGGGAAATTTATAACAAATACTCTGATGCTGAACAAAAATCGGTTAAACGAGAAAGTTATGAATTACCAGAGACTGGCGTATCATTAGAAAATACGCTAGATCTAATAAAAAATAAACTAAACCAGATTTAAAAAATATTATCTCCAGCCATTGGCTGGAGATAGTTTATTTATTTTAAATAACCAATATCTTCAGGATTCATTTGAGAAAATCGTTCCAAAATGAATTTATATTTTCCAAATTCATCTGTTGAAATATTTTTCATATCTTTAGTCCATGGATTATCATATCCACAATTTATTACAAATAAATTTGTAATATCAGCATTATCTAATTTACAGATAACTACTGGAATATGAAAATTATCATTCCACATTACAACTTCAAATATGTTATTTATTTTTTCAAGTATATATTTCAATTGAGAAACAAATTCATTTCGATCAACTAAATTCCACACTTGTCCGCGATACGTCTTTTCAATGTATTTTAACTCTGGGTGAGTTTCAGAAGCTAGTTTTATAACTTTGATAACGTCATCGATAAGTACAACTCTAGATGCCGAATTTCGTTTATCACCAGAGTTCATAAAATACATTGCAAGAATATCGATAATTGAGTATCGTTTATTCAGTTTAATCACCTTCCATATAAATACTGATATCATCATCGGATTCAGTAAATTGATTTGTGTCGTAATCATCATCGCCATCTTCGTTTTGATAACTAGATGAATTAAAATTATCTGGATTTGCATACAGATCTCCGAGATAATTATTAAAGTTCTCATCATCGTCATTTGAAAAATCTTGATCCGAATAATCTAATGATAATGGATCATTTGTTTCATCTAATGGTGTTTTATCAAATGATTGAGGAACTTGTTGTATAATTCCAGCAGTTTCTATATTAAATGAACCGCCTTGATTAATTGACATTTCCATTGGTTGATTCATTTTATTTTGTATAGAAGCCTGAAATTGATTTTGTTTAGAATTGCCAAAACCTACACCAATTGAATTACCGAATGCCATTGGTGATTTTGGAATTGGTGGTGGTAATGTTGATGATGTTTGAACGCCAGATTGCATTTGCTGAATATTATTAGCTTCAGCTTGAGCCATTTGAATAGAGTTTTCGGTACCAGGGATACACGGATATGAATTGCAAATATTCAATCCTTGATCATAACGCAATGTAATTTCATTTTCAAGTAAATGATAGAATACATTAGAACCGTTAGATTTCTTTGAACGAACTTTTTCATATTTGAAACCAAGATACCATTTACCATCTATATTTGATCGCTCTTTAAGCATATAAATAGATTGATCTACTGCACGGTCGATATATTTTGCATCTGCAATACAATGACGACCCATTGAACGAACAATGTTTGTTTTTCCATTCTGTTCAGCTTCAGCTCGCATTTCATCAAAACTTGAGTTTGTATGCATTGCTGTGATAATAGTTCTATCAGTCTGTTTAGCCCAGTCTGATAATTCATAAGTTGTGTTAATCAACCCCTTTCTATCATCAACGTTTTTATCAAGTTTACCCATATTACCAAGATGGTCGATAATAACTCCAGCAATTTCCACGTTATCATCTTCTTCAATCTCCTGAACTTCTGTCATAATTCCAACTGAAGTAGTTCCTGGTTGCTTGTAACGAATGTATAACTTGAAGTTTGTATTAAGATTTTCAAAGATATCGTCCCATTGTTTAAGATATTCTTCCTTTGTAATATTTCTAGGATCTACCTGTCCAGCAGTATAAATTGCATGAATACGATCCATAGTTTCTTCGACCGTATTTTCCATAGTGATTAACAATATTGCTAATTTTTTATTTGGAAATTTAGGTTTTATTTCAGGATTGAATGTCATAATCCAAAGAGCATTATACAATAGAATACCAGATTTAAATGAGTTCGTTGGTGCATAATAAATATACATTCGTTTACGTCTATATCCACCATTTAAGAATCGATTTAATTCTTTTATTCCAGTAACGAGAATATTTGATGGGTCTGTTAAACTATCGTATAACTGTGATATTTCAGTTTTAAGTTCTCGTTTTGCTCCCTGACCAATACATAAAGTGTTTTCTGCATTTCTAGTAGTATCTGCTACACGAATTTTACTTAATGTAGATTCATATAATTCTTTAATTTGCTGAATCTCATTTATAGTAAGTCTACCATTATTATTTATTAAAGCATCATGTGCTTTAACAATTAATGGCCATGAATAATAAATAAATCCATAATCCACATATAATGACACGAGTTCAATAAGGTTATCGTATTCTTCTTTACTCATATCTTCTGTAGACATTGCTAGATTCTGATATAATTGCGATACATAATTTTGATCTAAGTCAGATTGCTCGATAGAAGTTTTAATATAATTCAAATTATTAACACCATCTTCACGAACCTTTGCAACAAACATGATTGATTTAATTAAAAATACGTCATAATCATCATGTACATATGGTCTAGTATCAATTGTTGATACCAATTGAATTATATTGTGAATAAAACGTCTATTTATAATTCTTACAGAAATAAGATAATTCAAAATTGCTTCCCAAGTGTGAGTTTGAATTGGGATTGCTACTTTTTGCTGTTTAACGGTGTTCATTAATATAAACTCCAATAAATTATTTGTATTGTATCTTGTTGTTTATTCTAAAATTAGAATTTTAACACCAAGGTGGTGTTGAATTTTCAATATATAACGTTGGAGTTTTATGTATTGAAATATTTCCTTCTTTGTCGATTTTTGTATCATATACAACCCCAATAATCTTATAAAACCCCGTGGATTCAAATTCTTTTATTTTAGAATTTGATACTGATTTTAATTGTTTATATTGAGTTTTCGATAATTGTATATAATCCCCAACTTTATAATTATATAAAACATCATTTTCATATGATATTTCAGATACAATAATTGGTGTAATAGTTTTACTTGATTTTTCAACAAAATTTATGATCATAGCGAACCTCGCTATGATCATGTATAAATATTTTATTTTTTAAGATTATTAATTTTGCCTTCAATTTCTGTCATTTTAGAATTAATTTCATTGAGAGCATCTAAAATTGACGGTATATCTTCCACATGAGTAGAAATAAATTCGTCTGGATCTGCCCCACCAGTCACAAAACTGGTGATTTCGAATCCAGCACGCTTTTGTAAAAGCATCAATTCTTTTTGCATCTTATGAACGTTATTATTATTATTAGCAATAAGAGTTTTTATATTACCAAATGATTCTGCAAGAGATGCTATATAAGATGCACCATTACCAACAGTGATTTCTTCAGATTTTAAGAAAATAAAATTATCTCCAAGATTTTTAATTTCTTTCCATACAATACCATCTTTAGATTTCCAAGCTTTACCGTTGTGTAATACCGAAGATGTAATTAATGATCCATCTGGAAGTTCTACAATTTCGTGATAATAACCAGTTCCAAGAGATGTTGGTTTCCAAATTTTACCACCATCTTTTGTATATAATATACCACAATCTCCTATTTCTGAGCAACGAACCAAAATGATTCCATTAGTAAATTGTACAGGTTTTTTAAATGAACCAGTTTTTATATTACTATATATCCAAGTTTCTCCATTATCATCAGAATATTTAATACCTTGATTTGATTTAGAAACTGCAATTATTCGTTTGAGATCATTTTGTGGTTCTTCAGCAGTAGTTTTTTTAGCCATAAAAGACTCCTTTTTATTTTAGTATTTAAAAAAATGTTTCCGTGGCCAAAAGCCACGGAATTTTATTATTAACTAATTATTTTGTATACACTTTCCTATAATATCAATCATATCGTTTTTGTCAATATCAACACCATATTTGTTTTTTGCATATGATATTGTATTAAATTGCCAATCCAACGGATCACTGATTTCTGGAAATTGAGATGAAAAAATATTTACAGGTTGTTGATTGTAACCATTTTGGTCGGTCTGTTCCAACGTTTGTGTCTGTTGAATACACGTTTTTTTCACTTCTATACGAACACCCAACGATCTGTCGGTGTTGAAATATCGTTGAATAATTTGTAATTTTGACAAATCTATAATATCTCGATTTATCATAACTCGTAATTCATTAGCATTCATGATATTTTTTGATGATACTATATAGTTTATAATATCATCTGCAGTATGTTCACAAATATCATTTGGTAACGAAATTGTTTTTAATTGAGGGGCCAATGGATTTTCTATAAATTCAACCGAATGCGTCCCAGCATTTGAATCATAATCTACGCATATGAATCCTTTTGGAGCATCTTCACCTTGACAGAAACGAGTTAGTGATCCACCATAATAAATGAAATCTTTATAATTTTGAGCAATGTGAATATGACCAAAACAAACACAACCCTTCACATTTTTAAAATCTTCAATATTCCATATTGGTGAACCTTTTAACGAACGTTCTTCAGTAACACCCCATCCGTTGTTTCCTATAAAGTCGAACATGCCATGCCCAAACACCATGTCAAACGTTTTATTTGAAAATAACGTATCTTTATAAAACTCATATTTATCGTATACAGATTCTTCAGGAATATATAGAAAATTTAATCCGTTAAAATTTTCAATCCCACACGTTTCAAATAATTTTACATTTACATCAGTATCTTTTACCCAGAATTGTAATGCTTGAAGTTGATTTCGTTGATGAGATTCAGTTCCAGATAAACCCCGAACTGGTATTGGCGTACCATCAGGTTTTTTGAAAGATGTTATATCTTTCCAAAATTGTAACCAATATCTAGATGCGATTTGATCTAGGGAAATGCGATCGTCAGTATC
>JAEEGL011941416.1_pt1 | contig 16973 bp, 17 predicted proteins | sample 9134231 | NCBI WGS metagenome assembly JAEEGL01 (sample SAMN16246548, study PRJNA631951) | gut metagenome | biome: gut microbiome; feature: rumen; material: fiber-attached | host: Bos | place: Iran: Karaj | collected 2018-10
TACCGTTGATTCTTGCTCGTAAAAATTCAGATCCGAACCCACCAGAAATGCAGCATCATTCATTACGGAGAGTGAAACACTTTTCTCAAGTGTCTCAAACTCCACGATTGATGGATCCGTGTACGATGATCCGTTCAATGCATTATAGGTTTGCAGTGCATATTCCGGATACTCCATCAGCATGCAGAATACATCACTTTTGTATTCTCTGTTGCCTGTCTTTTCATTTGCCATAATTTGTCCTCCTTGTAAGAAATATTTCGCAAAGGAGAATGACAAATACCGGGCTTATTGTCACAATCTCCTCTGCCTTAAAATGATTTGGAATAAAGCATAGGAGATTCAGATATCTTGAAAATAGATTAACTGGGGAAATAATCTTGCTACGCTTCTATATAGGATACTACCACGAGAAACGTATCTGTGCAAGTGGAAATATATTCATGAAAAGAGCAACGGAAAATCTCCACCGCTGCTCTTGCCGTCTGCTTTAGATTTTAACCTTTGCGGGTATGCCTTTAAACGCCTTTCTGCCTATGCCTTTTGATTTCAGGGATTTGGATCGTATAACCACTTTTTTCAGATTTTTGCATTTGAAAAATGCCTTATCACCAATAGTTCTGACGTTTTTCCCGATAATGCTGACCTCCGGGTTATTGAGATTCGTGATTTTGTATGTATTGCCTGAAATTTTGATGATTTCTCCCTTGATATGTTTCTGGGTTACATCATCTGCTTCTTTTGTAACTTCATCAACAGTGTTGGCGCTATTATCGCTCGTTACAGGATTTATTATGGTGTTGCTCGTTACTGTATTTGCAGGAGTGTTTTCTGCATTTGTGCAATATGCCAATCCTATAAAACTCTGCAATCATGCTCCTTTCAAAACTTTTTCCGCTTCTATCAGCCGGTTTTGGCGACTCATTTTCTACACATCCGTCAATTGACGATATCTATACTTCGTGATACCGTCAATTCACCCCAATCATCTAAAAAATTTAATACAGTATTATCTATATTGAAATATTTAAGCTAGTTTGGGATAAAATAATCAATATGCCGTCAGAGGATGTTAAATCTATTGATTCTATATATCAGAGAATAGAAAATGTTATCCGCGAATTTGAAACCTTTAAGTCAAAAATCCACAGAGGGTGATATTATGAAGTCTATTGAAAATGAAAAAGCCGTTGTCTTTGTGAAAGAATTAAAATCAGGGGAAATAAAAAAGGAGCATCTCCCTAATCATGGTAATGATTTCAGAGGCGGATATGAACAGTATTATAAGGACAAGTTTCATGTATATCTTTCTTCTGTTACAAGGTTTAGTCATTTATCAAGAATAAAGGATTAAGTATATGGATGGATTTAAGTTTCCAGAGATTCCGAGTTTCAAGATGCCGGAAATAGAAGCAATACAAGTTGATACGCCTTTACAGCATATGTGGGCGGATGAACAGTTTGAAATTCTCAAAAAGTATATAACTGCTTTTGAAGAGACATTAGATGATGAACATGAAGTTGGAATGATGCTTACTAACTTCGGTCAATCGATTTTGATGCAGGTTACAAATATCACTTATGAAGAACCAGTCCTTTTTGTATTCAAGGGTTATGTAAATGGGAAAGAATCAACGCTTATTCAGCATATGAATCAGTTGAATTTTCTGTTGACATCTGTTGACAAAGAACCTGAACGTCCGAAAAGGCGAATAGGTTTTGCTGTTAGTGAAGATCAGTAAAGTGAGATATTGGAGGTTACAGTTACTATGGCTATACCAAAGTTTTCGGAGGAATACATTAAGAAAGCGATTCAATTTATCGATGAGAATGGAGTTCCCGATCAGAATAAAAGCACAAAATATGAATTGGTGACGGAGGATGGGAAAAAATATCCGCCGAAATATGTTATTGCCGTAGCTGCCAAATTAGCAACAGGTAAAGAAGACATCAAATTTGATGATTATAATGCAGTAGAAGCAAAAGGATATTTTGAAACGAGGGGCTATATGATTGACACAAAGCAGGAAAAATTCGAGCTTACAATAGCAGCAGATTCGGTAATATCTACTGATGAAAGATTCACTATGGATAATCTCGATTTGGGGGATAATTACAAACCTATCGATGCATTTTTTATGAAGAATGGTACTGATGTTATTCATAGAAAGCGTAATAAGAGTGAAGCAAAGATTTCAAATCAGACTTTACCGAGACTTGCCTGCCAGATATTTGAGAGTCAAATAGCTTCTTTATCCGATGAAGATAAAAAACAGTTTCCGGTGTGTCAGTATTCACCTGACAGAGAAATGATAAAGGGTATTTTTGCTTCGGAAGCAGAGTTTAAAAAATATAAGAATTCTATGGAGAATTCAACATACAAGCGTGAGAATGGACCGCAGTTTGTTATATATTCATGGAATGTTTTTTCGACGATCATATTTGTAAGAGAATGCTTAAAACGCTTTGGAGAGCAAGGGGATAAGTTTGTTCTGGTTTACAGAGAAAAAACCGAACAGGAGCTTAATCAAAATAAGGCTGAGAAAGTTGTTGTTGACGATGTCACTAAAACGACAGAAGAAAGCAAGAATCCCTATTCAAAAATTCTCTTAGAGTCAAAGAACATTATATTTAGAGGTGCGCCGGGAACTGGCAAGTCATATCTGGCAAAAGAAATTGCTGCAGATATTATCAGTAACGGATATACAAATCGTTACGATGATCTTACGCTGGAACAAAAACTTCAGGTTGAATTTGTTCAGTTTCATCCCAGTTATGATTACTCGGATTTTGTTGAAGGCCTGAGACCTAAGATGAATGATGATGGCAGCATGGGATTTGAACTGCAGGATGGTATATTTAAGCGTTTTGTTTACAGAGCAAGAAAGAATTATGAAGATTCTTTGAAATCTAAGGAAACGGTAGAACAGGAGATGTCCATTCTGGAAGCTATGAATGAGTTTTTCGCTGAGAAAGTTGGAAGCGAGGAACCACTCAAAACCACGAATAGCAGTGAGTTTTTCATTACAGGCGTTGATGATAGGCGTATTGATATTTCCATTCCGAAGAATGATTCTGTGAATGCTATAAGGATAAGCATTGATGAAATCAAACGTCTGCTGGAAGCTGATACGACATTTGAAAAGAACAGTGATATTACCAGATTCCTTGGCGTTGAGTATACACAGCAGAGGTTTTCTTACGATCTGGCAATATATCGTGAAATAATGAAGCGCAAAGCCAAAGGAACAAAGACGGTAGTAAAGATGCAGGAATTAAAGAAATACATCTTTATTATTGATGAGATTAATCGTGGAGAGATTTCAAAGATACTTGGAGAATTATTCTTCTCTATTGATCCGGGATACCGTGGCAGAGCAGGAGAAGTGGCAACGCAGTATTCCAATATGCACTTGGATCCTAATGATAAGTTTTATATTCCGGAGAATGTTTACATTATTGGTACGATGAATGATATCGACAGATCTGTTGATAGCTTTGATTTTGCAATGCGTAGACGGTTCAGATTTGTTGAGATAAAAGCGGAAGACACTCAGGATATGCTGGAATCTCTTGATAATGAAGAGCTTAAGAATGAAGCCGTTGAGCGGATGGATAGGCTTAATGCTGAAATTCTTAAAGTGGAAGATCTTAATGAGAACTATCAGATTGGAGCGTCGTACTTCCTAAAACTGAAAATGGTTGGCTTTGACGTGCTATGGACAGACTATCTTCGTCCACTGTTACAAGAGTATGTTCGTGGGTTATATGATGAAGATGGGATTATGATGCGATTTGCAAAAGCATACGGCTATATTGTTTCGGATGAAGGTGTTGTAGATGAAACAATTCAGGATTAAGGATAATGATCAAAGAAAAAAAGAAGACTTCTTTGACATCCCAAGTCTGGTAAAAACAGTTTCCGATAAAACATTGGAAGAGCTTGAAAAAGAGGGCGTCTTTGTATTTCCGGAGATGGTTCACGATGCGAAGGATATCACACGGGAGCAGATGATCCTTCAGAGTGTAAATGATACATACCGATCCGGAAATGTTATGGGATTTCTGGGCTATGGAGAAGAGAGGCTTGTTATAGAATCGCGGTTCAGTACTGGTGATAATGATTATTTATTTCAGTATCTGTTGGAGCGCGTCCTTGATTTCCCTAATATTGTAAATCTTGAAACGGACGCAACTCATGATGACAAGATGTTTTCTTTGCTGTTGTTTTTGTTTCCTTCATACCTTGCGGCTGCGATGCGAAAAGGAGCTTTTAAGAGTTATGTTCGTAATGAATACAATGATGGTAACGTCCGAGGAACGATAAATGTTGACCGGCATATACGGAAGAATACACCGTTTGTGGGTGATATCGCTTATAGCCAGAGAGAATATGCATATGACAATTTTCTGATGCAGCTTATACGGCACACAGTTGAGTTTATCAAAAGAAAGCCTTGCGGTCATAAGTTGCTGGCTAAGGTAAAGGATGAGGTTCAATCTGTTGTAGAAGCAACACCAAACTATGAAGCAAAGAACCTGAGAAAAGTACTGGTCGAGAATAAAAAGAATACTGTTCGTCATGCATATTATCATGAGTATCGTGCTTTACAGAGATTGTGTATACTTATTCTTCAGAACGAAAAGTCTCAGGTAGGGCTTGGAGCAAGGAAGATATACGGTATTCTATTTGACGGAGCATGGCTGTGGGAAGAGTATGTTAATTCGCTGGTAGATAAGTATTTCCACCATCCGATGAATAAGGGCGGCAAGGGAGCTCAGTGGCTTTTTGCAGATGGGGCAGGACTAACCGGGCTTGTCTATCCGGACTTTATCGGGAAGGATGCATCCAGCCGGATTATTGCCGATGCTAAGTATAAACCAGTAGGAAATATTGGAAATAAGGATTATCTTCAGGTGCTGGCATATATGTTCCGGTTTGATGCAAAGAAGGCGTTTTATTTTTATCCGGAAGTAAATGATGTTGAAGATAAGATTTTTTGGTTAAATAGCGGATTATCATATGAAAAGAATGTTAAAGCAAGAGAAGATATTTGTCTAATAAAACATGGACTTCATATACCTAAAGCGATGGACGAATATAGTTGTTTTGTTAAGGAAATGAAACATAGCGAATATGAGTTCGCAAGGATTATTTCTGAAAGCTTTGATATGAAAGCATTACGCCATGAGCGGGGAGATTTATGAAAGTAGTTGAGTCTGGATATAAAATTGATTTACATATCCACTCCGTTTGTTCTCATGCCAAGGACAGAGGGAAGGTGGCTTTCAATACGATAGATAACATTGGTATTCTGGCAGAGAAGCTGAATGCCAATGGTGTTCAAATGTGTGCAATTACGGATCATGATGCATTTGGATTCGATATGTATAAGGCATTGAAGGCTTATGAAAATAATGAGCAGTGCTCTGTTGTTAAAGTGTTTCCCGGTATCGAATTTACAGTTGAGTTTATAGGAGAAAACGGTCCGACAGTGTTACATGTGATTGCCGTATTTAATGATGAGGATGAAGCAAAAGTTGCGAAGATTGCCGATCGTTTGGCAGATGATAAGGGAAAAACTGTGTATGACAGGAATAGTGCTTTTTCGGAGGAAAAGTTTCTTTCCATTTTGAGAAGCATTGATCTTGATACAGTTCTTATCGTTCATCAGAAGAGTTCTTTGACATCAGCTCGCCCATACAAAAATGACGCAAAGTCTGTTGGTGAAGAGAAATTCCAAGAGTTTATCTACACTGACTATTTTGAAGCATTTGAATTCAAAAATCGAAAGAACGAGGTGTTCAATAAGAATTTCCTGAATGCACAGGATCTGACAGAGGATATCCGATTCATTACGGGTTCTGATTGCCATGACTGGCGATGTTACCCCAAAGAGACAGAAAAAGATAATACGGATTTCGTTTATACTTACGTGAAATGCCTTCCCTGCTTTAGAGGGCTGGTTATGGCTATAACAGACCACAGAAGAATAAAAACCGTCAACAGCTTCTTCAATCCGACTGAGGCCTATACGAAGAGCCTGCAGATTACGATTAATGGTGAAGCTTACGATATACCGCTTTCGAGGGGAATCAATGTAATTATCGGTGATAATTCGATTGGAAAGTCTTTGTTATTACACAAGCTTACGGACTACAGGAAGCAGCAGGATGGTCCACTCAATAAGTCTGTGGTTCGAGGATATGATAAATATTTGAAAAAGCATAACATCGAGGTTGGGACAACAATTCCTGCGGCAGAAGTCTTTGCTTTTGATATGCAGGGGGAGATCCGGGATAAGTTTGAACAAGAGAAAATCAAATCGGATGATTTCCTGACTCCTTATTATCCGGCTCCAATTAAGTCAGGGGCGTACAAAGAAAAGATTCAAAGAAAGCTGAATGTTATTTTTGCATTTCTGGAAGAAAAGTATGCATTGGAACTTTTGGAAGCGCAACTGGGAAGATTTAAGATACTTGATGAAGATATTGAACAGGCTGAAAGCATATCGTTTGTTGGATCAGTTTCAAAGAATAACAAACGTGTAGAAGGTCTCAATAATATCAGCGGCGATTTGGATAATGTAGTCGAAGAGATTGAGACGATAATGGAAAGCACCTGGCTTGAACAGGATGACAGAAAGCAGCTGGAATATATAATTGAACAGTTGGATAGCATGTCCATGCGGTATGTGAAGAAAAAGAAAAGAGCTGAAAGAGAGAATACTAAAATTGCACTTTTCCAGAATGCCATTAGTAAGTTTAAACAGAAATATCAGTCTTCAGTTTCAGATAGGCAAAAGAAGCTATCAACCTACAATGAGTGTATTGATAATGCAGCAGAGTCAATAGCGGCTATTATCAGACGAAGAAAGAAATTGACGGTGCCGGACTTCTGCATCGAGAAGGAAACTATTCAGATACAGACGGAACGAGTCCATGATTATGAATTTAATAGTCGGCTGGGAATAACTGAAATTGACGAAGAGTATGTTAAGGGGCTTTTTGTGACCGAGATGAAAAAGGGCACTAAGAAGTCTGTTCTGGAAATGAGCCAGGATGAATTGTCAGAACGACTATCCTATTTTACCGGGGCTCCATCCGATGCTCTGAGTGAACTGAAAACAAGAATACAGGAAAAAGTTGATGATGATCTGGCAAATAAATACACGATAACTCAGGCAGGAAAGGACAGGACGCAGGAATTGTCTTCGGGGCTGGATGCTCAAATATACTTTGACATCTTATCCTATGAAACGAGCCATGATGGTATGTATATTATTGATCAGCCGGAAGATAATATCTCACAGAAGGCTGTCCGAGATTATCTGCTTGACCGTTTTAAGATCATGGGTGAGCATCGTCAGGTTTTGATGGTTACTCACAGACCACAGTTTATCGTGAATCTTGATGTTGATAATGTTATCTATATCGGGAAGGATGAAGACAAAATATACATTCAGTCAGGGGCGCTGGAATATAGGGATGCAGATTACAACATACTCGATATTATTTCTGATCACATCGAAGGTGGTCTGGATACATTGAGAAGGAGATGGAAACGTTATGAAAAGAATGCTTCAGTTTAAGAAGACAGATGCGGGTTATACCTGTTTTGAAAATGATGAGAGTGTATTTGAGATAGCGAAGTCCAATCTTCAGTTTGATGTTAAAGCGTTTTATCAGGCTTTTTATAGCGATGACAAGGACTTTGAGGATATTGAAGTTGAGAATTGTGTTCCAGATGATAAGGATGCGAGGCGCATACATGAATGTATTATTCAACTCATAGAAAAAATCAAAGAAAAGCTAGATGAACTTCCGGATGATGAAGATGATCAAAGTGAAGAGGAAATATCAGGGGAATAAATTGGCGTTGTAGAAGAATTGAAAGATTGGCAAAAAAGTTGTTGGAAAGCTAATGGATATAACATATAAGCAACTAAGGAATTGGCTCCACATGTGTAGCCAATCTGGTGGAGGTGGAATATGGAAGAAATCGTTGTGTATGAAAAGGATGAAGAACAGTTATATCAGGATGTAAGGTTGATCCTTATCGAGGCAAGAGATCGAGCGTATAACAATGCTAATAAGATTATGACATATGCATACTGGAAGGTCGGCCAGCGGATCGTGGAACAAGAACAGGACGGGAAGAAAAGAGCTGACTATGGTGCATATATCATCAAACGGCTATCTCAGCATTTGGGAGATGAGTTCGGTAGCGGTTTTTCTGTGGCTACGCTTAAGAACTGCAGGCAGTTATTCCAAAGATTTCCTGAGGGCTCAAAGGGATATCAGATGATCGGGGATGTGAAATGGTCGCATCTAAGGGATATCATGCGGATAGAAGATGAAGAAGAGAGATTATTCTATCTCAAGGAGGTGTCAACCGAGAACTGGTCTGTTCGTGTGCTTGAGAGAAATATACATTCGGGATACTACAAAAGGATGCTTTCCACGCAACTGCCCGATAAGACTGTTGAAACAAGGGATTTTGTGAAAGATCCTTATGTGTTGGAATTTATGGGAATTGATCCCGGTGATAAGCCATCCGAGAAGGTAGTTGAGACTGCGGCAATCAATAATATGCAGAAGTTTTTGTTGGAACTAGGGAAAGGTTTTTCTTTCGTTGCCCGGCAGATGCATATTACTACTGAAACATCGGATTTTTATTGCGATCTTGTATTTTACAATTATATCCTCAAATGCTTTGTGATTGTGGATTTGAAGGTTGAAAAGCTCACGCATGAAGCAATTGGACAGATGGATATGTATGTGAGGATGTTTGATGATCTGAAGAGACAACCGGGAGATAATCCTACTATAGGGCTTATCATGTGTACAGATAAGGATGAAACTATGGTAAAGTATTCAGTTCTCAATGAGAGCAAACAGATTTTTGCATCAAAGTATATGCTTGTATTGCCGACAGAGGATGAACTTAGGAGAGAACTGGAAAGAAATCAGGAAATATATGGGCTTATTGAGGATAAATCGGAATAGGCTACACATGTGTAGCCAATCTGAGGGATTTCGACTATATTCCACTTCCATGTGCTCCGTCATACCTACACGACAAATCCTCTGTCAAACGGAGCAAAACCCAAGGATGTACAGGAACTGCTCGGTCATTCCGATGTCAGTACCACGATGAATATCTACGCACATGCTACAAGGGAGTCAAAGAAGTCTTCGGCAAGGCTTCTCGATGGACTTACATGATGCGCTTTCACTTACGGAAAAGTCATAAGGAAAAAAACAAGGGAAAACACATCAAAGAACAACAAGGGAAAACGCGAAAACCTAGTGATTTCGAGTGCATATGGGCAAGCGGTAGAATATATTTTAGTAGGATATACCGCTATCTGTGAGAGTTTATTTGTTCCCATATGATGTTATGGAAATGCTCCGGAAAGCCGGAAAACACGGCAAGTTATGAACTTTAGTTTTCCCTTACATCTTCCCTTGTGTTATATCATCCCGTAAGGATTTACGAACCTGATAAGGGAAAAAACAAAGGAAGAAATATGAGATAACACGAAATAACACTTTATGGCGTCGGACTGTTGAAATGTGAAAATGAGAAGAGGTTTGCATATATGTGGACTTCCTCCATTTTTTCGACGTGTTTTCTTGGTTATCATTTAATTCATTAACATATAGTAGGGGCATAGGAAGAAGGCTGAAAAGGAGGTGGGCTATAAAGATAGTGGACAGTGAACTTTACACCGAGAGAAATATCCAGAAGAACATCTGAGAGTTATAAAGTAACATAATTAGTACAAAGGCATCAGCGTACAGCTGGTGCCTATTTATTTGTTGAAATTATTTTTTTGAAATGATTAAGCATCTGACAACTTCAATGTATAATTTTCCGGGCATGATTCCTTACCGTTATAGAATACGATAAACCTCGGTACAGGTATCTTTATGAGTTTACGCCCGTAAATATCGTGTTTTTTAAGCAGTTTTCTGATCACGGTCGCAAAATATATCAGCGATCTTATCGGCATGTTGGGGCATACCGTTGATTCTTGCTCGTAAAAATTCAGATCCGAACCCACCAGAAATGCAGCATCATTCATTACGGAGAGTGAAACACTTTTCTCAAGTGTCTCAAACTCCACGATTGAGGGATCCGTGTACGATGATCCGTTCAATGCATTATAGGTTTGCAGTGCATATTCCGGATACTCCATCAGCATGCAGAATACATCACTTTTGTATTCTCTGTTGCCTGTCTTGCCTGTCGCTCTTCAGATTTTTACATTTTTCTTGACTTGTTCGTACGGCTTAATTTATAATACAATTATTAAATTTGGTCGTACGAACAAATTTATATGGTAACTATACAAGTAACGCCGTACGAACAAATGTCAAAATTTATTGTTTTTGAATTGAGGTATACGCACATGAAAATATCTGATTCACGAGAGCTTGGGGAACTGATAAAAGCTAGAAGAAAAGAACTTGGCTATACTCAAATATATTTATCTGACGCGAGTGGTCTTTCCGTTAGTTTTCTATCCGATCTGGAGAACGGAAAGAAAACCATTGAATTGGGAAAAGCTCTTTTAGTTATAAATCTGTTGGGTATGGATGTAGAGATAACGAGAAGGTGACAAATGATAACGAAGCCGAAGGCTGGGGTTAGTGTCATCGGAGGTGATAGAAATGATAGATCTGCAGGTTTCAATTGAAAAAAACGGAAAACAGATTGCTGTAGGTAATATCAAGGGAACGGAATATGCAGATGCATTTTTTGCATATAGCACAGAATACCTGGCTGATGCAGAAGCGGTGCCGCTGTCGATTTCACTTCCTTTGCAGGAAATGCCTTTTACAGCGATAGAAACCCGGAAATATTTTGATGGTCTTTTACCGGAGGGGTTCTCAAGGAGGGCGGTGGCAGAATGGCTTCATGAGGATGAGGAAGATTATATCAGTATACTGCGCGGGCTTGGAAGAGAATGTCTTGGGGCTATACAGATTAAAGATTTAGCTGAACAGGAAATAGATACAGGATATGAAAAATTGTCAAAAAAAAGGATCAGAGATCTGGCGAGAGAAGGGGCAACGAAGTCTACCGAGTTGTTAATACAGTCGCATTTGTCTCTTGCCGGCGCGTCCGGAAAGGTAGGACTGTATACTGACAATAATGGTAAAGACTGGTTTTTACCGAAGGGCAGTGCTCCAAGTACACATATAGTAAAGCAAAGTCATGTAAGATTAAATGATATAGTCATAAACGAACTGCTTTGTACATATACTGCTTCTGCACTTGGTATTGAGACGGTAGAGAATAATATCATAGATACAGGAAAGGGCGACGACTCGGATATTTTGCTTTCTACAAAGCGTTATGACCGAGTAATTAATAAAGACACAGACCGGATAGATGGACACCTGCGTCCATACAGACTTCATCAGGAAGATTTTGCGCAGGCACTGGGCATTTCTTCCGGGCAAAAATATGAAAAAAACAATGACGGATATGCTGCAAAGATGTTTGACTTGATTAGGCGGGTTTCAACAAATCCGCTGGAGGATCAAATAAAGCTTTGGGATATAATAGTTTTCAATTATCTTATAGGAAATACAGATGCACATATAAAAAATTATTCTCTTTTATATGGAGAAAACCTTCAGACTATAAGACTTGCGCCGGCCTATGATATAATAAGTACTGTTGTATATAAAGAATCAACAAGAGAAATGTCATTTTCAATAGGTGGCGAATATTCTGTCGATCTGATAAGAGAAGAACATTTCAAGAATGCGGTAAAAGACTATCATTTAGGTGAGCGTTTTGCTATGGGAAGAATGAGAAAAATGAAGGACCTCTTTCCTGAGGCATTGCATCGTTCAGCCCAAAAACTGGCGGATGAAGGCTATAACAAATCTTTAGACATCGAAAAAAAGATTCTGAAAAATCATTTTGATCACATTTTTTTCTGATTTGTCTTTTGAATTCAGGGATTTGGATTGTATAACCACTTTTACCACCTCATTAACTAAGCCCTGCCATCATCTGGGGTCAGAGCACAATATTACAGCATCATCTGCACATCTATTCTTTAGCAATCAACCATCCAGTATTCAGCTTCACGAAAGATCTTATCTGCAAGTTTTTCTATTGAAATATTTTTATTGGTTAGCACATAATGATGGATGAGTTTTTCTTTTTCATCCATTGCCATACAACATTCCAAATAGTTAAGGTGCATGCTCAAATAGCGATCATCAACATCTTCTCCGGGATGACGGCATACATACTCTCGATATTTATTCTCCAGACTTATTATTCTTCTATGAAACATGATAGTCCCTTGCAGATATCCCAAACATTTTCCCTCGAGAAAATTGTAATTGTAGAGCCATTCATAATGATTATCGCCTGTTTCCAGCATCTTTTGCTGCCTCCTTTGCCTGCTCATTCGATTCTGTATTATTTTTCGCTGCAGCGGCAAGGCGTTCTTTGTGCAGTTCCAGGCATATTTCCAAATACAGAATCGTCGTGTCTAATTTTCCCATAGTCCGGCTTTGGGTCTTGGATATCATTTCTTCATCTTCATTTAACACGGAAACCAATATTCCCCCTCCTTCCATATGCGCATTGTCAGTGACTCGATCTTCATTCTCCGGTCATCACGGATATATTGCGCAAGATATGCAAGTTTTTCATTCTCCAACATGCGGCAAAATGCAAGATGGTATAGTTCTTCAGGTGCACTGATCTCAACGTCACCCTCGTTCTTTTTCTTCATATAAGCATCTTCCTGTTTGAGAAGTATCTTTATTTCATCCAGACACCCCATCAGATAATAATACCAATGTATTTCATCATGTGACCTGGTTGTTATGACTTCATCGATCTCCAGCATTTTCTTTTTTCTCCGTCAAAAAAACTTTGTTCCATTTTTTTCTGTGCAGTTTAAGCGCACCTGCATTTCTGATGAGTTCTCCTCCAAAATATGTAAGGGCCGCATTGATATTCGCACTCGAATCTGTTCCATATACATGAAATAGATTGTTGGCAAATTCCATAAATGCATCGTCAAATGAATCCGGTCTTAATTTTTCCCTGTTAACGATAAGCTGCTTTATACGATAGCGTTTTCCATCTCTGTTGTTTCCGAATACTCTTTCGCAAAATTGCATCTGATCCACATGTATCCCTTTGAATAAATAGACCGGCGGTCTGGAATCATAGATCTTATGGGGCCATATATTTTCGATGCAACTGTACAGAATATCACACAGTTTTTTTTCGTCTTCTCCGGAATCCGTCGGTTTCGAAACATTTTCGCTCTCGTAATCGTTGGCGACCGAGTGCGCTCCTAACAGGCGGAAGATAGGATTGACAAATCGGCAGTCCGCATATATCGGATTATCCTGTGCCCATTCTTTGATTTCTCTCAGTTTTTTATTTTCAAAACGATCTGTGGATGGACGGTTAAGGTATACAAGGTTCGAGTTCTTCCTTAAAAACTTTCTTCTGATGCAGGGATCTTTTGAAACATTCCGCACTAACTGGCATATGACATAATACCAGCTGTCAAGGTCGACCAGTTTTTTCGGCAGATCATTCCAGTACTTTTTCATATGATTCAGTAACTGATAGGAAGCTTTAGCGTCCAGCACCCTGATGTGTCTGTTTAAAAAAGCAATGCTCTGAAAATCATCCCAGGCTTTACGGCTTCTGTCACTTTCCTTGTGCATATCGGTTTTTATATTTATTGCCAGATCGATTGGCAGGCGCCCTCTTGCCAGATTATTGCAAAACAGGATCCCTTTTATATTGCCCCACTCATCGCAGGGAATGCGGGCACGGCTTCTTCTGTGCACCGCATATTTTTCGCCTTTTGCTATCCTTTCCCCGAGAAGCGTGTTTTCCGGATAATAGAAATTCAGAACAGCTTCGTTGACTGCAAGGATTTCGTCCCAATTCGCATTACGTATCAGCAATCGCGTTATTCCGTCATCGCTTCGGGATCTTTTAAGGTATCCCATCATCGGAAAGATATTTCCATCGATATTTTTCTCATATCTGCAGACCTCAAGACTCCAATCTGCCGACTCCATGATAATTTTCTTTCCTTTTCGGTACAGGCACAGTGCGCTTATCTTAAAGCCTTCCCCGTACATTCCCACATAGTTTCCTGGCGAAGCGGTTTTTGTACTTCCGCCAATGTAAGTAAGCCATTCATACGAAAATGAGGTTCCTTCCATTTCCATAACAATATCATATGTGTCCTGTTGCTCTATCTTACTTAAACGGAAGGCTTCGTAAAAATGTTCGATGTCTGTACTGTCATAAAAATTCTGCACCAGATCTCTGTAGATTTTTTTATTATCCCAGTCGGCGGCATAATCCAAAGCCACATCCATCCTGATCAGTTCTTCTTTATTTCTCATTTTTTCTCCAAATGCATTTTCTGCCATGTTTTAGCATATGGCTGAAGCATATCTGAAATATGCAGCAGCCTGTGATTCATCAACAATATTGCATTATGAAATTGACGGGAACAGTCGCCGCCATATTGATGCAGCAGTTCGTGAAGATATACAGATAATGCTGCTCCCAAATCTCCTTCGTTTAAGATTTTTCGTGTGATATAAACATTCTCAACCTGATATCTGGTGACAAGTCCAAATGCGTTTTTTCTTTTGTTTATCTCTTTTGTCAAATGAGCCAGCCCTTCGGCAGGAGCACCATCATTTTCGATCAGTCTGCATTCCGGGATCTCATCATAGCATACGATATCACCGAAATGCTTTATGCTTATTTCCCGCAGGAGGTTTATCATTTCGTATTCCGACACGTCCGGTTTTACAAGGATATTAAAACCGTTATTCTCCTGGCACAATCTATCAATGCTTTTTATTCCAAGAAGGGAAAAATTATTTATTACCATTCGCCGTTTTTTTCGAAACTCGGACCCTGCAAACCATGAACGAGCACATTTTTTTCTGTTGTCACTTATACATGGATCAAACCATGCCACCAACTGTTCTCCGTATTTTTGCTGAAATTCGTTTTTTGCATCGTTATTAAGACAGATCCGCTCTACAAGTTCTCTGACACATATCCTTTCGAGTTCTTTTTCCTTGTGGTATGCTGACAGTCCCCAGTACGGGCGGAGTATTTCCAAAATTTTCAATGCATTGCACGGATCAAGCCTGTTAAGAACTCTTACTATGCAGTTCCGCTGGTCTTTTATGCTCAAACTTTCCCGGTCTCTGTCATCCCCGGGAACTTTGTAATAGTGATCGCATATTATCAAAGGGATGGGGAGATCGTTGCGATACTGGTATCGCACATATAATCGTCCGGATCGATGCACTCTGCCGGTGGTGTTTGCTATTTCGTATACTGCACACTCTGTGTCGGCATAAATCGTTTCTCCAAACACCGGATTTTTCGCATAATAAAAATGATTCAAGGCACGAAGGAAAGTATCATACTGCTCCTTGTTTACTCCCGACAGTTCAAGGACAGCTCCGGGAATCTCCTCCCGTTTCGTAATGTCATATGCCATACAGCTGAATTCTCTTTGATCGATGATTTCTTTTATCTCTGTAACTTTAAGGCACCAGTCCCTGGAGCGCATCATGATCGAAAAATGATGATCTCTGTAAGCAGCAAGGGATGCGATCTTAAAGCCTTCTCCAAACTGTCCGGCGAAATTTCCATCAGTATTGCGTTTTGTGGAGGCGCCGACGTACATCAGCCATTCTTTGTCAAAACCGACATCAGATGACATGCGTAATATTCCACCATCTTTCTCATACTCATATGAAAAACGTTTATCGAATTCTTCCCATCCTACAGCATCGTAAAAGTTCTGGATATAATCACGGAATACTTTCTCAGGACACCAGATTACCGGATATGTCATTACGATGTTCAGTTTTTTTATAGCCATTATGCACCCCACACTTTAATGTATCATATTATTGAATAATATCAATTACATGAATTTTAATGGTAAAAAAAATATTCATTTCCCAGCCAAAGAATCAAAATATCCTTTTATCCTGTTGCGCTCACTATCAGCCAACGACTTGTATTGCTCTACCAATATTCCTATTTCCGATTTTTTATCGATCACAAGGTAATCAACTTCATTTCCGCGTTTTCCCGCCTTATCCACGCCGGACAGAAGCCACTCCGGTGTGACATCCAGTGCTTTACAGATGAGCATGATCTTTTCCGATGAGGGATTCGTTCCTTTATTTTTCCACTCGCTGATCGTACTTTGTAAGACTCCGGTCTCCTCCGCAAATTTCTTTTGCGACATATGCAATTGTTCCAATCTCTGAAATATTCTTTCGCTGATAGTCATTTTTTTGAAATTAATATTTTTTTGTAAATTGTATCGTTTTGCTTTCGGATTGTCAACAGCCAGGAGACATTGATGCCTGTCACTGTTACAGGGGGAATAATCTTGCTACGCCTCTGAGGACGATATTATCATGAGAAACACATCTTTGCAAGAAAAAATAATTTTATAATATTGGGGTAAGAGCACATGAAGATTTGGCATGAAATCATTTCTTTTGCAAGATTTTTTTGAAACAGACCGTGTAAATTCCTGCAGTAAATATACGCGGTCCTCTATAAGTTCATTCTTTACTTTGGAATACGGAGATGGTATCATATGGATACATAGAAATCAGATCTTGAGATGGCTTGTGAAGCCTTACTACTGAGGATTTGAGCATGCCGCAGGTTTTTAAAGTTGGAGAATATTGGGTATACTTTTGGACAATGCAAAATGGGGCGACGGGTGTTTGAAAATCAATCGTGCCGATACATATTATAGGTAATTGCGAAACTCGCGGTGCTCGTTTGCAATCTTGAACCAAAACAAAGAAGAATTCGTGCAGAGCACGAATTCTGGAATGAAAAATGGATAACCGGACATTGTAGGCGCACTTTAAGAAGCTATAGGCTTTACGAA
>JAEEGL012819514.1_pt1 | contig 16973 bp, 1 predicted proteins | sample 9134231 | NCBI WGS metagenome assembly JAEEGL01 (sample SAMN16246548, study PRJNA631951) | gut metagenome | biome: gut microbiome; feature: rumen; material: fiber-attached | host: Bos | place: Iran: Karaj | collected 2018-10
CTTCTATTATGGGTACTGTTACAGGTACAGGAGTTCAGGATGTATGGCTTCAAATAGATTGTACGGGAGATGGCCACTGGACTGTTGAAGATTTAAACATCCTTATTACACTAAAAGATGATGATAATAAACAGATATACGCTATTGCAAACATGCAGAATAAAAAATCTGTTACAGACACTCTTCCAGAAACAACAACAGAAACAGAAGTTGCTAAGTATGCAATAAGAATTCCTACATCAATTTCAAGCTGGAGTCAGCAGATAAATATTAAAAAAGAACTTGAGCCGGAAGCAGAAAACGTAAGTACAAAGAATGTAAAAATATGGGCTTATGCTACCGATAGTCAGGGATTCACAAGCAGCAGAGTAGAACGTAGTTTCATAATAGATAAGGATAAACCTGTAATTGATCAGGATATTTGGCTTGTACAATGGGCAACTGGATATAATGGTGGCAATGGTTTTGTAACAGATGCTAATAATATTATTGAACTCGATGAAAACGGAAAAATACAGTTCAAAGATAATGCTGTAGCTGTTAGCCGTCCTTATAATGAAAATGAGAATATCAAGAAAAAATGGTTTATTATTGGTAAGGTTACTGATGGCAGTGGAATTGGTGTTGTAAAATATCAATTAGAAAAAGGACAAACTCAATACGCAATTACGACAAGTAGTGAAGGCGACTATTCAAAACCAGAAATAGGCGCATATATTCGTAGAATCCTCGTTGATGGTAAAACTAATTATATTTTCTGTCTTCCTATAGGTAATGACGAAGATGATGAAGTTGGTGAATCTTCAGTATATTTCTATGCTGAAGAGATTAATGATACAACCACTCCAAAAAATGTAGATCCAACATTTAAAGTTAGGTATGACAACAAAAAACCTGTAATTAATGCTAACGAAAAACTTATAGATGTAGAAGAAATTGAAAATGAAGATACAGTTATAGATATTGAAAATGTAAACTCTGCTTATATGTTTAGCGGAATTGCCACAGAAGATGATGTAAGGGGTATTCAGCAAACAGGAGTAAAACGAATAGCCTTCTATTTCACTCGAGATATTCAGAGCCAGAAAACAACTATTTTTGATCCTATGATTCGCTCAAAGAAGAATGGAGTGGCAGTAGCTGGTAATGCAATAGATTATACAGATCTGGATTATGATGATAACCTGTATTGGAAGAAAACTACTTGTACTATAAGTGGTTCAACACTTACTTTAAACTCAAAACTTACCAATGTTCATAAGGGTGGCCTCGTAAAAGTTTATGGAACTATCTATAGAATCGAAGGCTTGTCTGCTGATGGTAAAGATATCACTATCTCAGAAAGACCGGGAGATGGTTCTTCTGTAGAGGTTAAATTCGCAATTGCAAATATTGTAGATAATTTTACTCGTGAAGGTGAAGGTTCGACATATATTAAAGATGAAGAGTATGGATACGGTTATTATTCAGATGCTGCATTTGATGATGACGACCTTATGATAGAAAGTATTATTACAAAGGGAACTCAATATATTTGGGAAGCAACAATCAATTCCAAAAACATAAGTGATGGTCCAGCATTCTTAAATTATGTTGTATTTGATGAAGCCGACAATGTTTCAGATTTGCAGACTGTAAAATGTTTTATAAAGAATAATGCGCCACGAATTGCTGGTGTTACTTTGGGAACAGATCAAAATGGAAATGACAAGATAGATGAAGACGAATACATTACTTCATATTCATCAATGCATCTTGCAGATGACAAAAAAACAAAATCAGAAACTCTAAATATTCCGTCAATTCCAGATAGCGATGAGCCGTTCTCTGTATTTACAATAAAGGGATACACAGTAATTCAACCTGAAATTATAGGTGGAAATGGAAACATAGGTTATAAATATTCTATTGCAAAATATAATTCAACTGATAAGAAGTGGGATATTCCATATAAGAATTTTTATCAGGATAGTTTGGAGTTCTTTGCTGCGGGTAAAGAAGCAGAAGAAAGCGTAATACAAAATGAAATACCAGATACTGATCCAAAAGAATATGTATTACCTTCAATTGAATTTACTGTAAAGGATTTGCTAAATAATGGAATTGAAGATTTTGAAACTCAGAAATTCAGTTTTGAGTTTATGGATCAAACACCAACATGGGATAAAGACGAAGAATCAGACTACATTCATCAAACTGCAGCACTCAATATTGTTTTGGGTGTAAAATTGCTTGATGAAAAACCTGCTGAAAACAAAATAATTCCATTGTATTGGGAAAGCAAAGACAAAAACTCATTAGAGGGTCTTGATAAAGGACACATTGAGCTGCCTATTGATTGGAGAAATTCTACTGGTTACGTAGCTCCTGCAGAAGGTGAAAATACAGAGTATGACTCAGATCCAAAAGTTTCTGGAGCCTTTAAACTCGAAGGAATTGCAAGAGACAATACTCTTTTAACTGCACTTAAAGTAAAGGTTAATGGTGCTGAAACAACAATTGCAACCTACGAGAAAGTTGGTGAAGGCGAAAATCAGACAGTAAGCTGGATTCCAATTGATAATATTGATGGCTTAACTGTAGAAATTAAACCAGCAACCTACGGTGAATACAAAAAGGCTTATGGTATTTCAGATGCAGATATTTCTAAAGAATTGGATGAAATTGAAATGCCACAAATAAGTCAGGAATATGGACATGTAGTTCATTGGATAATGCATATAGATACAGAAAAAATGGAGGGAATGGGTCCTGCAACAGGTATTACATTTACAGTATCTGCAGACGACAAGGGTAATCCTAGTGTAGTTAGCGATAATATTGAATATACTCCAAATCCTTCTACGGATAGTGAGGTTTATACAATAGATGTAGTTCCATATATCCGTGGAATAAAGACAGCACTTTCTACAAAGAGTAAAAAGAGTGATTCTTCTGAATACGACAGAACTGCACTTGGTCACTATCCGGTAGCAAGCACAGAGCAGATTTATTTGTATGGATTCAACCTTGATGGAGGCACCCTGTATGACAGTGCGTATACAGATGAACTTGAGGATGTTGAAAAAGCAAAACATTCAGCAGTTCTCACAAAGGTAACTACTAATCCAAGTTATGCTTCTTATAATGGTTTTGTACTCTACAAAACAGCTGAAGATGCAATTAAAAACTTTACAAGTGGCGAAGTAACAGTAAAGGTTGGCGACATTGAATGTCTTAACAACAAAAATAACAATGACTCAAAGGGCACCTATTCTGTAACAGGAACAGATTATACCACTTACACTAATTACTACAACCGTAAACCAAATGAGGCAAATAACTATACTCTTACAGATGATGTAGTTTTTGATGTGTGGAGTTTTAACAGTACAGCTGCAATTCCAAATCCGAGTGGACGCCTTGATGAGCCTTGGATTAAGATTAATCCGGTAAGTAAGATTATTGGTCTTGCGTTCCTTAGTGGTACAAAATACGTTTCTATTCCTAGAGGAAAGAATAATTCTTATGCAGATGGAGGCGAAACAGGAGCGTCACAAAAGGATTTCCGTTCCACTATGAGTCTCGCCTACGACTATAGAGGATGGTCTTATTATACTGAAGCAGGTGGAAATGAAGGTGATAGAGTAAAAATCAGGGTTTTTGATGCAGATAATAAATCTAAGCTTAATATAAATTTTGAATATGTAAATCAGAAAAATAAGCGAGGTGGAATAAATACAACTGATGGCTCTGTAATAGATACCTATTTGGATTTACGATACAAAGTGCGTAGCCCATCGATTGCAACTTCACCAGCATTAGATTCAAGTAATGCAAATGATACTAACATTTATATGGTTTATTATGATAGCTATAATGATGAAATTCGCTATAAATATGGAACTATAAGTGATAATGGCCTTCTACAAAAACGAACGGATAATAATGATGAAGCTTGGAAAAATGAAAATCCTTATTCCTGTAAATATGCTCAGGTAATTGCGACAAATGCATCAACAAATCTTCCTACAAAAGTGGTGGGTGAAAACACAATAATTGATCCAGAATACAGTTATACTGGAACACCATTAGGTAATGCAGGAGAATTTGTTGATATAGATGTTATTCCTGGTGCAAGTGTAGGCTCTGACGGTAAGGTAATTGTTCAAAATGGGAAAAAAGATGTTGTTGTAGTTGTTTGGTATGATGCAAAGGCGAAGGCATTAAAGTATTCATATAATACAGACCCGACGGATTATTCGTGGAGAACAACAAATACTGGAATAAATGAAGATTATCGTGGTCTTAATAGAGAAAACTGGCAGAATGCCCAAACAATCTTTACAAATGCGGGAGAATTCTGCCAGGTAAAAGTAGACAATGCTGGTCATGTACATATTGCAGCTTATGATGTTTCTGCTGGAGATTTGAAATACGCATATCTAAGTTCTTATAATTCAACTCCTGTTACCTATACTATAGATTCTGCTGGTAATGTAGGTTCGTTTATACGCATGGATGTTGCTTTGGATAGTGCTGGTAAACCAATGCCTTATATTTCCTATTGGGGAGGCAATATACCAAAGATTGCTTATCCAAAAACTACAAATGCTTCGAACGGAGCTTCTGAAGATATGTTTACGGGAAATTGGGAAATAAGCTACATTCCAACGAACAGTACGTTGTCTGATTTAGAGCAGAAACGCATTGGTAATTATGATAACCGAATAAACGTTGCTGTATGGAAAGATGCAGATGGAAAAATTACAGATTCAAAGAAAACAGATGGCACGGTAGGTAGTTCATCTTCTGGAACTGCCAGTGGTACATGCTGGGGTAACGGAACGTCATATCCAGTTGTAGGTTATTCAATTACAGATAACGGTAACGATACTCTTGAAACCGCTCAGATGCAGTAAGGAGGAACAAGATGATGAAGAACAGATTTTTTACAACAGTTAAATTCCTTATGATGTTAGCCGCAACTCTTATTTTCGCTTCATGTGAAATTGGACTTGGAGATGCAGTAGATACTTCTGCGCCAACGGTAGACATTGCTTACCCTCCAAAGAATGCAGTTATTCGAGAGTCTTTTTTACTTGCCGGAAACTGTAAAGATGATATTTCTGTTGAAGCTGTAAAGGTAACAATAACAAATACTTCTACGAAAACAAATTATGGTCCATTTGATGCAACTCTGGATGAAAAAAAACTTACCTGGAGCATTACTCTTAATAGTAAAATTGATTCAGAATTTGATGCTTTTAATGCCTACAAACAGTGGGAATTACCAGACGGAAACTACATTATAACTGCAGTATCATATGATAAGATTAATAATGCATCACAAGAAGCTTCTATTCCGCTCAGTATAGATAATACGGCTCCAGTTCTTCTTGTAAGTAAACCACTTGCAGTGGGAGAAGAAACTGCTTCTATTTACGGCCGTACTCTTAACGTAATTGGAGATATAGCAGAAGAACACGAAACTACAAAACTCACATTTTATTACAATGAATATGACGAAAATTCAAAGTCCTTTATCTACGATGAACCTCAGCATTTGGAAATCGGTGGCTTTGGAACAATGTCATCTGATAGTCCTCTTATAATAGCAAAGCTCGACAAATCTACAGAAGAAGCTGCAGCGTCAACATTAACAAAGAATTACGAACAGATTTATGGCGATTCAGTTGATATAAATAATCCGGAAGCATACGGAAAAAAACTTTACTACTGCGGATTCCTTCTGGAAGATAATGCAAAAATTTATCAGACTCAGGGAGATGCTGGTGTCGGAGAAGGTAACCAGACAACACAGTATTATATATTAAGTGATGTCTTTAACGAAAAACTTTTTAATGAAGAAACATATTCGTTAAATGCTAGAAATTTAATGAAGCTGCTTAGCGGACAATCTAATTATTCAAAGAATGAAATTTCAAAAATAACAAATGTACTTTCTCAGAGTGTTGGAAACTTTGCTTCTAGTAAAGAAATCTCAGCCGAAAGCTCATCAAAATTTTCTATCGATCCAAAAAATAATCCAATTTGGGCAATTACCAATTTTGAACAGGAAAGCGGGACATTTGAAAGTTATGAACTTGGTTCTGCAATTCCACTTATTTTAAAAGCTGGTGGAGATGGTTTTGCAATCGACAAGTCTTCTATAGAAATAAAACTCTATCATCTTGGAAGTGAAGAGATTCCTTCGGAAATCGATGGCTTACCATATATTACCTTAGTTAAACAGGGTGAGTATGAAGATGGAAAACTTAAGGATATCGTAAAAGAAGTAGACGATAATGCTCTGCAATTTTACATTACAAAAGATGGAAAAGAAAGTCCTGCTGAAGGCGATGTTGGAATAAGGGTGAATCACTATTATGAATTTAAGCTTACTGGAAAAGATGTTTCGGGAAATCCGTTAGACAGCAAAAATATAAGATACGGTTTTAAGAGATATTCAAGCTTTGCTGCTCCAAGAATTATGTTTGAAACTGAAGACGGCTATTTTGCAGAAAATGAATATTACAGTGGAAATCAGCTTGAAGATACTGGTATAAAAATAAAAGGAAAAATCATAACTGCAACAAAAGATATTGAAATAGAAAGCAAAAATAAAATCAAGGTTTCGGGTATATCAATAACTGATACTTCAACTAATGCAGATTCTGGTGAAGGTGTACAGTATGATTATGTAATAGATGATTTAACAAAAATTTCTGATGGTTCTGCTACAGAAGGCAAAGTTTATAACTTTACTGCAACAATTACAAAGAAGTCCGGTGCATCACTTATTCCAGCTTTTAAAGGTGCGTTTAAATATAAAGTTGGTTTTATTGCAGAAGATTCTTTGAATGGTAAAAACGAAGCATCTGAGTTTGAATTTAAATTGGATACACAGGAGCCAGAAATTCTTCAAAATGAAATTTCTGTGACTCCAACAGTTAGCCGCGAAGGTAAAACTTATGTAAATGGAACTATTTCAGTTCGAGGTAACGTATCAGATACAGGTAGTGGTTTTGCAAAGCTTTACTACTATAAAAAAGACAGCGACATACCTACTTATGCTATGGGAACTGGTTCACAGTGGGCTTTTGATTTTGATACAACTCAACTTACAGATAGCGAAGAATATAAAATCGATATATATGCAGAAGATAAGGTTGGAAACAAACTTAAAGTTCCATATACAGTAAATGTAAATCAGGAAACAGATAGACCTGTAATAACTTTTACAAACGAAAATAATATTTTCACAAAAACAAGTAATGTGCTTGTTGGAAATGTTACAGATGATGATGGTCTCAAAAATGTAACTGCAACTTATGAACGTAAACTGCCTTTCTCAGAATTAAATGAAGCGGGAAGTGCCATTGGTCCTCAAGCATTAAAGCTTGCAAGTCTTAATTCTGGTTCTACATCTTATAGTATAAATGCAAAATTGCCGGATGCAGAAGGTGAATATGAAATTGTAATAACTGCAGAAGATACAGCCGGTCTTTCTACAGGAAATGCTATTTCTACTATAACTGTAAAAAAAGATAATGGCGCTCCATCATTTGCCATTACAAAACCTAATACTACAAAAGATACATATTATAATAGTGATGTACTTGTAAACGGTACGATAAAAGATGGAAGTGGCAATGCAGTAATTTCCAGACAGATTTATAAAGTTGCTGAAACAGAAACTAAGATTGGAGAAGAAGTAAATCTTGGAACTCTTGGTAGTTTAGAAGAAGTTGTAGCAGGTACAACCTGGGATGATACAATTTTAAAGGCTACTGAGAACGGTATTTACAAAGTAGTATACACTGCAAAAGATAAATATGCACAGGCAGTCATTTATGAACTGGTATTTTCTATGGATATAGAAAAACCAACAGTTGATGTTGTAAAATTTGATGATGAAGATATTACAAATGCAGATCTTGCAGATAAATGGTACAAAAAGAATTCCGGAGAATTCAGTGTAACAACATCTGATTCAGGTTCAAGTGTTGCTTCTGTTTCATATTCTAAAGATGGTACTACCTGGATCAGCATGGCATCAAGTACTGAGCAGGAGAATTTATGGAATTCTAACATCACTTTTGAGGGTGATGGTTTGAATAAAAATCTGTATATAAAAGCAGTAGATTTGGCAGGAAACGAGTCTGAAATAAAGCACTTTGCTTTCCAGATGGATTTAAAAGCACCAGCTCTTCAGGTTGAAGTTTTGAATTTGAAGGACGAAGTTATAGATGGTAACCTTTATGTAAATGGAAAGAATCCTGTAAAACTTAGAGGAACTTATACAGATAGTGAAAGTAGAGCTTTGCCACTCAAATTCAGAATTGATGAAACAGATATAACTGAATCTGTCGCTGTAACTTATGCGAATGATGCGCAGGGAACTTTCTTAGCCGTTATAGATAAAGCAGCTTTAATGAGTGGAACATTTACCGTTATTGGTACAGATATTGCTGAAAACGAAATAGATGTAGAATCTGCAACAATTATTCTCGATACAGAAGATCCTGAAATTAAAGAACTTTCATTATTTATGGAAAAAACTGAAGACGATACAACTGTATCAAAGCAAGCCTATAAGAAAGTAAATACGGAGCCAGATTCAAAAGCAGAATACTATATCCGAAATAAAAAAGATGGAAAACTCAGTGTAAGCGGTACAGCGACAGATAATATTGCATTTGATAAAATAACGCTTAATATAAGTGGTGTAAAACTTGAAGATTCCGAGCCAGTTGAACTAGAGTTAGAATCAATAGAAACAGCCTGGAATTTTAATAACATTGATTTGAGTGAATGGAAATCTGTTTCTGCAGCAAAACTAACTGCTACAGATTTAGTAGGAAACAATGTAGAACTTAGTTTTGATATTAAATTCGATGAAACTGAGCCAGTAATAGATACAGCAAAAGAATCTGCAGGATATTATTTCCGTGATATTCCAGTTGAAAAGTATACTAACATTAAACTTGGTAAAGGCCGTTATAGTGAATATACATATGGCAGACAGACTGCTATAGATATTACAACAAAACTTACTGAACAGGGTAGTGGCCTTTCAAAACTTGAGTATAAATTATATGGGGCAGACAGTGAGACCAAAACAGAAGATGAATTAATTGCTTCTTTTGATTCTGACCTAAACTGGGCTGCAAGTGGAAATTTCAATCTTTCTTCAAAGCTTACAGGGAACGATATAACAGCAATTGCTAGTATTTCTGGTTTTAAGGCTACGAGCGGTGACCAATTAAATTATCTTTTACTTAGACCAATTGATAATTGTGGTAATGCAGCCAATGTAACTGTACTTTCTATTCATGTAGATCAGACTGCACCAACTGTAGTTGCAACTAGTATTGAAAAACTTACAAATGGAACTTCTCAATTTACATTATCTGGGGCTGCATACGATGTAGATGCAGGTCTAAAGGCTTTGCGTGTTCTTATTGATGGTGAATATATATTTGCAACTGATGGAGAACTTTCAAATGAGTACGGTACATTCGAATATACAGGTTATGCTCCAGTTAATCCTACAGCAGAAACTCAAGCATTGACAGAAGATAAAGAATGTACTTTTGGAAATGCTGCTTCTTATGCAACATGGAAACTTACACTCACACCTTCAGATGCCGAGGACGGATGGTTCAAGAAGCTCACAGCCAAGAATACTCGTCCAGAAATTTCAATTGAAGCAGAAGATTGGGCAGAAGATGATAATAGCATTGGAAATACTGCTCCTAACCCAACGAAGGTTGCTGTTCTTAAAATTGATTCAGTACCACCAGAAGTTAATATCACTAATCCTTCAAATGGTCTGGCCATAAATGGTCTTAACACTATTCGTGGTAATTCGAAAGATGAGGGTAGTACACCAGTACAGCTTTCTCTGTATTATTCGTTGGCAGAAGCTGCTCCACAAAATCTTTCTGAATATACATTAATGCCGATTTCTGTACCAACTCTCAGTACTACTGGTGAGAATGCTGTAAATGTTTCTAAGCTCTATAATTTTACATTTGATGTAGATTTTGACGATGGTGCAAACAATAAATTTTTAGGAGAAAATGAAGCTTCAAAAGATATCTGGATTCTCGCTATTGCAACTGATGAAGCTGGAAATGAGTCAAAAATTCAAGAAGGAAAAAATCTTGTTAAGTATACAATAGACCGCAATACAGACCGCCCTGTTGTAACAATTTCCGATGTGGATTTAAGCAATATGTCAGAATCAAATCCACACCTTTTAAAAGAAAAGAAAATTTCAATTAATATTACAGATGATGACGGTGCTGTAAAATCAGCAGAATACAGAACTACAAAAGATGGAGAAACTCCTTCTGAAACTGATTGGCATAATATAACTCTTAAAAATGGACGTGGTAGTTTTGAACTTGAAGATGATGGAAAACAATTCATAGAATTCAAGGTTTTAGATAATAATGATACAACATTTGGCCCTTCAGAAAATAAGAATTGGCTCAAAGTGTATGTTGAAGATACTCCAGAGAATACAGAACAACAACCTGAACAATTTGATTCTGCTGTATATGTTATTTTGGATTTACTTACACCTGAAGTTTCTTTTGCAGATGAGTCTATAAAATTAGGAATAGCCGCAACAGAAGAAGATTCTGAACCAGGAGATGATGATTGGAAAGCTGAAAAAGATTTCGATACAATGCTTGGTGGAAAAACTAAGTATCTCTGGTTTAAATTTAAGGCAACAGATGAAGGTAGTGGTATAGATAAAGATGAAAATAATAAAGATAAAGTAGTCGCTGAAGTAAAATTCGGTGAAACACCAGTTGAAGGTTCTCCTTATGCAGCAGATTTAGTAGATGCTAATAATGGAATATACATAGTAAAACTACCATGTGGCAAAGATGATATTAATGGTAATGGACTTGTAGATGTTAGACTTGTTGCAACAGATAGGGCTGGCCGCGAAGGTGAAAAAGAAATTCAATTTGATATAGATAATACACCACCAGAAATAACTATTATTACACCAACTAATAATTCGGAACAAAGTGGAGCAATTGAAGTTATTGGTACTATTAAAGAAGAGGTAAAACTGTATTATGCAGTTTCACCATTGATAACTTCGCCAGATGATAATCCATCACACTTCTCTTTTACTGCCAAAACTAGTGATACAGGTGCAGATTCTGGTTCAACTCTTCCTACAACAGATAAAGCTGGTAATCCTATAAACTTTGGAAAAATAGAGGAAGAATTTAATGATTATCTGAAAGATCTTTGTAAGTATAAAGAATATGACACAGAATATGTATCAACCTTTGAAATACTGTTTGATGGGGACAATTCAAGTCCAGATCATACGTCAGAATTAAATACTTGGCTTACAAATTTGGGTATTACTACTTCAGGCGATATTGGAAATACTAACCTTAAAGAGTGTTTTGATGATTATGTAACACTTTATTTACATATTAAAGCAATAGATGCAGCAGGTAATACGACAGAGCTTTCATATCCAGGACCATTTACAATTCTCGTAAATCCTCAGGGAAACAGACCTAAAGTTGAATTTACATCACCTAAATCCGAAGAATCTATTCTCGGAGGAAGAATAAATGTTATGGGTACTGTATCCGGAAATAATAATAATTCTGTTAATAAAGTCTATATGCAGATTGATTGTAACGGAGATGGAGACTGGACAATAACAGATGAGGCAATACTTCAGGATGCACAACATAACTATACATTGAAAGACATACCTGGACTAAAATATGAAGATGGAACCAAGCAAAAAGGTATTGAAATAGAAGCCGATGAATCATGGAGTTTCTTGATTAATGAAGATGGTGAGTTTAACGATACAGAAGAACCAATCAAACTTCGTGTATATTCTTATGATTCTACTGCTGAATTATTGAGTAGTGCAAAAATACGAACAATAACAATCGATAGTGATATTCCTATTTTGGATTCAGATATAAAATTAGTGCAGTGGAATGAAGATTTTACTGGTGATAAAAAATTTACAGTTGAAGATAACACAGGAAAAATTAAGTTCGCAGATGGTGCTGTAAAAGCTATCCGTAAATACGAAAATGAAATGTTCATTTCAGGAAGATGGTTTATTATTGGTGCAGTAAGTGATGATAGTGGAATCAAAGAAATAAAACTCGGTGGTGAAGAAGGTGTACCACTCGAAGATATAGAAGATGCCATCAAAGAAAGTTACACTGTTACTAAAACTGCTGATGATGGAACTGAAAATACAGTAATTAATTTTGCTTTCTGTTTTCCTATTGGTTCAGATGAAACTAATGCAGTAAACGTTTCAAATGTTATTTTCTATGCAAAAGATGCTGGCGATGATGATAGTACACAACCTTTGAATAAAACATTTATAGTTAATTATGACAATAAGGCTCCATTAGTTAGTCCAATAAATGATGGGCTTAAGATTTACAATGACAATAGAAAGTTTACATTTGGATCAATTGCAACAGAAAATAGTGTTGATAATGGTGTTAATACTGTAAACCAAAGTGGTATAGAACGTGTTGTATTCTATTTTACGAGGGACAACAATTCTGAGCCAGAGGTAATTTTTGATCCTATGCTTCGTAAGGGAGCAGACGGAAATGAGAGAGAATGTTCAACAATTACTTATGATGAAAAAGATTATTTATATGGTCAGACAGAAAGTGTCATAATTAAGAATATAAGTAATGAAACGACAATACTTACTCTAGATGATAATGCTGATATAAAAAATATACATATAGGTGGCATTACAAAAATTGATGGTATTATTTACAGAATCAAAAATATAGATGGCAATGAAATTACAATTTCAGGAGTGCTTTCTGGAGAAGTAAACGATGAAATTACAGCATTCTTTGCAATAGCTAATGTAATTGACCATACACTTTCAGAAAAGTTACCTTCAAATTACTCAGACCGCACAACCGATTATGGCTATGGTTATCCAGATGATAGAAACTGGGATAAATATGATGATGGTGACCTTATGCCGGAAACTTTCACAAAAGGTGCAACCTGTACATGGGATGCTAGTATTAACTCAAAGAACTTAAGTGATGGACCAATAACACTCCATTATATTGTATTTGACAAAGCAGGTAATCCTTCTAAAAAATCAGTAAAAGCAATGGTGCAGAATAACTCTCCACGCATTGCAGGTGTAAGTATTGGAACTGATGATAATGATGATGGTGAAATTGATGGTAATGAATTGATTACAGATTATTCAGGCGTATTTAAGTATGGCTCACTTAAAGGCTATAATTCAGATGGAACAAAAGCAACAACTGTAACAATCCCGGCTGAACCAGCTGAAGAAGGCAAATCTATAGAAGAATCTCCAAAGAGTGTAATTATAATTAAGCGTAAAACAAAAATTATACCAGAGATTGTAGGTGGTAATGGAACCCTTGGATATACATATAAAGTATATGAGCATACAGGAACAGCATGGGCTTCTCCTGCTTATGCTGAATTAACCGAACCTGTGACTTTGGTAACCAGAACCACAAGTGATGAGAATGATCTTGTAACTCCAACAATTGAACTTACAGAAGAACATTTACGTACTCTCCAAATCAGGAGTGAAAACAAACAAAAATTCTCATTTATAATTTGGGATTCAACTCCAAACCTGACCTTTGGACAAGACACACAGAGCGCAACTTTGAATCTGATTATGGATGTTATCCTGGATGATAGTGAACCTGCACAGAACAAGATTATTCCGTTCTATTGGAAGAGCAAAAATGTAAATTCAATTGCGGATAATAATCCTGAAAAAGGACATATCGAACTGTCTGATGATTGGAAAAAATCTTCTGGATATCAGGCAACCTCAGCAGGTGCTGCAAATACAGAGTATGACGCTGATCCAAAAGTTTCCGGGGCATTCAAGCTGGAAGGTGTTGCGCGAGATAATTCCCTACTCAAAGAACTTACAGTAAACATAGGTTCAGATTCATATAAGATAGCTGAATACAATCATGGCAAATGGACTGAATATGGCGAAATAATGGTTACTGGAGATACTACTTCTGATTATATGTCCGTATATAAGAAAGAAGGTAAATGGTATGAAAAGGATAGCGGATCTGAAATTTCTAGTGAAAGAGTTTTAATTGATGACTATAAATGGAAGTCAGAAATTCGTGAAGCAACAGCAGCAGAATATTCAAATGCGCAATATTCAGTTCCACAGGGAAAGGCTTTGCCATCAACAATTCCATATACAAGTCAGGATTATGGACATGTAGTTCACTGGACTATGACAGTCGATACTGAAAAAATGGGTATAAATCCACAGATTGGCAAAGAAATTATTGCAAAAGCAGCAGATAAGGGAAAACCAAACTCTCAGAATGAATACACATCTAATACTTTTGTTCTGGATGATGAACAGACTGGTGGAGATGATGGTAGCAATTCTCATACCTGTAAATATACTATCGATATAGTTCCATATATTCAGGGAATAAAGACTTTCCTTTCTACAAAAACAACAAGAAAGGACTCATCCGAATATGACAGAACTGCACTCGGTCACTATCCTGTTGCAAATACAGAGCAGATATATCTTTATGGCTTCAATCTTGCAGGTGGAACTCTTTACGATATAGCTTATGAAACAGCATCAGAAGGCGATAAGGATAAGCATAAAGCCACCCTAGGAACTGCTGTTACAGTAACTTCTTACGATTCTTACAAAGACCTTACATTGTATCCTACTGTAGAAAATGCAATTAAAGATTTTACAAGCGGAGAGCTTACGGTAAAGGTTGGCAACATAGAAACTCTGAACAATAAGAATTATAAGAATTCACAGGGTAGCTACGGAGCTGCGATTCCTGCAGTTGCAAATTATGGAGAAGTTTCAACAAAAGATGCTTTCAGTAACTTCTACAACCGCAAACCTAACAGTACAAACAACTATATTCTTACAGATGATGTTGTTCTTGATGTATGGAATTTTAATGATAAGGCTGCAAAACCTTATGGTCCAGGAACAATTTCTGACCCTGTTATGAAGATTAATCCTTCTAATGGAATGATTGGTTTTGCATACCAGAGTGGAACTCGTGCCTTTAGTATGGCAGACAATAATAACTCTTATATAGGCTACCTTGGAGGATTTGATAACTTTACAGCAATTGGTTTTACTTATGACAGTTCAGGAAATACCTTTGGAACTGTATTAGGAGGCGATATTAATAAAGATGCTTCTGTTTCTAAATTCTCTTTAATGTCCAGCTTATGGGGTTCGAGTGGTATGGGTTATTATATGGATAAACAAGGTATAAAACATCTAAAAATCGAACAAATTGGACAGATAGGAACTAAGCAGAACAAAAATTATGAAAATACGACTGGAAATATAGGCACTGAGGGATATAATATCGACAAATTTAGAGTTTTAAGTCCTAGTATAGCTGTGAGTGGTAAAGATGATTCTGAAAAGGTTTATCTTGCATATTACGACCATTTTAATAAAGAAATTCGCTTTAGATGGGCTGAACAACCAAATACTTCTGATCCAGGTTTTTCCGGAACACATAAATACTTGGAAAATACCTTTACAAAAGATAATCTTGGTGCTAATGGCACGACTAATGATGGAAATGGAAATAAAGTAGGTAAAGATAAATACAACATTCTCAATTTCCAGATTATTGCCGAAGACGCTTCTTATAGTTATCCTGATGCAACACAAACTTCAGATAAATCTGTTGGAGAATCTAAAGAGTCTACAGCACTTGGCAAGGCAGGTCAGTATGTTTGTATAGATGTAATACCTTCTGGTAATACAACCGTTGGAAATAGTTATGATATAGTGGTTCTTGTCTGGTATGATGCAACAAACAATAATCTTATGTATACCTACAATAAGGTAAATCTCGCCGTGCCAACAAGAAAAGATTTTGAAGGTTCTGTTAATACACAAGACCATTGGGCAGGTCCATTTAAAATCTTCAGTGATGCCGGTATGTACTGTCAGGTAAAGGCAGATAAAAATGGGGGAATTCATATTGCAGGTTACGACAAAGATTCTGGCGATCTCCGCTATGCAAAACTCAATAGCTATACAGCAGATGGCTATGATGAAAAAACTATGTCCTGCATTGTAGATTCAAATGGACTCATAGGTACTAACATTACACTCGATGTCGCATTCGATAAAGCAGGTGAAGACGGAAGAGCTGTTCCATACATCGGCTATTATGGAGCATCTGGTCCAAAAATGGCATATCAAGTCGAGGCTTCTCTCACAGATGGAGCAAAAAATGACAGATTTACCGGATACTGGGAAGTAACAGAACTACCAACAACAAGTAATGCTCCTAAAGATCGCATAAATGTTGGTGTATGGAAAAAAGATGGTGTACGTGCTTGGTCTACAACTAATTTTGAAGAAGATGGAAATAGAGGAGAAGGAGTAGTACCTGCTGGAGATTATACTTTCCCTGGTGGAAATATGGAAAATAAAGGAGGTGTCCAGAAGTTGGATGAAACCGAAGCCAAAACCTATGGAAACGGAACAAACAATCCTGTACTTGCCTACCAGATCCGCCCATCAAGTGCCAGTGGCTTCATAGAAACTGCACAAATGCAGTAATTCCCAGTCCAAACTTATAAGCAAACATAGACTTTCGAGCCCTTGCCCTCCAGGCAAGGGCTCTTCTTTTTCCGTATCCCCCAAAATTCTCTTAAATTTTTTGTTATTCCCCATAATTTCAGAATTTATACCTACACTCTTGCCCCCGCAAATTCACATAAAATTTGATTTAAAAAAAAGGTCGTGTTAAAATTGTTGCGAATATAGTTAGAAAAGTTGTTTCGGCCTATCATTTCTTTCAATTCCTTCAAGTAAAATAATTTTTCTTCCGATATTTAAAAAGCGGAGTACCCTCAACATTTTTGCATCATAAAAAAGGGAGTTTTTAAAGCTA
>JAEEGL016276223.1_pt1 | contig 16973 bp, 17 predicted proteins | sample 9134231 | NCBI WGS metagenome assembly JAEEGL01 (sample SAMN16246548, study PRJNA631951) | gut metagenome | biome: gut microbiome; feature: rumen; material: fiber-attached | host: Bos | place: Iran: Karaj | collected 2018-10
AGCACGACAGATATCTGGGTTCATGTCTTGCATAGTATAGTAGGAATTAGTGTCTAGAGTAACTTTAGTCTTACCGGCATTAGCATAGGCTTCTTCTAGAGTAGTAGTGGGTTTAGCCGCATCGTTAGGATGGACTAGGGTGTATTTGACTTTACCGGTATAGATACCAGCGGGTTGGGTTTGAGAGATGTAGGCGGCATAAGTAGAAGTGAAGTTAGAACCAATGGTGGTATCAGTACTAGCATTAAGTGTTACGACTTGAGTAAAGTCAATTGGCACAGTATGATAATTAGTAAAGGAAGCATTCTCACCTCCGGGGACATTGGGAGCACTTCCAATAGTGGGTGCATAAGTGCCTGAAGTAGCAGTGAGCTTCATCGACCAATTAGATATGCCGCTGGTTTCAGCATTATTAGTACCAATCCCAGTAATGATATCATAAGTAGGAGCAAGAGCACCATCTACTGTAGCAATGAGTTTAGTATTACCATACTGATTATTAGAATAGCCAATGGCATAGATGCTAAAGCCTGAGTTGTCGTTGCAAAAGACTTTAAAATTAGTAGTACCAATATCTGCTTGATAGGTATTAACTTTTATAGTGGCGACATGGGTCGCGTCTATCGTGCTGGCGAGATTACAGGAAACTGGAACAGTAATATCAATATCATCTACTACGCTACTGGAGGCAAAAGTATCATGGAGATTAAGGTGTAGAGAGACAATATATAATGAAAGGATGAAAAAAACTTCCGCTATCCTATATATACGTATATATATATTATGGCTAGTCTGCCGATAATTAAATCTAGTAATCTCCATACGCGCTTATGATTATGGATTTGATTATAACATGGAGAGTTGGGTTTGTATATCATAAATCTGTTTTAAGATTTCATCATAACGGGGATCGTCTTCGCTAAGGGTTTCAAGCTCGGCGTTTAGGGTAACGATTTTTTGTTGATTAAGTTCTTTAGTGTAACGATTGAGAAGTTCGGCAGCTTCTTTTTCATAATTGGGATTTTTGACATTTTCATGGTCGCGAGCAAAAATAAGTTCGAGTTCAGCAAGACGAGTTTCATCATCAGGGAGGTCAAACGGAAGTTTGGTTTTGGTAATACCCCCAAAAACTTGAAGGGCAATGAGACTGTTTTCGAGTTTTTTTAATGCATCGCTTTTGATCTCGGTTTTGGGTTTTTTGTAGTATTTTTTGGTAGTGGACTCTACGAGCTTTTTATGTAAGCGGTCACCTTTTTCGCGAAGGATTTCAACTTCAACATCAAGTTTTTTGGCAACTTTTACCTCGTAAGCACGGCGTTCGACCTCGTCTTTGACAAAACTTAGAAGTTTGAGAGCGACATCAGAGTATTTGCGTTTGTCGGGAGCAAGACGAAGATTTAGGTTCTCTTCGTATTTGGAGAGAAGCCAATCAACGGCGGGGATGCTGTGATTTACGGCCTCTTGCCAAAGTTTGGGATCTTTCTGGATGAGTTCGTCGGGGTCTTTGGCGCCATGATAATCAGAAATCACGGTGAGATCGAGACCGAGATCGCCTGCCATCATGATAGCCCGTTCGGTAGCTTTGACGCCAGCTTCATCGCCATCATAAGCGAGGCGAATGTCGGAAGTGAGATTGGAAAGGGCTTTTAAATGTTGCTCGGTCATGGCGGTACCGCTCGTGGCGACAGCTTCTTTGACGCCAGCTTGATGGCTGGAAATTACGTCCATATTCCCTTCCACAATTACAACAAAACCGTTACGGCGAATAGATTCTTTGGCTTGGAAAAGTCCAAAAATAAATTTAGACTTATTAAAAAGTATGGTTTCGGGAGTGTTTAAATATTTGGGTTCACCCTTATCTAGAATGCGAGCGGTGAAGCCAATTACATTGCCGGTAGTATCGATAAAAGGCACCATCATACGATTTTTGAAAAGATCGGACTTGAAACGATTAAGAAGACCTGCGGAGTCGAGCTCGTCCAAAGTGTAACCACGTTTTTGAAGAACATTAACAAGGGCTTTGCCGGAAGCGGGGGCGTAGCCGATTTTAAAATCTTGAACAGTTTTGCGATTTAAATTACGTTTGTAAAAGACGTATTCACAAACTGGTTTGTTGCGAACTAGGCAGGCTTGATAATACTTGGTAGCAAGAGTGAGAGCTTCTTTTGCACGGACTTTTTTCTTGGTAACAGCAGAGTCGCCGCCACGATATTTAGTAAGGTCAACACCGGCTTGACCAGCCAGTTTTTCGAGAGCTTCTTTAAAGCTGACGCCCTCTACCTCCATGATGAAAGTAAAAATATCGCCACCTTTATTGGCCGAAAAATCATGCCAGATACCCTTCTCTGGTGAAACCATGAAACTAGGAGTTTTATCGACACCCCAAGGTGAGTGGCCCTTAAGGTTTCGGCCGGCGCGTTTTAGCTCCACATATTGCCCGACAACATCCTCCACCGCGAGTCGAGATTTAATTTCCTCTTTCGCGTCATTCATGTTTATATTATAGCACAGATAGGTCTTGTTGGCCTTTCTCTCCTCAATACAAGCTCTGTGAAACCTTTCTCGGCCCATTGCCCACCATAACAATATGATATAATGAAGTTATGCAAGGGCAAGATTATCTTAATCAAATTTCGGCGGAAAATCGGCCGATTAAAAAAACCGGTAAGGGGATTTTTAGTTCAAAGATTTTTATGGCTAGCTTGATTGGATTGATGGTCTTGATTATAGTGATAATTATTGGCTCAATTCTAAGTGGCAATAAGGGTGGCGAGAAAAATCTTAGTTTTGCTTTGAAATTACATCTTGATAATACGGCAACAGTGATTTCTAATTATCAATCCAGTGTAAAATCTTCGGACTTACGTTCTCATAGTGCGTCGCTATATAGCATAATATCAAATACTAGTCGCGGGCTAACAGATTATTTGACCGAAAAATATGATTATAAAGAAAAAGATGCCAATAAAAATTTAGTAGAAGAGGCCACTTTGTCTAAGGATGGGCTAGAGGCAGATTTGTTTGAAGCAAAAATTAACGGGAACCTGGATAGAATTTATGCGCATAAGATGGCTTATGAGATTTCCCTGTTCATGAACGAGGAGACAAAATTGATCAACACGACTAAAAATTCGGATTACAAAGAAATCCTAACGAAATCATATAATAGTTTGGATAATTTATATGACAGTTTTAGTAATTTTTCAGAAACTAAATAAAAGAAAGGAAGGCGTATGGCAAAGACCGGAACAGAAAACAAAAGTTCAAAAGCTGAGAAAGCAAAAGAGGCACTAAGGGTGGCGCGCGAGAAAAGCGGTGGGTTCCGTAAGGAGTTTATCGAGTTTATAAATCGTGGATCAGTAGTAGATCTTGCGGTAGGTGTAGCAGTGGGTGGTGCGTTTACGGCGATTGTTAATTCCCTGGTGAACGATATTATAATGCCAATCGTGGGGCTAATTGCTGGTGGAGTAGATTTTACCAACCTCGCCATTCGGATACCAAATTTCTTTGGCACGGGTGATGAAGCGGTGATCGCGTATGGTAACTTTTTGCAAAATGTAATTCAGTTTTTGATTATTGCGTGGGTGATTTTTATGATTATTAAGGGTATGAATCGCTTGAACCGCCGACGTGATGCGAAAGCTGCAAGAGCAGAAGCAAAGAAAGCGCTATAAAGTTGAAATTATAAAATCATTAAACTGTGAGGTTGTAGCTGAGACGAATGAGATCAGCAAGTTCGGAGGTGGAAAGTTGGCCGGCGGGAACGATTTCGATACCGCCACGACCAAAGTAGCGAGATTGCATGACGGATTCGTATTTGCTCATGAGATGTTGACTAAGTTTTTCGTCACAACGGATTTCGATAGTGTGTGTATTTTCGACTAAAAAGGCTTTTTCGCCTTTATAATAAATAGTGCGTTTTTGAGCTGGCTTGCCAGATTTGGTTTCGGTTTTGGATGTAAAATCATCTAGACCGGTTATTTTAGAAAGGTCAAGTACCATTTAAACTCCTCCATAGAGCCATTAATATCATCAAGTGCACGATGATGTTCGGGCTTGATAAATTTTTTATTGAGGGCGTTTTCGAAATAGATTTTCCAGGCAGAGACGTCGAGCATGCGATAATGAAGTTTGCTGTTTAGCTCAGGCATTTCACGTTCTAGGAATTTGCGGTCTTGATGAATAGAATTACCAGCAAGATAAATTTCTTTACCAAAATATTGTTTAAGAAAATCGAGCAATTCCCTCTCGACGGTTTTGATTGGTTTGCCAGATTGATTTTGTGCAATGAGGGCATCGCGAGACTTACTGTTTTTTTCCCAAAATTCACCGACCATGCGTTGTTTCATTAATTTGTCGCTAATTTTAACGACGGCTTCGTATTCGGCGATTTTGTTTAGTTTCATGTCGGTAGCTATAGCAGCAACTTCGCAAATTCTATCTTTGGCTGGATTAAGACCGGTCATTTCAAGATCAATCCAGAGTAATTTAGCTTTTACCATAGCAATATTATACCATTTTAAAAGATATGTTGTACATGTCGTGCTTTTTGTTGTTTTTTAATGCTTTCCAGTTCCCGGTAACGATATTTTCAAGTATCAGACGCGACTCGCCTGATTTTTCGCGGTTTAGATCCGTGATTTTCCCTTCTCTTTGCGCAAGACGAAGCATGGAATATGTAACCGCATGGCTCCTAGTAGAGTACGTTTCGCCAGATTTTAGGCCGTCAAATAGTTTTGTGGTTTCTTCTTTAAAAATTTCGGCGCTGTCTTTTCCTCGATATTTCATGAGGACAGGAAGTGGATTAATGCGTTGGGTGATTTTGTTTTTACGATTAACTTCAAACATAGAACCGTTAACTCCTCTTATGTTGTAGAGAATTGAGTCCGCGGCAAGCACTGCTGCTGGAAAAAGCAATGGAACCGAGACGGGAGCAAGTACCATTGCCGATACCGATGCAACGCTTAGAGCAAGGCTGCCCGTAGCTATTGCTGTCCTTTTTAGCACTTGGCCTACTGAGTTTCTGGAGGAGGCAGGTTGTTCTAATGTTGGCGTAGAAAGTGGTGTAGTTGGAACTATTTCTGTGGGAGCCATTTTGCAATATGCATCTTCAACCTGTTTGCGAGCTTCGTGAAGCTCTTTTGCTTTTTCCTGTTGAACTAATGACGGGTCTCTTTCTAAGTTTTCTGTGTTTTGACCAGAGTCATTTTCTTGACGAAAAGGCGCCACCTCACTCATGTTCCAACGTGAATCGTCTTGAGATTCATGATGGGATTCACCAATATTTTTGTTCATGTTTACATTTTCTCCGGGATACTAATACCTAAAATATTGAGACCGTGAGTGATGGTATTAAGATAAACTTCGACGAGTTTGATACGTTTAGGCTCGTCGTGCGAGCCAATAACTGGACAATTTTCGTAAAAACGCGAAAACTCTTGAGCGAGCTCATATAGATAATTTGCAATTTTATGCGGAGCCATCTCGCTAACGGCCACTTGTAAGATGTCTTTGTACTCTAAAATTTTTTTAATTAAATTGTTCTCGTATGTATTGTATGTGCAAGTGTTGGTTTTTTGATTGTTTTTACAGCTCAGTAAAATCTTTTTGGCGCGGACAGCTGAATAAAGAAGGTATGGGCCAGAATTGCCAGTCATTTTAACGGATTCAGTAGGATCAAAAATAATATTACCGCCCATTTTATATTTCAAAAAGGCATACTTAGTGGCGGCGAGGGAAACTTTTTCATCGGAAGAATCATAGGCGGTCTTTAGTTCTGCTTTGACCATATCAAGAACATCGATGGCTTTTAAAAAATTACCTTTCCGTGAAGACATTTTGACATTGCCTGGAAGCTTAACGATGCCATGAGTCAAATGGCTAGTCTTTGCCACTAAGTCTGGAGCATATTGTTCGATAGACTTTAGGACAACTTTCATGTATTCAAGTTGCTCGCTGCCGGTAATAACCACAGATTTATCAAAGTGATAATCTTGCCATTTAGTAAAAATTAATCCGACGTCTTTAGTTTCGTAAGTGGGGATACCTTCTTTATTGATAAACACACGAGTATGAAGACCATATTTGTCGCCATTAAAAATTACAGCACCGTTAGAATATTCATAAATACCTTTTTCTAGCTGCTCCTTGACTTTAGCAAGGCCAAGATTAGCTACAGTAGATTCGGGATAGTATTTATCAAACTTTATGCCGATGGAGGCGTAAAATTGTTTAAAATAGTCATAGGACAATTCCCTGCCTTTCCAATAAATTGAGGCAAGTTCGGTGTCGTGAATATCTTCAGAATTGATTTTATAAATTTCTTTATTTAGTTTGATGATTTCTTGTCTAGCTTGCTCGTTATCTTCGTAAGCAGCGGTGCCTTCAACATAACATTTTCCTATGTCTTCAATTCGTAAATCATGAAAATTTTTTTGCTGTAAAATGTACATGGTTTTAGCAACATGTAGGCCAACATCCCCGCCAAAATTGGCGCGAACAACTTTGGCGCCGGCATGTTCAAAAAGGCGGCTGATTGAATCGCCAACAATACTGGTGTATAAATGCCCAACATGAAGGACTTTGAAAGGGTTAGGGTCGCTGAATTCACAAATGACTGTTTTGCCATCAAAGTTATGTAAAGTAATCTCTTCTTCAAAGTTTTCGTGTAAATTATTGATTTGTTCATTTAGATAAGCCTCTGGCAATATGAAATTCAAAAAACCAGGAGGGCTTAAGAATATGTTTTCTTGATGTGCTTCTTCACCATGGTCGTCACTGGGTTCGGTTTTGGTGTGTTGCCAAATAGATTCTTCGAAAATATATTTTTTGAGTTCTTCGGCGATTTGCATGGGCGGTCTATGTAGTTCTTTAGCGAGCTTGAGGGGGGCGTTGGTAGAGTAATCGGCGACGATATTGGCAGGGGCGGATGTAATTTCGGGATTAAAATCAAGACTGTATAAATTTTTTATAGTTTGTTTGAGCTTAACCTTGATTTCTTCCATATCTAGTGTATATTATAACATATTTTCTAAGCTTGACAGGCTGACATAAGAGAAAATATAATCATAGCATGACTAATTATGAAAAAAGTAGCGAAATAGTGCAAAATTCTTCGGCAGAAGTTCTGGAAAATATGCCTAGTTTCGATAGGCACATGTCAAAAATACAGAAGCAATATGAAAATGACCCACAAAAGTTAGAAAACTTTAATAAATTGGTAAGCTTTTTTGAAAATGATGCGTCGATTAAAAAATCTTTAGTAGATTTGGCCCCAGACAAACAATATACTTCTGGTAGAGATGATTTTGAGTATGCCGATAAGCTTTATAAAGGGTTTCATCATATTAAATCAGATTTACAAGAAATCATGCAGGACTATTATCCGTCTGAGAAAATAGAGGAGCGTTTACAACGGATTGAAGATGACATAATCAATTCCGGAGTGAATTTCGATGAGCTATCACGAGTTTATCAAAGCGATTTTGCATCAATGTCTGAAAATTTCAATAAAGGCGTGCGGAAACAAACAGTGGGATATTCTTTAGCATCCAATCCTCATGCTATGGATGAACATGCTAAAAGTGTCAATGAAATTTTGCATTTAATGCATGCGTCAATTGTGAACAATGAAAATTTCCTTCAACAGTTACCAATCCTAAAAAAGGATAGCCGTGGCGAAGTGTCTCTATATGGTACGCATGATTCTTTGAATAATGTGGCTTTGGGGATTTTTGAAGGTATGAAAAATGGTGGTTTTGTGACGGATATTGTCACAATCAAAGAACGCACAATTATGATGGTGCGCGATCGTGGACACGCTTTAACAGTAGATATCCAAAAAGATCCCGATGGCAAATATTATATAGATTATTTTGTTCCAAAAATTTGTAATGTTGACAAAGTAAATATGTTACCGGGAGTAAGAAAGTTGGAAAAACGCGAGGATCAGAATCAAGCGCGTGATTTTACGACTGGGATTTTTAATATAAATGGTAACGAAGACGTAGTAGGCAAAGTATTAGATTTTATCGCGGCAGTTCCGACCGATGATGACATTGAGATGAATTTTAACTATTGATATGGTATAATGAAATGAGTCGCGGGTATCGTATAACGGCTATTATGTATCCTTCCCAAGGATGAGACGAGGGTCCGACTCCCTCTACCCGCACCATTTTTATTGAGTTTGTTCTGGAGCTTTGAGCTCAACCAATTCTTTGATTTTATCTTCTTCTTGAAGAGTGGCAAAACGTTTGTCAAATTCGGTAAATGGTATTTTGATGGAGACAAAATTAACTTCAGCATCGGTTTTACTAATTAGTTTTACAAAGTAATAACTATCGCCATTCATGGAAACAAATTTACCGCTACTTTGCCCTGGCTCTAATCTCATGGCTGCAGAAGCACGACCGCCATCGATGTTTTTGTTATCAACCAGACCACCGGTTTCCTCATAAACAATTTGACTACCAAGCGCCTCCGCTACGGCACTGTAGTTATTGCCATTAGTAGCGAGAATTGATTCAACTTGTGTGGCGATTTGATTGGCTTCGTTATCTATGGCAATGGAAACTTTAGCCTTAATGAGATTTAAATAAAGCATTCTGCGGTATTCTGGCTTAGTAAGACCAAAGTTATCTTCGATAATTTTAAGAAAACTGGCTTCACTACGATTGGTGCCGCCGATAGTTAAGTGACGAGTAAACTCTTCGTCGATTTCGGCGTCAGAGACGGTGATGTTTTGTTCTTGGGCCAAATTAATAGCGTAAGTATATTTCTCAGCTTCAGAAAGAGCGGCGCGTTTGTATTCATTGTGCAGATATTTTAGAGCTTCTTCGTTGGAATGATTACCAGACTGACGCTCAATGGAAATAATACTACTACGATATAACATTAAGTAATCCGAAAAACGAACGTTTTTAGCATCGACAGTAGCGACAGGAATAGGAAAAATTTGGGTGGCTCTAAAAAGTAGCTCGTCAGTCATGCCAAAGCGGTATAACGCAAACCAACCGCCAACAAGGACTAGTGCGAAAATGATGATGACAATAAGGATACTGCTAGTGACAATGCGGTAGCGTGTCCACTGAAGAGGGTATTTGAATTTACGACCAGTAGCGAGAACCTCTTCACGACGCTCTTCAACTTTTTCTTGTTCGGTTTTCTTCTCGTCTTTCTTCTTTAACAGATTCATGATACAATTATAGCATATTGTAAATTGGCTCCGTAGCTCAATGGATAGAGCAGTTCCGTCCTAAGGAAAAGGTTGTGCGTTCAACTCGCACCGGAGTCACCATTTTTTGTGCTATAATGGAATTATGCATAAGCTAAAAAGTGCATTTTGGCTGGTTTTATTCTTAGCGGTGACGGTGGGGATGGGGGTGAGTGTGTATTTTTCGATCCGAGGAGATACAGAGGCAGATTATGTAGTGGAAACTAATGCTTTTTTTGCGCCGTTTGAATTTTATGAGAATCGGCAAATTGTGGGAGTGGATGTAGAGATCGTAAATCGCGTAGCGGAAAAATTAAACAAAACAATTCAAATTAAAAATGTAGAATTTGATGTAATTATTGATAATGTTGAGGCTGGTCGGATTGCGGATGCTGGGGCGGCAGGAATTACAATTACGCCAGCACGAGAGGCAAAAGTGAATTTTACAATTCCCTATTACACTTCGGTACAATATGTGATTTTTGATCGTAATATGCCGCCGTCACTTAGAGACGATCATGTTGTCTGGGAAGCGTTAGCTGGACATAAATTAGGCACTCAGATTGGCAGTACTGGCTATATATTTGTAGATGATGAGATAAAAAATGGGATTTTGTCAGGAACGGGAGCAACGGTAAGAGGAATTGATTCACATCAGCTAGCAGCTGATGCAATTAGCGCACACATTATTGATTTTGCGATCGCAGATGAATTGGCGGCAAAATTTATCGTAGATAAAAACCCAGAACTTGATGCCCTGCCGCTTTATTATTCGGGTCCAACTAGAGAGGAAGATTATCCGGTGGAAGAGTCTTATGCCATTGCAGTAAACAAAGAACGAACAGAATTGCTTGAAGCATTCAACGAAGTGCTAGCCGAAATGCTTACGAAGGATACTGAAGGAAGAACTGAAATTGACAGATTAGTATTAAAATATATGGGGCTTACCAATGAATAATTTCTTTTTTAAAATAGGTGAATTATTTAGTACACCGGGATATATTAATTCCCTCTTGCATGGGTTTTTATTAACGATTCAGATAGCATATTTTGCGATTTTGATTGGAATACTTCTTGGCACGATTATCGCTTTAGTTGACACAGCAAGGCCATCAAAATGGCTCGTAATACCGAAATTTATCTGCCGGATTTATACCACGGTGATTCGGGGTACGCCGATGGCATTACAGCTCTTTATTATGTTTTTTGTGATTTTTGCAATTAAAGGTTTTCCAAGTATCATTACGGCAATTTTGGCATTTGGTTTAAACTCGGCAGCCTACACGGCGGAGATAATCCGAGGGGGGATTTTATCGGTGGATAAAGGTCAAACTGAAGCGGGACTGGCACTTGGATTATCGCGAAAGACGATTTTCATGAAGATCGTAGCACCGCAAGCCATTAAAAATATTATCCCGGCATTGGGAAATGAGATTGTCACTGTGATTAAGGAAACCGCAATCGTGAGTATGGTGGGGATGTATGATCTTAATATGGCGGCAAAAGATATCGGTTCGGGGCAAAATATGGCAAGCTATATTGTGCCGATGTTTGTGGCGGCGTTATTCTATCTTGGCATAATTTATGTGATTACCTTTATAGTGAAACGAATTGAAAAAAGTTTAAGAAAAAGTGATTTGAGGGCGGAAAAATAGATGAATAGTGATACCGATTTAAAAATCAAAAATTTGCGCAAGTCTTTTGGCAGCAACAAAGTTTTAAATGGTATTGATTTTGAATTAAAAGAAGGTGAAAGAGTGGTGGTGCTAGGGCCATCTGGATCGGGAAAATCTACCTTCCTACGTTGTATCAATTGGATAGAAGAACCAACATCAGGAGAAATTGTTTTAGATGGCGTGCGAATTACAGAAAAGAACGTACGAAAAATGCGACGAAGTATCGGGATGGTATTTCAGCATTTCAACTTGATTAATAACCTTACGGTGATGGATAACTTAACTTTGGCGCCAGTGAAATTAAAATTAATGAAACGTGACGTAGCAAAAAAACGAGCCGAAAAACTCTTGAAACACATTGGGTTACTTGACAAAGCCAATGCGTTCCCCGCTAGTTTGTCGGGTGGACAAAAACAACGCGTAGCGATTATACGCGCAATGATGTTGTCGCCAGAAGTGTTACTGTTTGACGAGCCAACCTCAGCTTTGGATCCAGAATCGATTGGTGACGTGCTAAGCTTGATTCGTGAATTAGCCAGCCGTGGAATGACTTTTATAATAGTGACACACGAGATGGGCTTTGCCAAAGAAATTGCAACGAGAATTGTATTTATTGACAAAGGCAAGATTATTGAGGAAGGTGCACCGGAGGAGTTTTTCAACCATCCAAAAACCCCGAGAGTAAAAGAGTTTTTGAAAAAAGTTTTATAGTTCTAATCTCGGGGTTTGGAAAAATTATCAACGAGTGTATTTTTCGTTGAGATCGCTGTAGTCATAGAGCTCGTTGGCGTTAAACCAAAGGTCAATCTCTTTCTTGGCCTCTTCGGCATTAGAAGAAGCATGCACAAGATTAGGAACACCGGTACCTTTAGCGTCGGAATAGCCAAAGCTCATGTGAGAGTAATCACCGCGGATAGTACCCATTTCGGCAGATTTTGGTTCGGTTGGACCGACGATTTTACGAACTAGTGGGACAGCTTCGACACCCTCTAAGACCATGGCAATAACTGGTCCGGTCATCATGTATTCGACATTATAACGGAAAACTTGTTCGCCGCGACGAGTAATCATTTGGCCGATACCTTCGTAATGTTCGCGATACAAATGTTCATCTGGCATAACCATCTTCATGCCGACGATTTTGAGACCGACACGCTCGAAGCGTTGAATAACTTCACCAATAATTCCTCGCTGAACGGTGTCTGGCTTTAATACTACTAAACTTCTTTGAATAAAATCTTCTGATTTTGCCATATTTTCTCCTTTTGACAATTATAGCATATAATAGGTGTATGGATATCTACGAACTAATTAATGAGTTTTTGGAACATCTGGAAATTGAAGCGGGTAGAAGTAAGCGGACAGTGGAAAATTATCGGTTATATTTGGAGAGATTTGCGGAGTTAGCAGAAGATATTTCAGGTAAAAGTGAGTTAAAACCCCAAGACATCACAAAAGAATTACTACGGAAATATCGGTTAAAACTGAATAGATATGGTTCTGAGATGGGCGGAGAGGATCTGAAAGTGATTACACAGGCGTATCATTTGATTGCGCTACGTGGATTTTTGAAATATCTAGCGCGACGAGATATCAAATCACTTGATCCGTCGCTAGTTGACTTGCCGAAGGCGGTGCGAAAACAAGTGACTTTTTTGCATTTTGATGAAGTGGAAGATATGCTAAATCAGATTGATTTATCAACAGAATCTGGTTTAAGGGACAGAGCGATTATTGAATTACTATATTCTGGTGGTTTACGTGTGTCAGAACTTACGGGATTAAATCGTGATTCGATCAATTTGGAACGACGAGAATTTATGGTGCGAGGAAAAGGTAGCAAAGACCGGCCGATATTTATCAGTAAATCGGCAGCGGAAAGAGTGCAAGATTATCTTGATGCACGAACCGATTCCCTGCCGGCATTATTTTTAAATAATTCTCGGAACCTACAAGCAGTAGATACGTCGGGCGATTATCGGCGAATGACAGCACGAAGCGTGGAAAGAATTGTAGAAAAATATGCACGAATGGCGGGGATTACTAAACATGTGTCGCCACATACTTTGCGACATTCGTTTGCGACGGATTTATTGATGAATGGGGCGGACCTTAGATCGGTGCAATCAATGCTGGGACATGCGGATATATCAACCACACAGATTTATACGCATGTAACAGACAAGCATTTAAAAGAGATTCACGATAAGTTTCATAGTGAGACGCAGTGACTATTATGGCCATTTTTTAAGAACGCAACGGATACTTAGACCATATTGCTCGGCATCGGTCTTGAGAATTTCTACAACCTGCCGCGAAGAAGATCTGCTCATCCTAACGGAGCGAGACTTTGTGCTCAAGCGACCCCACCAAAACTTTCCATATCCATATCCTTCTTTTTCGTTTATCCATTGTTGATCCTTATAAATTCCACTCCATGTGTTCTGAGTGAATAACACAAATCTATTCCCACAATCAAACGAAAAATTCTTACAACTAGGCGAAAACCCCTCCAAGTCAAGTGTTTGTCCAAATAGGGCATATGCTATATCGCCATCGGTTGGCATCTGCCAACCTGATGGACAAATATCATCACGTATTGTTGTGCTAGAATTTTCGGGACACTTTGTGCCAGCAGTAGCTGCACAAAGATTGTACCAAGCACCGTATTTGATCTCGTCAGACTTAAAAGAAACTGGATCGGTTGAGGAACTATAATCTTCTAAGCTTTCGGAGCTAACATTTATCATTTTATTATTATTATCGTACCAGGCTTTGTCTTTGTTGATTCTATTATGCATCGTAAAGTTAGACCCTTCTGCAGGAACCCAACCAGTGATACGCAGGTTTTGCATCATCCAGCAATAGCCACCCAACTGTGCATCAGGACTCTGAAAATAGCGAATGGTATAATCAGATTCATCGCGACGGTCATAAACTGTGTAATTACTGCTAGAAGCTAAGTCCTGACACTGTTTCTCGGTGATGTCTTGCATATAAATTTTGTTGGTCCACTGGGCATAGAGATCAACATGATCACTGCCGAAAGTAATGGGATCACTGGGGGCCGTAAGAGTACAGCTGTTATTATCGTTACAAGTCCAAAAATCCTTGCCATTAATGGTTACTTTCCAGCCAGCGAATTTCTTGCCACTTGGCGGAATAAGATTTGACGTAATATCCGAAATATTTTCGGTCTGGCCGTAACTTAAAGGCATGGCATAAGGATTGTTGAGACCATTTTTCCAACTACCACCGTTGGCGTAAAAATAACTAGTAAAATATATCTTATTGAGCCACACAGCATAAAGATCAAGAACGTTGTTGATTAAAGGATTTTTTGGTGCGGTATACACGCATTGGCCGTTGACATTAGTAATTGCGTTAATGTCAGAAATACATTGATTGTTTGCCCAATAAATAGATTTACCATTATATGTGGGTTCGGTATTCCAGCTAACAAAGTTTGGTTCGTTTTCGTAACGAACAATATTTACAGAGTCACCCGCTGGAACAACTTGATATTTAATTGGTGCCGCTGGCCCACCCTCACTATGATAAACGATAGTAACGCGAGACTTGTCGCGACTAATGATTTCTGGAGGGTTATAGAGACGAATGATGGTGGAGATAGTGGTGGGAGTATTAGCGCCAGCGCCGTACCAGCAAGTGCGAATATAAAAGTCATAAAATCCAGAACCCGGAACCGGAGAAGCATTGCCTACAATTTGAGTAGTGTTGGGATCTTTCACAGCAATAACATAAATACCTTCAATGCGAGAAAGGCTATCGCCAATAGTATTACCAACTAAATTGTCGGTGCCAAGCATTTCGCCAACAGTATTATAAATTAAACGAGGGAAAGTGGAGGCTGGATTAAAAATAGTACCAGAAGTATTGTTACTATAATAAGAATTATAAGCATTTATAGGGTCCGTACTGAGAGCACGGGGATTAATAACGAAGCCGTGTTCCCTTAAAACATTGCTGTTTTGAACTTCTTGGCAGGTTTTGGGGGCGTAGGTTAAATAATCTATATCACTACTTTGAGGGTCAATGGCTCTTTCGGCAATTTTGTCCCAGAGTACAGTATAAACATCTGATCCAGAATCTATGCCTGCAAGATAGGCAGAATGAATAAAACGAAGAGCCTCGGCCTGAGTGTCAATTTCTTCGCGAGCAAGAGTGGTTTCGAGAGCGGTTTCGGCGCTGGAAGTACCACCGGTCATGACAGCGACTACGGCGATGGCAACCATCGAAAAAATACCAATAGCTAAGGTTACCTCGACCAATGTATCACCCACTCGTCTCTTCATGAATCTATTATAACACGCTTATGAAAAATTCGGAAAAGGATATCGTGATGACAAAGGCGGCGACCATGAAGGGTCCAAGGTGAATTTTTTGTTTGCGGTTACCTTTAGTGAGCGGAATCATAATAAGACAAGCAAGGAAGTTGGAGAGAAAAAGAATAATGAGAGATAACCAAGGTGAGCCGACAGTGAGTGCAATAGCAGTTCCAAGTAGCCAATCGCCGTTGCCGACCCATTTACCTTTAGAAATTAAATAAAGCGCGAGGTAAAGACCGCCCAAAATGGTGACAGATAGAATGACTTCTCCAAGACGAATACCAAGTTGCGGGAAAAAGTCGGGATAGACAATAATATCGCTATAGATACTAACAATGGCGATGATGGCCCCGAGGATGACTGCAAAAATAAGTGGAATGTTTGGAAGTTCACCATAAGCACCGTCATAAATAGCAAGAAAGGATAACAAAAGAGTAAAAGCTAAAACCATTACGAAGACGATCCAATCGGTAGGATAACTTAGTAAAGTTTCAAAGGGGAGTCCTCTTAATTGCATGCCAAGACCAAGGAGCAAGAAAGCAAAAGCAACGCCGAGTTCAGAAAATATTTCAAGACGACCGATTCTCTGGCCGCATTTACGGCATTTACCTTTTAAAATAAGCCAAGAAATTATTGGGAGATTGTCACGCCATTTGAGTCTAGTTTTACAAGAAAGACAAATGGAATGCATGGGGAGAGTTTTGGGCTTGGTTTTAGATTTGACGCGGATGGATGATTTGGATGCTTTAGAGAATTTGGCTTTTTTGGAATGAGTAATTGATTTGATTCCCTTTTGCTCTTTAAAACGAAGGCGGCGAGCCTGGCAACACAAAAATGAGCCAAAACAAGCTCCCATGATAAATAGAAAAACGAGAAACACGACCTGCATAGATATATTTTAGCATAACTTGTTTTATTAAAAATAATAATTTATAATCGTGTTGAGCAGAAGGAGGTTTATGAAAAAAGGTGCAGTTAAACAAAGAGGATTTACGATTATTGAGGTAGTGTTAGTACTCGGAGTTGCGGGTTTGATTTTTATGATGGTGTTTATAGCATTGCCAACTTTGCAAAGAAATGCGCGTGATGCACAGAGACGGGATGATATGTTAATCTTTGCGGATGCGTTGAAAAAATACCAAACCAATAATAGGGGGGCGTTGCCGGTTCTGAGTATTGGCACAGATGTAGTTGATGACATAAAGGGGGGAAATGTGAGAAATGGGGGTTATGATAATGCTAAATACACTACAACTTGGGCAGGGTTTTATCGCGATTATCTAGATGTGGCAATGATGGATCCGTCAGGAGGTTATTATAATATGTATGTAACTGAATGCAACAAAAATACAAATGGTGGTTGCAGTGATAAAGAAGAGTGGTTGGATGCCTTTGGTGGAATACCCTACATATTAGTCGTAACTGGGGCAAGCTGTTCCGGAGAGGAAATAATGCAGTCATCAAACCCACGAAAAGTAGTGATAATGTATAAGTTAGAAGGTGGGGGGTTTTATTGTGGCAATAACTAATCGTTAGTTTGATAAAAATTACCTTTTAATAGAGTAATTTTGATGGGTGGATAATCGCGAAAAAGCTCTTGCTTTTTTAATAAAAACTGATTATACTGAAATTAAATAAATTACTAGACTGTCTTTGGTGCATGGAAGGGTCTAATGAAAGGATTATATCTATGGCTAAAGACAATACTAAAGCTAAAAAAGGGTTTACCATTAT
>JAEEGL010274584.1_pt1 | contig 16972 bp, 14 predicted proteins | sample 9134231 | NCBI WGS metagenome assembly JAEEGL01 (sample SAMN16246548, study PRJNA631951) | gut metagenome | biome: gut microbiome; feature: rumen; material: fiber-attached | host: Bos | place: Iran: Karaj | collected 2018-10
CGCCCCTTTGTCGACAAGAAGGGTCAGGATTTCAGGCTGTTCTTTCTGGACCGCTATAAAAATAGCCGCCCTGCCGTTTTTGTCCTTGGTGTTTACATCCGCTCCGTCGGCAAGGAGCTGTATGACTTCGGAGAGTCTCCCGTTATCGACGGCGTTGATAAAATCCATCGGTAGAGTGTCGAGTTTTCTTAGGATCCGCGAACAATCCGCTGCTCTGGCATCGACAGCGTAATCAAGCGCCGTCTTGCCGCCGCGGGACCTCTTCTTTCTGTCGGCCCCCTTACTCAGCAGTCGCTGCAAGAGCTTGGAATTATTGGCTTCAGCCGCATACATCAGCGTGTTTTTCTGATTTGCGTCCTCGACATCGAGGTTTGCTCCGGCCGCAATCAGAATATCGGCGAGCCGCTCGTTTTTTATTGAGATCGCATGAAGCAGGGCACTCTTTCCGTCCGGCCCGCGAAGTTCTATGTTTGCCCCGTTTTTAAGAAAAAACTCGACCATCGCGATATCTCCGGCAGATGCGGCGGTCACAAAAAGCGGCCAGTCCTCATCGACATAGTTTATATCCGCTCCCGAACGCAGAAGCTCGGCCGCAAGCTTGACATCTCCTGCCTGAACGGCGGCGGAAAATTTAAAGTTCAGCTCGTCTGCCGCAGTCAAAAACGATGAAAAAATGAGAAAAAAGAGAAAAAAAACCGCTTTTTTCAATGACCACTCCGCAAAAATTTTGAATAAAATATCACAAATTGTATCTTTTTAAAACATTGTTTTACCATTTTTGAGGAAAAATATGAAAGTAACGATCGCCGGATACAATCTCGATTCAGAAATAATCAGCGAACTGGCCGCCCGTTCCGCCTGGAGCGAAGACAACCTGACTCCCGAAACGCTGAGCGCAGCCTATGCAAGGATCTCCAGAGACCCGGCGGATATCGGGGAGCTGCGGAAAATTTCGCGCAGCGCCGTCGAAAAGGCGAGGCGTTCCAACGAAACGATCATCTTCGGCCTGGGGCATGCGAGCGTTGCGGAACATGCCGTCTTCAACTTTGATCTCTGCGGCATTTCGAGACTTGCCACCGAGGAGATCCAGCGTTTCAGACTCGCCTCCTTCACGGAAAAGAGCCAGCGCTACATAACTCTGAACGGCGATTTCGTAGTTCCGCCGGAGCTTGCGGGCTCGCCTCTTGCAGAGAAGCTTCAAAGGCTTATTTCGGAACAGAACGAGGCTTACTTTTCGCTTTTTGAATCTCTGAAGGGCTACTTTTTCAAAAAATATCCGGATCAGCTTTCGACCAAACGCGGCACAGAGACTCTCGAAGGCTATGCCAAGGAGGATGCCCGTTACCTTGTTTCGCTCGCGACTTCGACCCAGTTCGGAATGACGGTGAATGCAAGAACTCTGGAAAATATGCTCCGCTACTTTGCCGCCTCTAATCTTGCCGAGGTCAGAGAGATCGGAAAATCGCTCTTTGAGCTCGTCCATCCGCTCTCGCCGTCGATCGTCAAATATGTCGAACCGACCCCTTACGACACGACAAGGAAGAGCGCACTAAAAGAAATCGTCGATACGCACGCTTCACAGATCAAAAACGAAGCGGAAGCTCCTGCCGTCAAACTGGTTTCATACTCTCAGGATCCCGACAAGCTCCTCTTTGCAACGCTGATCTACGCAAACTCGGAGGTCGATCTTGAAAGCGCCCTTGCATACGCGGACAAAATCGACGAGCGTTCGAAAAAGGCTCTCATCGACGCATCGCTGGCTTCGAAGCAGGCCTTCGACAAGGTAGACCGCGCCTTCGAGAACATAGATCTCACCTTCGAGCTCACGCTGAGCGCGACGAATTTCGCACAGCTCAAACGCCACAGGATCTCGACCCAGATAGTCCAGGATTACACTCCATTGCTCGGAGTGACCGTTCCTGAATCGGTACGCGACATCCATGAAGAGAACAGATTTATGGAAGTCATTGGAAAAAGTGAAGAATTTTACAGAGAGCTTGAAAAAGAGATGCCTCTTGCAAAAAATTATGCCCTGACGAATGCCCATCGCAGAAGAGTGCTCTTCAAACTCGACCTGCGCGAACTTTACCACTTTATCTCGCTCAGAGCCGATGCCCATGCCCAGTGGGATATAAGAAAAACGGCGGGCGAAATGCAGCGGCTCGTGAAAGGGATCGCGCCCTACTCTACCGCGCTTCTGCTCGGGAAAAGCGAGCTTTAGGGCTGCGGAGGAGAGATGATAGTCGATACCGCTTCGGCACTGCTGATAATCCTTGCCATGGCCGCCGGTTACTTCTCAGGCGGATTCAAAACCATTCTGAGGCTCGTGATCTTTACGATAGTCTTTCTGGCTCTGCGGCTGCCGTCGATAGCCTCGGCGATGCAGGATTTTGCAGGCCCGAGATTTTACTCGTCGCTTTTCGTCTTTGTTCTCGTCGTCTCCACCCTGATCCTGAACCTGCTGCTCTCATTTGCTCTGAAAGGGCTTTTAAACGAAAAAAAATCGGGGCTGGTCGGCACGACGAACCGTTCGCTCGGACTGATCATCGGCTTCTGCCGCGGGATCCTTGTCCTGTTCGTCCTGTTTTACATACTTGACGCACTGATAAGCCACGAAATGCTTGTCGAAGAGAAGAGCTATCTCGACGAATCCGTCGCCTTCACTATGACAAGGGCGTTCATCGACAGTGCCGGAATGAAATTTTTTTAGGTGGACCGCGATGCAAGAGGTTGTCGTTCCTGTCTCCGCCTTCGTGCGGGATTTGAAAAACGCAGTAGAAGGAGCTTTCGGCTGGGTAGCGCTTTCGGGAGAAATCACCAATATTTCCAAATCTTTCGCCGGTCACACATACTTCACGCTCAAGGATGAATCGGCTCAGATCCGCTGTGCTGTCTTCAAAAATCAGCAGAAGATGATCCGCTGCGAGCTGAAAAACGACATGTCCTACATCGTCTACGGAAAGATCTCGGTCTACGAGGCAAAGGCAGAGATCACGCTTGTCGTTTCGCTCGTGATCCCGTACGGCGACGGAATGGCGGCGCTCAAGCTGAAGGCTTTGAAGGAAAAGCTGAAAAACGAAGGTCTTTTTGATCTGGAGCGCAAAAAAAAGCTGCCGAGATTCCCTCAGGTCGCAGGAGTCGTGACCGCTGAAAACGGTGCCGCTATCCACGACATAATCAAAGTTTCAAGAGGCCGTTTCCCTGCTGCCGGGATCATACTCTCGCCCGCGCTCGTTCAGGGATCCGGAGCTGCGCCAAGCATAATCGAAGCATTGAAAAGACTTGAGATCATTGAAGAAATCGACGTAATAATCATAGGCAGAGGCGGCGGGGCGAAGGAGGATCTTGAACCCTTCAACTCGGAAGAACTGGCACGTGCCGTAGCCGCCTGCAAAAAACCGGTCGTCAGCGCCGTCGGTCACGAAACGGATTCGACCGTGCTCGACCTTGTAGCCGACTATTCCGTACCGACGCCGAGCGCCGCGGCAGAGCTGGTCTTTCCCGATGCAAGGGAGCTGCTTGACGGCATAGAGAGCAGAAAGGAGACGATTTCCAACTACTTGAACTCGCTTCTCAACTCAAAAATGCTCCACCTCGACAATCTGGCGCTTTCGCTCAAAAGCCCGAAAGAACTTGCAAAAACGGCGGAGCACCGCACCGACAGGCTTCTTTTTGACGCGACAAGCGCGATCCGCGATATTATCCAGAAAAACATGCAGCAATATCTGCTTCTGGAAAAAAATCTTGAAAAACTGAGTCCGCTCTCGCCGCTTGAAAGAGGCTTCGCGATCGTCACTCAGAACAAAAAAACTGTTAAGAAAAGCGCCGAGCTGAATAAAGATCTCGATTTTGACATACGGTTCGGCGACGGGACCGCTCACATTAATAATAAAGGATAGGAGGAAAAAATGTCAGATTGTATTTTCTGTAAAATCGCAAACGGAGAAATCCAGTCACCGAAGGTTTATGAAGACGAAAACTTCATTGTTATCAGAGACTTGCACCCTCTCTGCAAAGTTCACGACCTCATCATCCCGAGGCGTCACATCGCTTCGATAAATGATGTCGCCGCAGATGAGACCGCCGTCCTGGCATCTATCTTCGAGGTTGCAAAAAAGGTCGCGGAGATCGAAGGGATCGCCGGAAGCGGTTTCAGATTCGTAGTAAACACGGGCCGTGACGCGGGTCAGACAGTTCAGCACTTTCACGCACATGTTCTGGGTGGAGAGATGCTTGTCGGCAAAAAACTGGAGATGTAATAAGGCGTATGTTCATCTATCAGATCGGCGCCGGGCGCGTCGGAACGGCACTTCAGCGTTTTTTTCACAAAAACGGTGCCTCATCTCAGCTCGCTGACGAATCGATAAGGGATAGATCAGGTCTCCTTTTTCTGCCCGTCTCCGATTCGGCGGTAAAGCCGCTCGCCGAAAAGCTGCTCAAGGCAAACAGAGAGCTCTATGTCGTCCACTTTTCAGCCGCAACGACCATTGAAAACGAGAGGGCGTTTCTCCTTCACCCCTACTCCTCGGTATGTGAAGAGAGCGATTTTTCAAAGATCCTCTTCACGCTCTGGGGCAAAAAGAACGAAACTCTGGAAGGAATGATCGCGGAAACAGGACTCAAATTCGTCTACTGCGGAGAAAAAGTTTCAACACTTTACCACACTTCTGCAGTCCTTGCCGGGAATTTCGCACAGTTTTTCGCACTGAAGGCAGCCGGGCTTCTCAAAAACGCCGGACTCGCCTCCGACGAAGCCAAAAAACTCATCCGACAGCTCGTCGATTCATCCATATACAATGTTCTTGAAAACGGGATCTCCGGCATAACCGGCCCTGCCGCAAGAGGCGAAAACGAAATAATATCCAACGAATCCAGAGAATTAGCCAAAAATGACACTGAGCTGGCAAAACTATATTCATTGATCAGCGAAGAGATAAAGAAGGTTGTTGCAAAGTAAATCGTTATCTTGAAAATCGAATAATTCTTAAACCGACCTAAGAAAAATCTTGATTTTCTCCAGCAAATGCACTAAAACTGCAGTTGGAGGTGAAAATAGTGATTATTTCGACCCGAATGCTTTTGGAAAAATATTGCGATTACGCCAATCCGCATAGCAAAATCAGGCGTTTGAACGACAAAGGCGAAATTTTTTATCTGACACGCGGACTTTACGAAACAGACAAAAACACACCGGGATACTGCCTGGCAGGAGCGATATATGGCCCGTCGTATCTTTCCTTCGACTACGCGCTTTCCCGTTACGGCCTGATTCCCGAAGCGGTCTACGCCTTTACATCGGCTACTTTTGAAAAGAAGAAGGCGAAAAAATATGAAAATCACTTCGGCACTTTTTTATACCGTGATGTTCCCTCCGATGCCTATCCTTTCGGAATCCTCATCAAGGAGGAAAACGGCTCTTTTTACCAGATTGCGGAGCCGGAAAAGGCGCTCTGTGACAAGATCTACACCATGCCGCCTGTAACAAGTCAGAAAGATATTGAAAAAATGCTTTTCGACGACCTGCGGATCGATGAAACCGAATTCGCGAAACTGAATGCCGGAAATATTCTGCTGATTGGCGAAAAATATCACTGTAACAACCTGAAATATTTGATGAAATTCCTGCGGAGAAATACGAAATGAACGGAATAGTCACCGAAATGCTGAAAAAATACAGCACAGAATCAGTTTTTGACAAAAAAAATGCTGTTAAGGAAATCATGCAGGAACTTGTTCTGTGTGGTCTTTCGCGCTCGGGTTTCTTCAGACACGCCGCATTTTACGGCGGAACCGCGTTACGCATCTTCTACGGCCTCGACCGTTTTTCGGAAGATCTGGATTTTTCCCTAACGGCACCTAATCCCGATTTTGAACTTTCGGAATATTTTCCAGATTTGAAAAAAGAACTCGCTTCTTACGGGCTTAATGTCGAAATATCAGAAAAACGAAAAACCAAAGAATCACCTGTCCGCTCGGCATTTTTGAAGGGCAATACCAAGGAACATTTTCTTCTTTTCTATGCGTCCGACTCCGCCGCAGCCGGAATTGCCGGAGACGAAATGATAAAAATCAAATTTGAAGTCGACACCAATCCGCCTGACGGAGCTAATTTTGAACACAAATACCGGCTTCTCCCCTCGCCTTACGAAATCACGCTTTACGATATGCCGTCGCTTTTCGCGGGCAAAGTCCACGCCGTGATATGCCGCGCATGGAAAAGCCGCATCAAAGGCCGTGATCTATACGACTACATATTTTATCTTTCACGCGGAACAAAAATTAATCTCGCTCATCTGAAAGCCCGGCTCGTGCAGTCGGAAGCCTGGAAAAACGAAGACGACTTCACGGTCGAAGACGCAAAAAGTCTGCTATGCGGACGTTTTGACGCCATCGACTACGAACAGGCGAAAAACGATGTCCGTCCGTTCATAAAAGACGTTTCCGCGCTCGGTATATGGAACGCAGATTTTTTCAAGCAGATAACGCAGGAAATGTTTGATTGATATTTTTTAAGGAGGAAACATGGATTTCATCGAACTCGCGAAAAAACGTTACTCTGTCAGGAGTTATTCGGACAAAAAAGTTGAAAAGGAGATCCTCGACAGGATCCTCGAAGCGGGAAACATCGCTCCGACCGCGAAAAACCAGCAGCCTCAGCGCATCTACGTCATCGAAGATCCTGCCCTGCTCGCAAAACTCGACACTCTGACTCCGTGCCGCTACAACGCGCCGACAGTTCTCATTTTCACCTACAATACTGATGAAGACTGGAAAAACCCGAATGAAGAAGGGATCCACGCCGGGATCGAGGATGTCAGCATCGTCGCGACCCACATCATGCTTCAGGCGGCTGAACTCGGACTCGGCACGACCTGGTGCAACATGTTCGGAAACACCGCGCTCGAAAAGGCGTTCGACCTCCCGGCAAACGAAAGATCGGTCCTCTTCATGGATCTCGGCTATCCGGCTGAAGACGCTGAACCTTCGCCCAGACACTCCGAAAAGAAACCGCTGGAAGCGACAGTCAAATATCTGTAACAGGAGGCATAAATGAAAAGATCAGCAATTATCGCGATTTTCGCCCTTTTGTTCTCGCTTTTTCTCGTTTCCTGCGAAAAAAAAGTTCCCACACCCGCAACGGAAGCGCAGAAAATGATCGAAATGAAGCAGGATGCCGAAAAGAAACTCAACAACGCAGTCAAAACAGTCGAAGAAAAGGAAAAGAAAGTTCTGGAAGATCTGTAACTGAAGATAAATTCAAGCTTTTGACACATGTCAGTGCAAAGTTTGCGCTTTCAAGCGCTTAGTTTGAAGTGAGCTTATTTAAAAGCCGCAGCCACCTTCCCTCCCCGCCGTCTGAGACAATAACAGCCGGGGAATTTTGATACTTATAGTCTGGGCATTGAAGTATTGTTAAAAAAAACACTTTATTACCAAATGATGTTGACTTAACCTGTTTCAAATTCTATAATAATTATTAGTCATATTCAATACTTGCTGAATTGCTATTGAATACAAGAAAGGCTTAGTTAGATGCTTACGAGGAAAGATGGTCATGGAGAACAGATCTGATATTTATTATCAAATTGCCAATAGAAAGTTTATCGAAAATGAATATGGTAAATCACTATGGGTACAAATTAGCGGACATAAGGAATTAAACGGGGCTGATGCACTTTTTTGGTCTGTTTTGATCAAAAAAAATAAAGTAAAGATGGTTTTTAAAAATTCTGATTGGGATGTACATATAGAAGATGGAGGACCAGGTTTTAATGGAAATACGTATTGTAGCAATTTGTTAAGAGATGGATTTGAGTCATTACTATATTACAGGGAATTTGATGATATACACAAGCCGTTTGTTGAACTTTCCCAAGAGTTTGTTCTGCTTAATAATCTCTATTTTGATGAACAGAAAAAAACATATTGCGCAATACTTAAAGATGGTACTGCAGAGGAAGTGGTGCGCGTAAGTGGAGACGATACCTTTATTATAAAACTACCATATTTAACACGATATGCGGCTGCAAAACAGATGGCTGTTGTTTTATTTTATGATATCGAAATGAAGTTTGATGTTGCTACAACAGAACTAGGGGTAAAAGAGTTTTCAGATAAACACAAAAACGAGAATGTGTTTTACCAAATATGGGGTAGCGATTTAATCATGCCCCAAAATGCGTATAGTGTTTTAAGAGGGAAAAAGATTATTTATCCAAGACCTGTTGAAACCTGTGGCTATTGGCCATTTGAAAAGGAAGAAGAGTTTGTGGATTTTGTAATCGGGCTTGATGAAAATTGCAATGAAAAATCATTCACATGTAATCCAGATAAATTGGCAGATTATTTCGGGAATAATCCTGACGCACCGCTTTATCTAACTCCAGTGTTCTTTAAAAGAGAAGTGCTTCAAAAGTATATTTCACAACCGAATTTGTATAGTATTCGTGACGGGTATTTGGAATGTAAGGGGTTATGGGGAATTGAAATAGATAATCATCATAAAGATGTCATTTCAGTATATTTGGGTGATTTGGGACAGCATTTGTCAGAATCAGAGAGACTATATTGGAAAAGCTTCAATATTGTTTCAGATGAAGGTATAAGTGCCACATCACTTAAAAGAGACTTTCTATGCATCCCAGCTGATTCAGATATGATCGATCATAAGTTTAATGAACATTATGTTCAGACCAATGAGGCATGGAACAGACATTTTGGTTGGCCTTTATTCTTGCCTTTGACCAAAGATGATCAATATAATTTTGAAACACTAAGGATTCCGTTAGCAGAAGAGAGTCAATATGAGTTTGATGGATTAGTATTATCCCTTGTGAAGGTACTTATTGATTCTTTGAATGAGAAAAAATTTCAAGAGAATATTGAAAGCAAAAAAGATCTTAAGGGGATAGGCAAATTAGAGAAATGGTTAAAAAGTTCAGGACATATTGATTTTGAAGTACACATAAAATTTCTTCGAAATTTACAAGAGTTGAGATCAAAAGGAACAGGTCACAGGAAAGGAAGTGGCTATGATAAAATAGCATCTTATTTTGGTGTAGGTAACAAAAAATTAAAAGATGTATTTGAAGACATCCTTGAAAAAGCAGATGCATTTTTAATGTATATGAATGAAATAGCCAAGTGATTGAATTTTGGAAATTTCTCTCTCCATAAATACTTGATCATTATATACTCGAAAAACTTGCGAAATTGAAAAGTTTTTCGAGTAGGAATTATATGTTCATACTATTTTCATTCAGTAAGAAATCAATGACGTTGATCTTTTTATAGCCTCTCTCGAGAATTGTAAAAGGATCAGTGTCCATTGTTATTACGATTTTCTTGTATCCGTCGTCAATGTTGCGGAATGAACCGATTTCCTGTGCTCTTTTTTCAGGGTCAGAAATAGTGTAGGCAACTTGAATGTAAAAGGTTTCCTTTGAATTTGATGCAATGAAATCTATTTCTTTGTCTCTGTTTTTTCCTATATCGACATTATAACCGCGTCTGACAAGTTCCAGGTAAATCAGATTTTCCAAAGCATGAGTGGGCTCTATCTGCCTGAAGTTAAGTCTGGAATTTCTCAGACCGAGATCCGCAGCATAATATTTATTCTGAGTCTTCAAATATTCCCGGCCTTTGATGTCATAGCGGTAAACCTTGGCAAAAAGAAATGATTCGCACAACCAGTTAAGATAATTGCCTATAGTATCAGGAGTAATATTTTTATATCCGCCTGATTTGAGGGTATCCGCTATTTTTTTTGCACTGACATAAGAACCGATGTTTGACGATATAAAATCATAGGTGGCATAAAAAGCCTGGTAATTCCTTATCCCGTATCGTTCAACGACATCTTTAGTAGCGATGGTTTCCTGAAGCATTTTGAGGTATTGAACTTTCAACTCCGTGTCATTTTCTGTTGCGACATACGGAAACCCGCCGTACAGCATATAATCTTTGAAAGCTTCCGCCTTGTCTCCTCCGGCATAAGAATAATATTCATCAAAAGACAATGTAAAGACCTTGATTTCAATGCTTCGGCCTCGCAGAACCGTACTGATATCTCCGGAGAGCATTTTTGAATTTGAACCGGTGATGTAAAGATCGCAACCGTCATCTTTAAGAGTGTTCACCAAATCTTCAAAATCATTTACATACTGGATCTCATCTATCATAACATAGTGTTTTTCCTTGTTGTTTTTGATTTTTTCAGAAACAAACGAGTAAATTGCGTCTGAATTGCGCAAGGCGACATTAGATTTGTGTTCAAGATTGATTTTAATAATGTTTTCCGCTTTGACTCCGATTTTTGTCAAATAATCCGAATATATATCAAAAAGCAGAACCGATTTTCCGCAACGCCTGACCCCGGTGATAACTTTTATCAAATCTTTGTCTTTATATTTAATTAGTTTTTCTAAATATTTCGGTCGTTCTATGAGCATATTGTCCACCTCCGGAGATATCCTACTCGAAAAACTCACAAAATCAACAAGTTTTTCGAGTAGAAATATTGCCGCCGCCGCAAGACGCACCTACCCGCCCCTAAATTTAAACTTCAAAAGAGGTAGCAATCAGGTTGATTTCCTCACAAAAACCAATATAATTTCAGGCTTTATTTGGGAATTGCGGTCTATGGGGTAAAAATGGAAATAAAAATCGAAAACAACAAAATATTTGCACCTCTGAAAAACAAATGGCTCGTCTATAAACCGGAAGAGGAAGTCAGACAAAAGTATATATGCCGCCTGGTTGATAGTTACAGCTACTCTCTTGAGCAAATGGAACAAGAGCTGCAAGTTACAAATTCACAGCGTGGACTGGGAGCAGCAAGAGCAGACATTGTAATTTGGCGTAATAAAAAAGACAAAGAAACGAAAAAATATCCTTTGATTGTTGTAGAGTGCAAAGCTGAATCCGTTACAATTCATAAAGAAGACTATTATCAGGGAATGAACTATGCTTCATGGGCTCATGCAAACTTTTTTGTAACAACAAACTTGAAAGAAACTCGTATTTTCAAGATTGTTGAAGGCGAAATCCCTAACAAACTTGAAGAAGTTGTTGATATTCCTGATGAAACAAAAGCCAACGATCAAAAAGAAATTGATAAATTATTGAAGCAAACAAAGGCTTTTACTCGTGATGAATTTTCGAAACTGCTTTTCAAGTGTCACAATATCATTCGTAACAACGATAAACTTTCACCTGAAGCTGCTTTCGATGAAATCAGCAAGATACTGTTCATCAAGATAAGGTTTGAGCGTGACAATAGCGGAAATCAAATTTTCTCACTGAATACATTTAAGAAAGACAAGGAAAGCTACGAAAGATACAAACCTAAAGGCGGAGAAGATTTCTATCAGTTTTTATTTACTCAGACTAAACAACAGTTTGCCAATGACCATCTGTTTGATGATAATGCCAAAATTGAGATTCGTGAAAACAGCTTTGAGCAGATTGTTAAGGAGCTGGAGATATACAATCTTTCTACAACTTCAGACGATGTAAAAGGAATCGCTTTCGAAAAATTCTTGGGGAAAACATTCCGCGGTGAGTTGGGGCAGTTCTTTACCCCGAGAACTATTGTTGATTTTATGGTTTCCATCCTTGATCCGCAGGAAGGCGAATATGTATGTGACCCGTGCTGCGGAAGCGGCGGCTTCTTGATTAAAGCATTTGAATATGTTCGAGAAAAAATAGAAAAAGATGTTGAAGCGCAAAAGGAATTAATAAAGCAAAAATACTACGGCGAAGATTACGAAAAGCTGTCCGAAGCCAAAAAACAAAAAATTGAAGATACTGTAGCAAAAGCATTCGCCTACATGAATGAAGAGCTGAATCTCAATAATGAAAAAGGGCGGTTGCGCACGCTGTCATTTGATTGCATTTACGGCACAGATGCCAATCCGCGAATGGCTCGAACTGCAAAAATGAACATGATCATGCACGGAGACGGTCACGGCGGCGTTCATCACCACGACGGACTTTTGAATGTAAACGGAATTTTTGAAAACCGCTTCGATATTATTCTCACGAATCCGCCCTTTGGTTCAAGAGTTGAGAAAGATTTGAAAATCTCAGAAGCTGACAGATTTACCGATCAGGAAAGAATTAATGCCTATATAGAAAGATACGGTGATGCTTACAAAGAAGCGTTAAAACAGGTAAATGACAATATCGGAAAACCGCTTCTGAGCCTTTATAAAATAGACAACGGATTAACTGAGGTGCTCTTTATTGAGCGTTGTCTGAATTTGCTGAAACCAGGCGGCAGAATGGGAATTGTTCTGCCGGAAGGCGTTTTGAACAACTCTAATCTTCAAAAAGTGCGCGAATTTGTTGAAAGCAAAGCTAAAATTTTGCTGATTGTTTCCATTCCGCAGGATGTTTTCATTGCTTCTGGCGCAACGGTAAAACCAAGTCTTTTGTTCTTCAAAAAATTCACTCAGAAAGAAGCAGAAGAATATGAGAAAATAAGAAAAGAAGCTGAAAAAACCGTTGAATTAAAATACGCAGATGAATTAACATCTATCGAAGAACAGCTCTCCAAACGAGGGAAAGAAGCTTTACCAAAAGAGCAAAAGAAAGAACTGAATGCAAAGAAAAAACAGATTTTGGAAAAGAAGCAAGATGAAATTAAGGCAGAAATAAAAGAGCATTTCGACTATGAAATACCGATTGCCGAAGTAAAAAAAGCAGGGATCAGCACAACCGGTGCGGCCATTGAAAACGAACTTATTCCATTGGCAGAAGAATTTGCGCCATACAGAAAAGAGATGAAATTGTGGGAGAAACCAGAGAAAGAAACACAATATAAATCTGACGATAATGGTTTCGTTTATCGCATAAGGATAGACAACCAAATTATTGCTGAACCAGAAATTTTTTATGAAGCTAAAAAGTAAGCAACCATGTTGAATAAAGATCACAGATACTTAAAGCTTGTTAAATACAAAAACATTGAGAATTGGAGTGTTAGCCACATCCTGGGAATGAATATGGGATTTAATAAAAAATATCCCTTAATTCCAATAGGACACATTATAGAAAAAAGCATAAACTCAATTAACATTGAAGACCATGTGACATACAAGCAAATTACTCTTAAAATAAACGGCGGCGGAACTATATTGAGAGATGTAAAACAGGGCAAACTTATCGGAACCAAAAAACAGTTTGTTGTTTCTGCCGGGCAGTTTATCATGTCCAAAATAGATGCTCGAAATGGTGCTTTTGGTGTTATCGGAACTGATTTAGATGGAGCTGTCGTTACAGCAGACTTCCCTGTTTTTAATGTGGTTAAAGAAAGAGTAACACCAGAATATTTGACCTTAGTATCTTCTACAGCACAATTTGTCAGATTTGCACAAACTTGCAGCAGAGGAACAACCAACCGCCAGAGGATTGATGTTAATCTTTTTCTATCACAAAAAATTCCGCTCCCATCCCTTTCAGAACAGCAAGCTTTGATGAAATCATATAATGATAAAATCCAGCAATCCGAAACATTGGAAAAACAAGCAGAGGAAATTGAACAACACATAGAAGATTATTTGCTGACAGAATTGGGGATTGAACAAAATCTAGAGACTGCAAATATTGATAAAGATACACTCAAAAAAGATTATAAGTATTTGAAATTTGTAAAGTTCAAAAATATTGAACGTTGGGACTGCTATAATAATGAAGAATCGTCTGTTATGACTAAATTAAAAGCATCCTCATACCCAATATTTGAACTTGGAAATGTGTATAAATTCATACAAAGAAGATGGGACAAAAAAGAAATCTCTTTTGATTATGTAGAAATCGGAGCAGTTGATCCATTAAAAGGAATATTATATGCTGAAAAAATTCAAACAGTTAAAGCTCCCAGCAGAGCCACTCAGAAAATAAAAACGGGAGATTTAATCATAGGAACAACACGTCCGTATTTAAAAAAATTTGCAATCGTAACGGACAAATTTAATGATTGTGTTTGTTCTTCTGGATTTCAAGTGGTTGCTCCCAAAGACACCTATAATCTTTCATATTTATACGAGTTCTTAAAATCACCTTTAGCAATCTCTCAGTTTGAGTTGTTTATGTCAGGAGCTTTATACCCTGCAATCACTAATAAAGATTTGAAGAAAATTCTTATTCCACTGCCACCACTTAAAATCCAAAACGCAATAATTGAGCATATCAGTGAACAAAAGTCACAAATCAAAGAACGAAAACAACTGGCAGAAACATTGAGAAAAGAAGCATTGGAAGAATTTGAAAAGGAGGTCTTTGAGTAACGAATGAATACTGTTGAATTAGATAATATTGCAAAAGAAATTCACGACACTAAAAAAGACAAAAACATGACCCCGAGAGAGCTTGTAAATGCTTTTGGGTTTGAAAAAAGAACATCTGGAAACTGTTCCGTCATTAATCATTGGCTTGAAGAGAACAACTTAACAACTAATCCTGACTACGAAACCCATTTCATAGATGCCTATGTATCTTTGCACTATAGATACAAAATAAAATCGAATAATTTTCAATTATATTACTTAGAAATAAAAGGATACAAAAACCTTCTAAATTTTTCTGTAGATCTTTATTCAACTGATAACTATTGCTGTTTTATTGGCTTAAATGGCTCAGGAAAAAGCAATGTCTTGGAAGCAATCAGCCACATATTTTACAGCTTATATCATATTGCTACTTTAAAGGATGGATTAAAAAGATATCCCTGCAAATTTGAATATACGATTAGATATATTCTTAATGGCAATTTATACGAAATCAGCGATGGAGAGCTTAAAAACGGAGCCAAAATTACTTTGGATATTTTGCCTAAAAACATTATAGCTTCATATAGTGGAGAAGATACAAGGTTATGGAAAGAATGTTATAAACAGCTATACGGGAAATATTGTAGCAGAATGGTCGCAACCCAGGGGTTTAAACCCCCTTTTATGTTTTATATAAGTCGATACGAATGGGAAATATCATTGCTAACACTTCTCTATTCTGAAGACATTGATGTAGTAAAATTTATCAATGATCTTATTGGAAATTCAACTTGTAAGATATCCTTCGAGTACAATTCGACAAATATTAGAAAATGGGAAGGCACAGATATTGAAGCTTTTGTCGAAAAACTCCGTGAAAAACAAGAATACGATATAGAATCATTTAGAGAAACTATAAACAACATAAGTTTTATTGATCAACCCAGCACCTTGTTTTATTGTCTATATAAATGCAGGACTGAAGGTGAAAATCATGAGCATCAAATTATTAACAAAATAAACATTGAATTTGACAAAAAGGGTTCCGTAAATGGATTAAGCGAAGGCGAAAAGAAGCTGATAAATGCGAATGTTATTATCCATATTCTATCCACAAAAGATACCTTGTGTTTATTTGATGAACCTGATGCACATATACATATTGGCAAACAAAAAGAATTAAAAAAGTTAATTGATACAGAAAATAGATACAGCCTTGTAACAACACATTCTCCTGTTTTTCTAGATATGTTATGTAACGATACCAACATTCGTTATATGGATAACGGATCCGCACAAAATACCGATAAATTAAAAGAAATCAGTTCATTATCAGCTGGTGCGATTGATTATTTGGAAGGGTCTTTTATTATGAGTTCTAAAAAAATTCTTGTTACAGAAGGTCCTTACGACAAAATATATTTAGAAAAAGCGATAGCTGTTCTCAAACAAAACAACAAACAATACGAAAAATTTAACCGAATTGCTATAATTCCTAGTGGCAGTGCTGATAACACAAAAACATTTTATGAACAAATGTTGAAATCTCAAATCGACAACTATGATAAAATAGTATTTTTGTTCGATTATGATGTCGCCGGATACAATGGATGGAAATATATACGCGATTTAAACATAGCAAAGCTATACTCTGTGTTTTATCAAGACAACTATGATTCTGAAAAGGATCAAAAACCCGAAGAAGATACATTTATGGTGGAAGATTTGTTCCCAACAGAATCATACCAAAGTATTACAAAAAAAGTTCTGGACTGTAAGACACACAAAGACTTTAGAAATATTAAAGGTAAAAGTACTGCTGACGCCATAAAAAAACACATAGAAGATAATCATAAGACATTCAAAGATGCTTGGTTCGATGGTTTTAAGCCTGTATTGGATAAGTTATTAGAAGTTTTTGATTTGGAATAGATATCATGGGCAAGACAGTAACGACGTATCTGATTGACGGAGATCCTAAAGGAACTCAGTATCTTTCCATCAGCAATAAGATTTGCCAGATGTACATAATTCCTCGTTCTAATCTGGCGATTTTGAATGAGCGGTCTGAGCTGTGGACTCCGGCATTTTACATCCTGCTTGGTGAGGATGAGGCAACCAAACCCAAAGCCTATATCGGTGAAACTGAAAATTTCCGTGAACGCGTGAAAGACCACGACAGCAAGAAGGAATTTTGGCAAAAAGCTCTGATTTTCATTGCAAAAGATGCCGCAATGACCAAATCCGACGTGCAATACCTTGAGCACAAAGCCATCAAAGAGGCAAAAATTTCAAATACTTTTGTGCTGAATGAAAACAAACAGACACCGAAAGCCCCAAATCTTCCTGAATACAGAAAAGATGACATGGACGGATTTTTTGAAGATGTGAAGTTCCTGACATCTTTTATCGGCTGCAACATATTTGACGTGGTTAAACCGAAAGAAAAACATTTGTTCTACACAAAAGGGCGTGGTTGCGAGGCTAAAGGCTTCTACGATGCCAAAGGTTTTACCGTTTTAAAAGGAAGCATCATCGCAAAGTCATCGGCTCCGTCGTTGACATGGAAAGAAAAACGCGAAAATCTGGTTAAAGAATATACTTTCGTGAACGGCGATAAATTGGAACTGGAATCTGATAAAACCTTCTCCAGCCCGAGCAGTGCTGCCACGTTTGTTTTAGGACGATCATCCAATGGC
>JAEEGL013621875.1_pt1 | contig 16972 bp, 9 predicted proteins | sample 9134231 | NCBI WGS metagenome assembly JAEEGL01 (sample SAMN16246548, study PRJNA631951) | gut metagenome | biome: gut microbiome; feature: rumen; material: fiber-attached | host: Bos | place: Iran: Karaj | collected 2018-10
ACACATGTCACCGGGGCGCCTATCCGCTCCAATAGTGTCTCCATGCGTGCGACGCCAAAGTCAAACTCATGATTGCCTAACGTCAGCGCATGATAGTCCATGTGTCGCATGATGTCGGCAATGTAGCCGCCCTTTGAGATGGCACCCGTGGTGTTTCCTTGCAAGAAGTCGCCCACACAGACCACGGCGGCGTATGCTGTGTCAGCACGGTTGATGGCGTCACGCAGACCAGCCACCTTCGCGTAGCCGTCGATGCCGCAGTGTACGTCGTTCTCGTACAGTATCACGATGCTGCGCTGGGCAACGACAGTCAGGGAAGCCGTAGCCAGCGTCACGATGAACAATAGTCTCTTCAGCATATCCACACACTATTTTGTGGACAAAATTACGGATTTTATTTGAAACAGCCAAGAAAAGTTGGCTAAGTTACGAAAAAAAAACGTACCTTTGCAGGCAAACAGCAATAACAGAAAACCGTATGAAACGAATCTTCCTGACTTTATCCCTGACCTTGGCCACGCTCATCGTGCAGGCCAGCACCACACTCCCGCTAACGGGAACCGTCGTCAAACCCACCGACAAGAACATCCAGTACGTCGGGCGCATCTGCTTCGACAATCCCGAGCGGCCACGCTTCACCTATCCTGGCACGCAGATTAACGCTCGCTTTACAGGTACCAGTCTGAAGCTGTGGGCCAAGCCCCGCAGTGGCTTCTTTATGGCGCAGATAGACGATGCCGAGCCCTTCAAGGTGTCGTTCATGGGCGAACGCGACTCCGTGGTGACCATCGCCACCGCTCTACCCCAAGGCTGTCATACCCTGCGGCTGATGTACGTCATTGAGGGCTACGACCTGAAGCCCGACTTCCGAGGATTTGTCCTCGACAGCGGCGCACAACTGCTGCCGCCCCCTGCCCTGCCCGAGCGTACCATCGAGTTCATCGGCAACAGCATCACTTGCGGCTATGGCAACGAGGCCATTGTGCCCAGCGACCACTTCGAATACGAGACCGAGAACCACTACCTGACCTACGCCCAGCTGACCTGCCGCGCCTTGGGAGCCCGGGCTCATGTCGTAGCCCGCTCAGGCATAGGAGTCTATCGTAGCTATGGCGGTCCCAAGACAGGAACCCCTGAGAACGTGATGACCACCGAATACGAGTACACCAATCTCTACGACCGTTCCGAGCGCTGGGACTTTTCACGCTATCAGCCTCAGCTGGTATGCATCAACCTAGGCACCAACGATCTCTCGACCAACAACTACGACGTCAGTCTGCTAAAAGCAGCCTACAAGAAGTTCCTCCAGCAAGTGCGTAGCCATAACCCCAAGGCCAAGATTGTCTATCTCTGCGGTTCCATGCTAGGTGGCAAGGAGCTGGACATTGCCCGTCAGACCCTGAACGAGGTTGTGGACGAAGCTCACAAGCAGGGTGACAACGAGGTCTACCGTTTCGACTTCACACCCTCCAATGGCTCGTTGAAATATGGTGCCGACTGGCATCCCAGCCTCTGGCAGCACCAGCTGATGGCAAGCGAGCTGACCGCCTACCTGCGCACCTTAATGAATTGGTTCTAAACAACTATAACGCTTATGGATTGGTTACATATCACAGCAGTCATTATCCTGGTGATAGCCGGTGTGGCTATCTACATGAAAAAACGGAATGATTAAGCGCATCCTGACGCTGGCCGTCGTAGTAGGATGGGCGGGACTGATGCCAACAAAGGCCCAGCCCGTGAGTCGTGTGACAACATACGACGCTGAGGACGGTGTACCCTCTACCCACATCACGCAGCTGCTGCAGGACCGCTGCGGTTTCCTGTGGTTTTCCACCTGGAACGGGCTGTGCCGCTATGACGGCTACGACTTCCAGACATTCAAGCCGGCTGTCGGCGACGGTTGCCATATACCCACCGACCGCATTCGCGACATCGGCCTGCGCCCCGACGGCAACATCCTCTGCCGCGTGGACAAAGACTTCTTCCTCTTCGACACCCGCAGCTACCACTTCCGCGACCTCACCGACGCGGAACGGCGTGAGGCTGCCGACAGCATCATGCGCTACCGGCAGAGCCATTCGCTAATCCCTAACCTCTTACCGACACCCTCAAAACTAACCTTTGCGCTGACCGACAGTCAGGGCAACCAATGGGCATTAGGGGCCAATGGCATTATCTATAAGACTACCACGGTCCAGCAGCGCACCGAGCAGCTCGACATCCATCCTGCCGCCGAGGTGAAGTGCCTGTTCCGCGACAGTCAGAAGCGGTGGTGGCTGACCACTAAGGGCGATGCTGCCGTGCGTGTGTATTCTGGCGACGGCGACTGGCTGTTAGGTTACTTGGGGCCTGACGGTGTGCTGCACGAGCAGTATGTCGGCTTTGGCTCTCCCGTCTATTGCATGTATGAGTCACCCGACGGCACCTTGTGGCTCGGCACCAAGCCTGACGGGCTGTTCCGTCTGCATCAGACCGCCAGCAATGCATTTCAGATAGACCACCTGAACATGCAAATCGACAACCGCCAGTCTATAGACCGTAAATTTGTCGGCAGCGTCTATAACGTCACACAGGACCGTTATGGCCGCCTGTGGGTGGCCACACTCGGCGGCGGGCTGTGCTACACGACGGAGCCGCAGGCCGATGTGCCGCATTTCAGAGCCCCCGCCCACTATCCCGTTGACAAAGCCCAAAGTGTACGCTATCTGAAAATCACCTCCGGTGGCCACCTGCTGGCTGCTACCACCGAGGGGTTGGTGGTGGCGCAGTTGGAGAAGGATGCCGACAAGATGACGTTCCGCCTGCACCAGCGGGAGCCAGACCGCGCCCAGAGTATCAGCAGCAGCGCCGCGATGGACGTGGTGGAAGATGCCCAAGGGCGCCTATTTGTAAGCACCGAGAGCGGCGGCATCAACAGGATTGAAGGCAGCGACATGACGGACACGGCACTCGTGTTCCACCATTTCAACGAGAAAAGTCACGCATTGTCCACGGACGTGGTGCTGTCGTTGACCGCTACCAAGGATGGCGGGCTGTTAGCTGTCAGCGACCATCTGATTACCCTTCTCGACACCTTAGGGCAACAGCGTGTGCTCGATGCCCGCTACTTCAATGACGACTACAGGCTGAGCGATGCCCACCCCTTGCAGTTGAACGACACTACGTGGCTCTTCGGACTAATGGACGGAGCCTTTACCACCACCACGTCGCAGATGTTCGGCACAGCCTACCAACCGCCGTTGGTGCTCACCAGCATCTCCATACAGGGCGGCAGCGACAACTGGGCTGTGGAACCGCTCGACAGTATCACGCTGCAGCCCGACGAGCGCAGCCTGACCGTCCACTTCGCAGCCCTCGACTATAGTGCGCCGGAGCGCATCAGCTATGCTTTCCGCCTGACCGCCGACGGCAATGATGATGCACCGTGGAACTACATCGGTCACGACCGCTCGGCCACCCTGCTCGACTTGGAGCCCGGCAGCTACCTGCTTGAAGTGCGCTCGACCAATGCCGACGGCCAGTGGACGGACAAAACGCGCCGCCTGACCATCATTGTCAAGCCTACCTTTTGGGAGTCCGTCTGGGGACAACTGCTTATCCTGTTGCTGATAGTAGGTACACTTGCTGGTATTGGCTACACCTTATTATATATTAAGCGTATTAAGCGTCAGCAGCATGAAACACTGGAAGCCTATCTGGCACTCATCCAAAAAAAGCAAGGAAGAAAGGCTGAGGAGCGGAAAGCACATATTGCTACTGACGACCCGATGATGCAGCGTGTCATGCAGTTCGTGGAAGAGAATATCGGCAACAGCGAAGCCAATGTCGGTGATATGGCTTCAGCGGCTGCCACCAGCCGAAGCGGTCTACAGCGCAAGCTGAAGCAAGTGATGGGCATCACACCACAAGACCTGCTTCGCGAGGCGCGCATCAAACGTGCATGCCAATTGCTGTGTGAGAGTGATAAAACCATTGCCGAGATAGCCTATTCCTGTGGATTTACTGACCCCAAGTATTTCAGTCGCAGTTTCAAGCAGAGCACAGGTCAGTCACCTACAGAGTTCAAGAATGCTTCGTCAGGGAGTATTCATGCGTCATAATGGGTGGAGAAATGCATTTTGACGCATTTTTCATCCTTCTTTGATGCAAATTTCACCCCATTTCATCAGACGCATAGCTAATTTTGCAGTCGAAAATTTTAATCATGCATTAATTTTTACGACTACTAATGAAAGCAAAACTACTTTTCTTGATGACCTTAGTAATGGTGCTTGCCACAGCATCATCGGCAAAGAAGGTACACACACTGGGTGACTCGACAATGGCTCCTTATGACGAATCGGCAACTGTGACACGTGGTTGGGGTATGTATTTCGGTCAGTTCCTTACCAACGGCTGGACCAGCATCAACTACGCCAAGGGCGGCCGCGACACATATACCGGCTACAGCGAGTTATGGCAGACGGCCAAGAAACAGGTGCAGGCCGGCGATTACGTCATCATCACCTTCGGTCATAACGACGAGAAGAATTCAGGCATGGACGGTTACCAATTGCGCGACTACTATCTGAGCATTGGCGACCAAAGTGCCGCCAATGCTGTAGATTTGCGCGGCAGCATCCCCTCGACCACCTACAAGCAGAATCTCGCCAAGATAGTGGACGAGGTATTGTCCTTGGGTGCGACACCTATTATATGTTCGCCCGTATGTCGCAGCTATATGGACGGCAGCGGCAAGGTTCAGCGCAACGGTCGTCACGACTTGGGCGACAACTACAAGGTGCTGACAGAGAACGGTCCCAAGGACGGCCAGAAGCTGGCTGCCGATGACCATACGATGGACTATGCCTACCACTCAGAGCAGTTGGCCAAAGAGAAGGGAGTCAACTTTATCGACCTGACCACAGCCACCAAGAATCTATATGAAAGCTATGGGACTCGCACAAAATGCGAGGCTGCACTATTCGACGGACAGGGCTCCACGCACTTTAACACCACGGGTGCCCTGCTGGTAGCCCGCGAGTGTGCCCGCCTGATGAAGATACAAGGCATATTGGCCGAGAATATTGTACTGCCCACCGACCTAAGCGTCTCGCCAGCCACAGCTGACCTGGGCGAAGCCTACAAGGGACAGGTGCTGCAGAAGGAGTTTACCATCAACGGCTTCGGCCTGTCGCCCGAAGAAGGCACGGTGACCATCACAGCCAGCGACGGCATACAGCTGTCGTTCGACAAAAAAGACTGGCAACAGTCGCTGAGCACCGACTACAACTCCGCTACCCTTATCAAGACCTTCCATGCCCAGCTGGCGCTGACGCAGGATGGCACTACCACGGGGGCGGTGATCGTCCAGCAGGGCAACAAAACCATCGAGATTCCCGTCAGTGCTACCGCCGTGGTACTGGATGGCGGTGCCGAGGTGAAGGCCTACTGGCGATTAGAGAAGGATGACAGCTACGAGTTGACCGGTCCTGCCATAGTCCTGTCCGAGACCTTCCAGGGCATGTACGTGCAGCGCTACTCGAACCCCAATGCCAATACCGTATGGCCAGAATGGACGGGCTACGAAGCCACCCGCAAGATGCAGCGCAACCTGCTGAACGGCGACGCATGGCCTGCCGACGAGATTGACGACAACCCCGACCGCTACATTCAGTGGGGCATCAAGCCTGCCGCTGGCATGGAACTGAAGATTGACAACATCAGCCTTTTTGTGTCGGGCTGCGGTGGTAACGGCGTATGCTGCCATATCTACTATTCTACAGACAACTTCGAGACACGCACCACGATGTTCGAAATGAAGAAAATGCCTGCGAACACTCCTCAGTTTGTCGAGGTCAAGCCCGTGCTCACTGTCAAGGACGGCCAGGAGCTGCTGGTGCGTGTCTATCCTTGGTACAATGGTGCCGCCACCGGCAAAACCATCTGTCTCTCTGACTTGACCATTCATGGCATGGCCGTCGATGCTTCTGCCACTGGAATTAAAGAAGTGAAAGAAGGGAAGGAAGTAAGGGATGCTTTTTTTACCGTTGACGGTCGCAGTCACACACAGATGCAGCGCGGCCTGAACATCGTCCGCATGCAGGACGGTTGCATCAAGAAGATGATACATTGAACATTAAAGATTTAAACCATCAATAACTACTAATTAATTTTTATGCAAAACAAATCTTTTCTTACGCAAATGTTAGTAACGCTCCTCGCCCTGCTGCCCATCACGGCAGCAGCGCAGGGCGTAAAACTGGCAGAGTGGAACATGGAGGGCAGCGAAGACATCGCCGTCACCTGGTTCGCTCAGGGCGGTGCTCCCTCGATAGCACCCGATGAGTGTGTCGGCGAAAAGTCCGACTATGTGTTGACAGGCTGGTCAGAAAATCGCTATTGGCAGCTCTGTACGGGCTGGGAGAACAAGGTGCTCCGCATAGAGAACAACGCAGCTAACGCCATCACCGACTACACAGATGGCTCGCAGCACAACGTGTACTACGAGGTACAGTTTCCCACCAAGGGATACAAGAACATCACTGTCGACTTCGCCTGTGCCTATGGTGCCAATGCCGAGGCCACACTCGAAGCTGTGGTCTCTACCAACGGTGGCCAGACGTGGTTCGATGCAGGTGCCTTCACCACCATGCCCAACTGGTGGCTATATAAGAACAACACCGTCCAGCTCTCGGCCAACAACAAGGACAAGGTCATCCTGCGACTCATTGCCGGCAACGGCTTTGCCTCGAACTGGAACCTTGACTACGTGAAGGTCAATGGTGAGGCCATGGAGGAAACCAAACCAGTGGACGAAAAGGATTTCACCCTCTCCTGGCCCTTGGGCAAGGGAACGGACGATGCTACGGAAGCAGAGGTCAAGACCCCGGGACTGTTCAGCGTGGCAGAATTCGACCATGGAAAATTGATTGTATCTCAACAGCGTGCGGCAGGGACATCACAACAGACGCTCTACAAGCCATCTATCCACAATGACGGACAGCCCAACGACGACGACGTGTTGACATTCACCATCAAACCCAAGAAAGGACTGACGTTCATGCCGAAGTCATTCAACTTTGAGTCTTCAAAGTGGGGTACAGGCGGTGGCAAGTTCGACGTTGTTGCCATTGCTGGTGGCACGGAGAAGATACTTGCTGAGGCTTTCAGCCCTGCGCGCAACAATGAGTTCTCGTCGCTGAACTACGACCTTTCAGATGTGACGGTCGACGAGACCGGACTGGTACTGAAAATCAAGGTCTATGGTCTGGCTTCCAACAAGGAGTATGGCTTTGGCAACGTGGTGGTGACAAGTGACGTTACTGGTACGCCAGAAGCAGTTCCCACCTATACGATGAGTGTGAAATTAGGTACAGAAGGTGCCGGAAGCGTATCGTGCAACCCCGCAGGTGCTGAGTTTGATGAAGGAACAACACTAACCGTGACAGCTACCGAGAACTTCGGCTACCACTTTGCTGCCTGGACCGACGGCGAAGGCAACGAGGTGTCGAAGGAGAACCCCTATACCTTTGACATCAAGCAGAACACCACGCTGATAGCTACCTATACGAAGAACAAGGTCTATGCCCTGAACGTGCAACTGGAGGGTGGTGCCAATGCCAACCTCGTGCAGTTCCAGCCTGAGGGGCATGTCGTAGACGGCATCCATCACTACGAAGAAGGTACCGACGTGAAACTGACGGCACAGAACAACCGCATCCTGACCTTCACTAACTGGGAAGGCGGCGCAACGGGTACCAATGCCGAGGCAGAACTGAAAATGGATGGCGAAAAGAATGTCAAGGCCGTGTTTGCCGCCACCGACTTCATCGTGGGATGGGACTTTTATCAGGATAACCCCAAGTCCGAACGTGCAGCCGACTACAAGGCCGACACGGAGAATGCCGGACTGCTGCAACTGCGCCAGGCCGACGGCACCACGACCAGCTGGTTGGCTAATGGCGTGGCTGCAGGCAAGGTAAACGGCAAGTACGGCATCCGCTGCTGGCGCCCCATCACCGACAACTGGTACTTCCAGCTGCAGTTCTCGTCGAAGGGCTACCAAAACCTGAAGCTTTCGGCATCTGTCGGTGACGACTACAATGCCTACAGCATCATCAACGCCCAATATAGTACGGACGGCGAGACCTTTACTACCTTCGGCACCTACAACTTGCCCAACCGAGGCTGGGACTCACAGGAGTTCAACCTGCCTGCCGACGCTGCTGACAAAGAACGTGTCTACATCCGTTTTATGCCTGACTACACATCGCCCAAGACGGGTGTGGAGAGTGCCAACGACGGTCTGTCGTTAGCTGAGCTCTTCGTGCTCGCCGATGCTACCGGTGCTGCCGACGAGGTGGCAACTCTCGTATCGAGCAACCCTGCACAGAACGCTACAGGTGTCTCGGCCAGCGGAAGCGTCATTCTGACCTTTGACAACAAAATCAAGGCTGGCGAGGGCAAAGCCATGCTGAACGGCGAGGAGATTGCTCCCATTATCAGCGGCAAGACAGCCGTATTCAAGTACATGGGTCTGAAGTATGCTACCCAGTATACATTCTCGATGCCCGAGGGCGTTCTCGTCAGTCGTAGCGGCAAACCCGTAACAACAGCTGAGATATCCTTTACGACCATGGAGCGTCAGCAGCCTGAGACCAAGCTCTACGACGCAGTAGTGGCTCAGGACGGCAGCGGCGATTACCAGACGCTACAGGCAGCCATCGACAAAGCTCCCGCAGGCCGCGCCAAGCCCTGGCTCATCTTCGTGAAGAATGGTCGCTACAATGAGCACATAGATATTCCCGCCACAAAACCCCACCTGCATATCATCGGTCAGGATCGTGACCAGACCGTAGTCTACGACAACCGCCTCTGCGGTGGTGAAAACGCCTATTCCGTAGACCCGGGAGCAACAGTGGTGGTGAAGGGTACCGACACCTTCTTCGAAAACATCACCTTAGAAAACAGCTACGGCTATGAAAAACTGGCCGGTCCGCAGGCCCTGGCACTGAACACCGTAGCTGACCGCATCTGTATGAACAACGTAGCTCTACTCTCCTATCAAGACACGTGGATTACCTCCAGCAGCTCAACGGCCCGCCACTATATCAAGAACTCGCTCATCGAGGGTGCCGTGGACTTCATCTACAACAATGGCGACGTCTATTTGGACGGTGACACCATCCAAATCAACCGTCCCAGCGGCGGCTACATCGTGGCTCCACGCCATACCGCCGACACCAAATGGGGCTATGTGTTCCAAAACAACATCATCCGTCCGCGCAAGGGCATCGACGTTACCGACGTATGGCTCGGACGTCCGTGGCACGACCAGCCCAAGACCGTCTATATCAACACACAGACCTTCATCAACATCCCCGCCAAAGGCTGGTACAACACCATGGGCGGACTGCCCGTGCTGTGGGCTGAGTATAACACCGTTGATAAGGACGGCAACCCCGTGGACCTCTCCCAGCGCGAGACTTATTACTATTACTGGGCAGATGCCGAGAAGACACAGAAGGTGGAGACCTTCAACGTGAAGAATACTCTGACTGCCGAAGAGGCTGCGCAGTACACCATCAAGAATGTCTGCGGCGGTGACGACAACTGGCAACCCGACCTAATGTGCGAGGCTTGCGACGCTCCCGTGGTCAAGGGTGAGGGCTCACAGCTCTCATGGGAAGCCGTACCCTACGCCATCTGCTATGTGGTGACGAAGAACGGCGAGGTGGCAGGTTTTACCACCCAGACCACCTTCAACGGATATACCGCCAACGACCAGTGGCAAGTTCAGGCTGTCAATGAGAACGGAGGACTGAGCGTGAAGGCTACGGCCAATGCCGTTACGGGCATAGAAAAAGCCAACCGGCAGTCCACGGATGTTGCCGAGGTCTATACCATCGACGGCAAGCGTATGTCCCAAATGCATCGCGGCCTGAATATTGTACGTATGCAGGACGGAACGGTTAGGAAAGTAATGATGAGATAAGGCAAATATTTTGGTTTATAGTATTTATTAGCAGAGTAGGGCTTGCCTCACGGCAAGCCCTACTCCGTTTTTATGCCTTTAGCCGATTGCGGCAATCCTCCAGGATGGCGAGCAGTTCCTCGCAGTTTTCGGCACGCAGCAGCCGGATGCGGGTCTCGCGGAAGTTGGGGATGCCCTTGAATACGGGTGTGGCTGCCAGGTGACGGCGTGTGTGCAGGATGCCGCGATACTCGTCGATGCGCTCCACATTGATGCGCAGCTGCTCTTCCAGGACATCGATCTTCTGGTCGAGGGTGAGCGTTTCTCGGCTAAATATCCAGGGGCATCCAAAGGTGGCACGGCCTATCATGACAGCATCGACACCATAGGTGTCGAAGGCCCGGTCGGCGTCGTCGAGCGTCCTGATGTCGCCATTGCCAATGATGGGGATGCGGATACGCGGATTGCGTTTTACCTCGCCAATGAGAGTCCAGTCGGCTTCGCCCGTATACATCTGGCTGCGGGTACGTCCGTGGATGGTCAGGGCCTGGATGCCACAATCCTGCAACTGCTCGGCCAGCGTCGTGATGATAAGCTGCTGGTGGTTCCACCCCAGACGGGTCTTGACGGTGACGGGCAGGCGGACGGCATCGACCACCCGACGGGTGATGTCGAGCATCTTGGGGATGTTCTGCAACATGCCGGCTCCTGCACCCTTGCCTGCTACTTTTTTCACCGGACAACCGAAGTTCAGGTCTATCAGGTCGGGGCCTGCCTGCTCGACGATTCTGGCCGCCTCGACCATAGCGTCTGTATCGCGGCCGTAGATCTGGATGCCCACGGGACGCTCTTCGTCACTGATGGTGAGTTTGCGGACGGTTGACTTCACGTCGCGTACCAGTGCCTCGGCAGACACAAACTCGGTGTACACCATGGCGGCTCCAAACCGCTTGCAAAGCATGCGGAAACCGATGTCGGTGACGTCCTCCATCGGAGCCAAGAACACGGGGCGCTCGCCTAGCTGAATAGTACCTATTTTCATGGTCGGAAAAAAATGAATGATTACGGCAGTTTTTTTCGGAACTGAGTAGGGGTGAGGCCCACGTGCTCCTTGAAATACTTTCCGAGGTATGACTGATTGGGGAAATGCAACTCGTCGGTAATCTCGCCAATGCTCTTGGTGGTGTTTCTGAGCAGTACGCGAAGCTCCAGTACGACGTAGCTGTCTATCCAGTCGCCAGGGGTACGCCGGCTGACGTGCTTGACCGTATCCGACAGGTATTTGGGCGTGATGCCCAACTGGCGGGCATACCAGGTGACCTGGCGTTCGGAACGGAAATGAAGACCGAGCAGTTGTATGAACTGGGCAAAGATGGCTTCTGAACGTGTCCGGGTCTTGCTGTGGCTGTGCTCGACACGCCAAATGACATTGCTCATGTCGTAAAACATGGCCAGCAGCAGAGCCTTGACAAGGTTGAGGCGGTAATGGTGACTGGTGTCGGCCATCTTCTCACGGATGGTCTGGAAGTAGTTGGAATAGACCTGTTGCTCGCGTGGAGTGAGGTGTACGACGGGATTGTCCATGGAAAAGAGCAGCAGTGACGATACGTTCTTGACATTGAGGACGAAGTCGTGGTAGAACTCGGTGCTCAACATGATGCACTGACACTCGAAATCTGGCGAGGCAGCGTAACGGTCGAACAGATGTCCTTCGGAGACAAACAACAGGTCGCCTGGCCGTACTAACTGCTGGCGTGTGTCGATGCAATAGTGGGCATTCCCTTTCTGGCAGAGTGCCATGAGGATGTAGTTCAGTCGCATGGACTCGTTGCCGACAGATGTGCCGGCCATGCGGTCGGTGAGTACCAAACCGTTCTCCAAATACGTGGCATTGCCCCACTCACGGGCCTCTTCGAGGCTTGCTTCCTTGATTTTGTTTACCATGTCTTAACAGGCAGCGTCTGCCCAGCTTTTAGTTTCAGCGTTTTCTGCTGATTATTATACAATAAGGTAACGGTTCCCGATTTGCTGGCCTTGATGCTGGCATCGCGCACACGGCCGTCCTTCCATTCAAAACTGACTTCAAAACCGCCTCTGGCACATAGGCCGCTGACGCTACCCTCGCTCCACTGCACAGGCAGGGCAGGGAGCAGTTCGATAACCCACAGGGGACTGCCCTGGGGCGACTCATCGTACGCCATGTGCGATTGCATCAGCATCTCGCAAACAGCGGCAGTGCCTCCGAGGTTCCCGTCAATCTGGAAGGGTGGGTGGGCATCCATCAGATTGGCATAGGTGCCGCCGGCATGGCGGGTGCCTGGGCGGTTGTCGTCCTGTGCATCGGTGAAGGTGAGCAACTTGCGATATACGTGATAGGCTTGGCGGGCATTTTTCAGCCGGGCCCAGAGATTGATGCGCCAGCCTGTGGACCACCCTGTCGTCTCATCGCCTTTCTGGATGAGTGTCTGTTCACAGGCTTTCAGGTAATCTTCCTTGCTGAGCTGGTTAGAGATGGCTAGTACGGCATCGTTGGACAGGTGTTGCAACCGCAGATATTGCTGTCCGGGATAGAGTCCGATGAGGTGACTCTGATGCCGGTGCTGAGGGGCATAGTCTTTCCAATCGTAATACCATTCGTTCAGGTCGCCGTCCTTACCTACGGTATAGGGGTGCAGTTTCAGCTCATTCAGGGTCAGCTTCATGCGGTGATCAGTGAGCTCTTTGATGATAATCTGGAAGCGTGAGGCGTGGGCGGTGTCTTTTTTACAGAACGTTTCCAGGCAATCCAATGCATCGGTAATGCCCTGACGGGTATTCTGCAGCAGCTCGCGGATGATAGCCAAGTCGGCAGTGCCTCCGTAACAGGTCATTCCGTGATAGCCTTTGTCAGTCACATATTCATTCTCAGGCGAGGTGCTGGGGGCTGTGATGAGTTCCCGCTGGTCGTTGGGGTTGGGAATAAGCCATTCCATGCAGAAGTCGGCAGCACCAAGCATCAGTGGCAATGCCGTCTTTAGCAGATAGTCACTGTCGCGCGTGAATAGATAGCGTTCCCAGAGTGTCTCAACTAGCCAAGCACCACCCATATTCCAGTTGGCCCATTCTGGCCATTCTTTCTTTTCACCAACAGGATTGGTCATGGCCCACAGGTCGCTGTTATGGCTGGAACACCAGCCCCGATGGATGCCATAGTAGTTTCTTGCTGTATGTCGGCCGTTGTCTGCCAGTGCCTTGACAAAGCCGTCCAGGGGCTCTGCCATCTCGGCAAGGTTAGCAACGAATGCAGGCCAGTAGTTTTCTTCGAGATTGATATTGACAGTATAGTTGCCTCGCCATGGTGACCACAGATAGGGTGTCCACAGGCCTTGCAGATTGGCAGGAACGCACGGAGTGCGAGAGGATGAGATGAGCAAGTAGCGCCCGTACTGGAAATATAGTGTCTCCAGATAGCGGTCGTCAAGACCTTCCTTCAGCAAACGGTCGGTAGGAATCCTGTCATGTTGTGCCTTCGGTCCTAAACGGAGCTGTAGGCGATGGTAGAACTGACGGTAGTCGGCAATATGTCGTGCACGGAAATCGCCGTAGCTTAGGTTTTGCGTGTGCCAGATGTCGTCAGTGGCACGCTCCAGATAGGGCGCACCCTCGCGGACAGGGTGCTTGTCATAGCCATTAAAGCTAGTTTCGTTGATGATATAGATGATGGCCTCCTTGGCATGGGCAATGGTCAATGTGGAGTCAGCAGCAGTGACCGTCCCGTCAGTCCTGACCTGTAGCATGGTGCAAAAGTGGATACTCTCCATGGGGTCACCAGTGGCATGACCGGTCATCGTGAGCTGGTTGTTGCTGCCTTTGACCTGGTGTGGCACCAGCGCAGTCATGACCAGCTTACAGTCGATGTCACCTTGGAGTCGTATGGCAATCAGTTTATCAGGATAGGATGCAAAATACTCTCTCCTATACGATTTACCATTGCGCAGGAAGCTGTCTTTTACAACAGCACTGTCCAGACTCAGCTCGCGCTGGTAATGGCTTGTCGGACTCTTGTCCTCGTCAATGATATAGAGTGTCCCTAACGGTTGATAGTACTGTGAGTTAGGCCCCTGTACGTGCAGCTGTAGGGAGTCGGCCAGTGGGTAGTCTTCGCGGAAGAGGGCTTCACGGATTTGGGGAATCCACTGGTAAGCTTCCCGGTCGATGTCTTTGTCCACAGGCTTTCCTGTCCAGAAGGTGATGTCGTTCAGTTGGATAAGACAGGTGTCGGTTCCTCCATAGACCAGTGCGCCCAGCTTGCCGTTGCCAATAGGTAACGACTCCTCGAAATATGCCGCAGGCTTGTCATACTGAAGTATCATCGGAGCCTGGATGGACAGCAATGCTGCTTTTTGTGAGTTGCCTGCGAGACACAGGGAGACTGATCCAAGTGTAACGGCTGCAAGTAAGGTATATCTGTTTATCATATTATGGTTATTGTCGTTTTTGACAAGAAAGGAGAACCGCATGGGCTCTCCCTTCCAGATAGGTATCATGAGTACTGTCTAAGCATCGATGTTGGCATAGGTGGCGTTTTTCTCGATGAACTGACGGCGTGGTTCTACGTCATCACCCATCAGCATGGAGAATATCTCGTCAGCCTCTGCGGCATTCTCGATGGTTACCTGCTTCAGTAGACGGTTCTCGGGATTCATGGTAGTCTCCCAAAGCTGCTCCGGATTCATCTCGCCCAAACCTTTGTAGCGCTGGGTGTGGAATGCCGAGGCATTTTCGTCGCCGGCGACATACCTGTCGATGAAGGCCTGTCGTTGCTGGTCGGTATAGCAGTATTCGGTATATTTCTTGTAGGTACACTTATAGAGCGGCGGCGTGGCAATGTACAGGTGCCCACCTTGAATCACCTGAGGCATGAAACGATAGAAAAGCGTCATAATGAGCGTGTCGATGTGAGAACCATCGACATCGGCATCGGTCATGATAATAATCTTGTCGTAGCGCAGCTTTTCGATATTGGCTTCGCGGTCGCCCTCGCCGTCAACACCGAAGCGGACACCAATAGACTGGATGATGTTCATCACGGACTCTGACTCGAACACACGGTGCCATTGAACCTTCTCTACGTTCAGTATCTTTCCGCGTAGCGGGAGTATAGCCTGAAACTCACGATGACGGCCCTGCTTGGCACTACCGCCTGCGGAGTCACCCTCGACGAGGAAAATCTCGCACTCCTTGGGGTCTTTCTTGGAACAATCGGCCAGTTTGCCGGGCAGACCGCCTCCTGTCATGGGACTCTTTCGCTGTACGCTCTCACGGGCCTTGCGAGCAGCAATACGCGCCGTGGCGGCGAGCACTACTTTCTCGCATATCTGTTTGGCTTCCCTAGGATGTTCCTCCAGGTAGTTGTTCAGTGCTTCGCCAACAGCCTGCTGGACAGCACCCTGTACTTCTGAGTTGCCCAATTTGGTCTTTGTCTGACCCTCAAACTGGGGTTCAGCCACCTTAATGGATATGACGGCTGTCAAACCTTCGCGGAAGTCGTCGCCTGCCAACTCAATCTTAGCCTTCTCTATCTGCTTTGAGATATTTGGATCAGCATCTGCATAATTCTTCAGCGTACGTGTCAGCGCGGCACGGAAGCCTGCCAGATGAGTACCTCCCTCGATAGTGTTGATATTGTTGACGTATGAGTGGATGTTCTCGCTGTAGTCGGTGTTGTACATCACGGCCACCTCAATGGGCACCCCTTGTTTTTCTGTCTTCAGATAGATGACATCATCGAAGAGATGTGTACGGTGACGGTCTACGTAGCGTACGAACTCTTTCAGTCCATCCTTGGCGTGGAACACCTCTTCACGGAGGTTCCCGTCCTCGTCAGGGCGCATGTCCCTCAGCGTGATGGTAATGCCTGCATTCAGATAGGCCAACTCGCGCATGCGCTTGGCTATGGTGTCGTACTTATATTCCGTCGTGGTGAAAATGCTACCGTCAGGCCAGAACTGTTGCCGTGTGCCGGTCTTGTCTGTATCACCTACAATCTTGACGTCGTAGAGCGGCTTGCCCTTCTCGTATTCCTGCTGGTAGATGTGGCCGTTGCGGAACACCTGTGACATCATGTGGGTTGACAATGCATTGACACACGAAACACCAACACCGTGCAGACCGCCAGAAACCTTGTAGGAGCCCTTGTCAAACTTACCACCTGCGTGCAGCACGGTCATGACGACCTCCAGTGCCGACTTGTGCATCTTCTCATGCTCGTCCACAGGGATGCCACGTCCGTTGTCTTGTACAGTGATAGAATTATCTTCGTTGATGGTCACCTCGATGTGGGTACAATAGCCTGCCATTGCTTCGTCAATGGAATTGTCGACAGTCTCGTTGACCAGATGGTGCAGTCCTTTTTCACTAATATCGCCGATGTACATGGCTGGACGCTTGCGAACGGCCTCCAGTCCTTCAAGTACCTGAATGTTACTCGCTGAATAATTACTTGCGTTGTTTTGTTCTTCCATTTTACTTCATAGGGTCTAAATAGGTTGCAAAATTACGAATTTTTTGTGAGTTAAACGAAAGAAAAGTGTTTATTTTTTATAAAAATAAAGGCCGTATTCTCTTTAGGAATACGGCCTTCTTATGTCTTGGGCATTCTTTGCTTATCCCAGTTTGCTGATGTGCTGTGCGAGGCTCGATTTCAAGTTGGCTGCCTTGTTCTTGTGGATGATGTTGGTCTTGGCCAACTTGTCAAGCATCTTTTGTACTTTGGGGTACAACGCAGCAGCTTCTTCCTTGTTAGTCGTTGCACGCAGCTTACGAACGGCATTGCGCATAGTTTTTGCGTAGTAGTGGTTGTGCTCAGCTTTTTTCTTGTCCTGACGAATTCTCTTCATGGATGATTGGTGGTGTGCCATTTGATTTTTGAATGTGTAATAATTGTTGTTTAACTTAAAGCTTATGGGTCTTACGTCTCATTGGCTGCCCTGGTCGGACTTCTTCTTATTTCCTGAAGCGGTCAATCCCCGGGTC
>JAEEGL013644197.1_pt1 | contig 16972 bp, 14 predicted proteins | sample 9134231 | NCBI WGS metagenome assembly JAEEGL01 (sample SAMN16246548, study PRJNA631951) | gut metagenome | biome: gut microbiome; feature: rumen; material: fiber-attached | host: Bos | place: Iran: Karaj | collected 2018-10
CCATCCGGCATTTGTATTCTGATTGATGATCCCTACCGTAAACGAACCCTTGGGAACTTCCCACACGATCGTGAAAAACGCAACCAGCTGCGTCGCTATATAGTTCATCATCAGAGTCGAAAGAGTTTCGTTGGTATTCCATTTGGCTTTAAAGATGGCGGGAATAAGTCCCCATATCGCACCTGCCGCAAGAGCACTTACGGTCATTATAAGGATCAAGAGAACATTCGGGATCTTATCTCCGAGAACGATCATGCAGGCTGCGGTCGCAAGTGCGCCGACAAGTACCTGACCTTCTCCGCCGATATTCCAGAATCGCATCTTAAAAGCGGGAGTAAGTGCAAGGGAGATGATCAGAAGAACAGACATGTTCTGAAATGTGATCCATACTTTTCTTCCCGAGCCGAAAGCTCCCTGAATAAATGAAATATATACTTTTATCGGATTTAATCCCGTGGTTATCGTGGTAACGATCGCGCACACGATCAAAGCTGCTGCTATTGCGGCAAGCCTTATGCCCCATGATTTGTACCACGGAAGAACATCTCTTTTTACAATGTGAAACAGCGGTTCCGCTTTACTTTTCTTCATTATCGTCTCCGTTTGCTGTCTGAGAATTATCTCTGATTATTTTAGTCATCATCATTCCGACGGTGTTCTTATCTGTCTTCTCGGCTTCGACTATTCCGCTTACCTCTCCCGAACAGAGAACAAGTATCTTATCGGAAATCTCCAGAAGAACGTCCAGATCTTCACCTACGAAAATTACCGCAACGCCTTTTTCTTTCTGCTCATTTATCAGATCGTAGATCGTGTATGACGAATTGATATCAAGTCCTCTGACAGCATATGCCGTAAGAAGTACCGTAGGCGCATGGGCGATCTCTCTTCCGACAAGGATCTTCTGTACGTTTCCGCCTGAGAGTCTTCTTACCGGAGTCTCGATCCCGGGAGTTACGACCTCAAGATCGTCAACAACTTTCTCTGCCAGATTATGAGGCGACTTTCTGTCGGTAAACACACTCTTTCCGTTTCTGAACGACCTTAACATCATATTGTCCGCAAGGTCCATGTTTCCGACAAGACCCATGCCGAGTCTGTCTTCGGGAACGAACGAAAGAGCCACGCCGAGTTCTTCGATCCTTCTCGGATCGTTTCCCAAAAGCTCCTCGTCAGTCTCATCATCCTTAATGTATTTAATGCTTCCGCTCTCTGCAGGCTGCAATCCCGCGATGGCTTCAAGCAGTTCCTTCTGACCGCATCCCGAAATACCCGCGATACCGAGTATCTCTCCGCTGTATGCGGTAAAGGAAACATCTTTTAATTTTTCAATGCCCTCAATGTTTTTGACCGTAAGTCCTTCAACCTTTATTCTGGGTTTCGGATCAACGGGTTTGGGACGTCTTATATTAAGCGAAACCGTTCTTCCGACCATCATGTTGGTCATCTCGGCCGCATTTGTATCCTTGGTCATTAAGCTTCCGACATATTCACCTTTTCTTAAAACTGCAACTCTGTCGGAAATGGATTCAACCTCATGCATCTTGTGAGTAATGATAACGATAGCCTTTCCGTCATTTTTCATATTGCGCATAACGTTGAAAAGTTTATCCGCTTCCTGCGGTGTCAAAACCGCGGTGGGCTCATCGAGAATAAGTATGTTCGCCCCCCTGTAAAGCACCTTGACTATCTCCACGGTCTGCTTCTGTGAAACAGACATGTCATATACTTTCTGATCGGGGTTAATGTCAAATCCGTATTTGTCACAGATCTCTCTGATCTTCTCTTTCGCTTCTTTTTTATTTAATCTGCCCTCAAGCCCGAGAATGATGTTTTCCGTCGCGGTTAAAAGATCGACGAGCTTAAAATGCTGATGCACCATTCCTATTCCGAGCTCGAAAGCTACTTTGGGCGAAGAAATATTAACTTCTTTGTCATCAATAAAAATACGACCCTCATCCGGATAATAAATTCCGGAAAGCATGTTCATAAGAGTCGTTTTTCCGCTTCCGTTTTCGCCAAGGAGTGCAAGGATCTCGCCTTTGTTGATCTCAAGAGATACGTTCGAATTTGCGACTACCTGGCCGAATTTTTTGGTTATATTTTGTAATCTGACTGCAACCTCTGACACTTTTTATACCTCTGTGGTTGTTTCGTAAATGAAAAAGAAAGGCGGCATTAGACTTTCGTCATACCGCCTTTCTTTAGTGTATCACATCTTAGTATGATTCATCAAGAAGTGTAATTCCGTCAATTCTTAAATCAAAGTAAGGAGCAGATCTGAATCCGTCTGCAGACTCATTGAATGCGCCGTTAGAGATTACTTCATGATCGCCTTCGTAAGCTGCATCTGTATCAACGTCAGCCATGTATGTGGTAACGGGTGAACCGCCTACCGTAAATGTGGAAGTATCGAATACTTTACGAGCACCTGACTGAAGTTCAGCCTTAACTGCATCCATCTTAGCCTGTGTTCCTTCTGCGGGAGCAACTTTACCGAGATCTGTAAGAACTACTGAACCTGTTTCAATTGTACCTGTGTAATCTGTAGGGATCTTCTCACCGTTCTGAACTGCCTTGATGATAAGTTCGAAGTAAGGAGCCCAGTTGATTCTTGAAGATACGATGAATGTGTTGGGAGCAACGCTCTCTGTGCTTCCGTTGTAAGAAACATCGGGAACACCTGCGTTTTCACAAGCTGTGGGAGCACCCATTGAATCGGCATGCTGTGAAATAAGAACGCATCCGTTGTTGATAAGCTTCATAGCGCCTTCTTTTTCAGCTGTCTCATCATACCATGAACCTGTGAAGGTAACTTCCATTGTAGCTGAAGGGCACTCAGAACGTGCGCCTAAGAAGAATGATGTATAACCTGAAATAACTTCTGCGTATGTGTAAGCTCCTACATAACCGATCTTAGCCTGATCTGCTGTGATCTCACCGTTGTCGATCATTTCGTTAAGCTTCATTCCTGCTGCAACACCTGCAAGGTAACGTCCTTCGTAGATTGAAGCGAAAGCGTTGTGGTAGTTGGGAAGGTTCTCTGTATGAGCCTTTGTACCTGTAGCGTGGCAGAACTCAACGTTCTTGTATTCCTTTGCTGCTTCGATCAGGTAATCTTCATGACCGAAACTGTCTGCGAATACGATATTGCAGCCTGCATCTGCAAGTTCACATGCTGCTTCGTAGCATTCCTGACCTTCGGGAATGTTTGTCTTCAAAACATATTCAACGCCAAGCTTCTCGCAAGCTTCCTTAGCGCCGTTGATGAAGTTCAAGTCGTATGTAGAATTTTCATCATGCAAGAAAATGAATCCGACTTTAACTTTACCAGAGTTTGATGCATTGTTTCCTGATGCTGTACATGCCGCAAATGAGAATACCATGAGGCATGCAAGAATAATACTGAGTATCTTTTTCATATTTTCCTCCTGTAAATTAAAAACGTCGTTTGCAATAAATTGCCCGACAAATGGAGTATAACCCTTTTTTAAAATCAGTGTCAATTCAAAACGGACTTCTTTTTTATTTTTATTCAAACTGAACACTTTTATATCTTTTTTCGTTTCTTTTTGGACATTTTTTCCACCCTTTCATATTATAAAAAACATCCTATGGATAAAAAAGAATCCGTGTGCTAACATATACTCATAATATTCCGGTTATAAAAATCGGAGATGTGAAAGGAACGGTATTATCCGGTAACTGTTATGAGATTATTAGAGGAAAGAATCGTTAAAGACGGCATCGTAAAAGAAGGAAATGTCTTAAAAGTAGACAGTTTCCTAAACCACCAGATGGATGTAAAGCTTTTCCATGAGATGGGCCTTGAATGGAAAAAGCTTTTCGAGGGAAAGCCCATCAACAAGATACTTACCATTGAGGCTTCCGGAATCGGAATCGCATGCGTGGCTGCTGAATGCTTCGACGTTCCCGTCGTATTCGCAAAGAAGGCGCAGAGCATTAACCTCGACGGAGAAATGTACACATCAAAGGTTGAATCCTTTACCAAGAAAAAAGTTTACGACATAATCGTTTCCAAGAAATTCCTATCGGCCGACGATCATATTCTCATCATCGACGATTTCCTTGCAAACGGATGCGCGGTTAACGGTCTTATCGATCTTATAAATGCCGCGGGTGCAACTGTTGAAGGTGTCGGAATAGCCATAGAAAAAGGCTTCCAGCCCGGCGGGCAGATGATCCGTGACAAGGGAATTCAGCTTGAAAGCCTTGCCATCGTCGAATCGATGGATGCTTCAACGGGAAACATAGTTTTCAGACATTGATTAAAAGAATTACAATGAACAAAAAAGGTGTCGGGCACTGCCTGACACCTTTTCTTATTTTATTCTGCTGATATTTAAAAACTATTCTGCGTCCTTGGGCTGATCGGATGTACAGTGAGGACATTTTGTTGCCTCGATATCGATCTCGCTCTTGCAGAAAGGACAGATCTTTGTTGTGGGAGCTGCTTCCTCCTCCTGCTTCTTTTTAAGTTTTTTTGCTGCTTCTTCTGCTGCCTTTGTTGCCCCGTTGATAGCTTTAAGCATAATGAAAAGAATAACTGCAAGGATAAGGAAATTGATCACGGCTGTGATAAATGCACCGTAGTCAAGTGACAATGCCAAAGCTGCTTCAGAATCCAAACCTTCGTAATTAACCCAGGGAAGTCTTATCGCACCTGCAACCTGCGCTCCGCCGATACTGTTGATCAAAGGATTGATAAAGCTTGTGGTAAGAGCTGTTACGATGGATGAGAAAGCGCCGCCGATGATAACACCGATAGCCATATCCATTACGTTTCCTTTGAGAGCAAATTCCTTAAATTCTTTTAAAAGTTTCATTTCCAGTTCCTCCTCTGAATTATTGTAAAAATTTAATCGCCCACATTTATGCCGAATTGGTTAAGGAATTTATTCATTCCGTCACCTATACGCTGCAAGAATTGTGTTGCATCGTCTATTTTATCAAGCGTTTTGTTCAGCTTGTCGACATCAATACCCGAAATTACTTCCTGGAAGCCTGTGAAGTCAATCTGACTGATGGTATCAAGGGCTTCATTTATCTTAAATACATCGATCGCGCTGTTTAACGTGGTGAGTGTCTTATTGAGCTCTATCGGGTCGACCATCGAAATAACATTGATCGCGGGTTCGATCATTTCCGTGAAATCCTTGATCTGTTTAGCCATATAAGCTGTAGCGGCAAGGTTTCCTATAAGCAGGAAAAATACGAGGATCAGTATTATCCTGTCGATGATCTGGCCCACAAACATCGCTTTTATTCTTTTAGAATTTTTGTCATCCATTTCTTTTTCCTCCGTCTTTTATATGTACAGTGCTTTTTCGCTTCTGCTTTCATGACAAGTAAAATAGATTATCTGGCAGTCTTCCGAAAGCTTTTTGAGAACTCTCACGGCCGCTCTTAAATTCGCGGCATCGAAGTTTGCAAAAGGATCGTCGAGAATAAGGAACGGTTTCTCTCTTTCGTACATCGCATCCGTGAGGGCAAGTCTTAAGCAGAAGTCCGTCACTTCTTTAAGTCCGAGACTCAGATCCGAAACTCTTCTCTGCATTCCCTCTTCGGATTTCGTAATATTAAAATCGGTATCTATTTTGAAATCTTCCGCATCGCCTTCGAAATAAGAACAGTATTTCTTAAATCCTTCCATTGTGGGGCCCGTATATTTAAGCGAGAGGGCATCCTTTGCTTTGGTCAGATATTCGAGTGTCTTTTCAAGAAGAAATCTGTTCTGTTCATACCGTAAAAGAGTCTCTTTGTCTTCTTCTGTTTCGATTCTGAGATTCTTTAGTTCTTCGAGTTCTTCCTGCTGTTCTTCAAGCCTTTTCCTGTAGCCGGACATGTGTTTCAGCTTCTCTTCACACTCTTCTTCGTACTCTGCGATCTCATCCGAGATATCTTCGGGATTACGTAAGTCATCCGGCAGTTTTTCGCTTATCTCTTTTATATCATTTTCTGACTCAAATTGCACTAAAATTATCTTTTTTCTTTCCGCTTCTTCCATGTACTGTGCATACATTACCAGAAGTCCGGAAAATTCCTCGAGCTGAGTGAGCACATCGTCTCTTTTTGCCGCGCCGCAGCTTTCAAAAAAAGCATTGACTTCGCGTTTTTTCTGCTCATATTCGTTCAGTGCTTTTTCATATTTTTCCTTACGTGCTTTTAAGACCTCATATTCTTTGGTATCATCCAGGATCTTCATAAGTTCGTCAAGGGTTGTCTCCTCGTTGTAGGTACCTTTATATTTCTCTATGAAGTTTCTGCTCTGTCCGGTTAAAAGAGTTATTTCGCTCTTTAAGTTTTCGATATCGCGCCTTCTTACGCCGTTCGTATCGACATGGATCATTGCTTCCTCGTCGCTCACTTCGGTCGTGATCTTTTCGTAATCAGATTTCTGATTGAGCCTGAATACGAAAATGAGAGCAAGAAGGATCACTGAAACCGCAAAGAGCACTACCTCCTGCCAGAGATACATCTCGCCTTTTATGCCCATGATCCCGAGAACGGTCAGTGATGCGGCCGCGCCGAAGAACAATATCACAAGAGCGATCATGATAAAAAGAAGTGCTTTTCTTTTCTTCTCGGCCTTTAAAAATCTTTCTTCCTCGCGTTCGAATTTCTCCTGTCTTCTTTCCTTCTCGGTTTTGATATATTCCTCCGTATCCGATTCAAGGCTTCTTTCCTTTAATGCAGCATCACTTTGTTTCTTTTGGATGTCATTCACAAAGGAAATGTAACTTTTTACCTCATCCTGCGTACAGATCCCTTCCAAAAAACGGTTCATTATCCTGTCGGTGTCTTCGTTTGTCTCGATACGGTTTTCGTTCATCTCTTCCGCAAGACGGTTCATTCTGATGATACGTTCCTTGTTTTCGGATATTTCGGCCGCGGAAGGGATACGGATATTGAAAAACTCTTTTATCTCATCAGCCTTTTTCTTCTTGGAATTGTATTCGTCTATGATCGACTCGTACATTTTCCTTTTGGCTTTGATCGTTTCTGCTTTCTGAACCTTTTCGAGTTCGGCTCTCAGTTCTTTGATCCTTGTCTTGTCGTAATCGATCCTTGCCATCTCCGAATTTATCTGATTCTCAAGAATTTCGGTCGCCTTTTCGACATTTTCGTAATTCCTGTATCTGTTACTGTTCTCGGATATCTTCGTACGAAGGCTTTTTATCTTTCCGGTCTTCCTGTCGGGCGAATACTCGTTAAGTTTCTTCTCAAAAAGCACGCATGAAGTCTCGTAATTGTTGATATCATCCGTCGCATTCGTAAGATTCCCGAGTTTGGCTCTTATCGAATCCGTTATGCTTTCTTCTTTCTTGTTAAGATCCGAAGAAGCGATATACGCCGTTCTGAAAAAAGAATCCTTGTCTATTCCGAAGATCTTCGTACCGAGCGAATTCTTTTCAAAATCGTCACATACGTTATTGGTCAAAAGGTCTCTTACTTCAAACGAATCCTCATTCTCATTCTTTCCGAAGGTTCTCGAAACCTCATACTCTTTTCCGGCATATTCAAAAGACATGCTTCCGCCGTATGTACCTTTGTTCCAGGGACGGTATTTCTCCCTCTCCTTATCCTTAAGACTCCTTTTGTTCTCATCCTCAAATCCGTAAAGCATGACCTTGATAAAAGAAGCAAGAGTGCTTTTCCCGTAACCGTTTTCCTTGCAGAATTCGTTGAGTCCGTTTTTGAAATCGTAAGTAAGATCATTTAATTTGCCGAAGCCCTCAATATGGCATTTGATAAGTCTCATTCCATGATCTCCTCTCCGGACAAAGCATTAAGACCCATCTGTACGATACGGCCCTTTATGTCTTCGTCAAATTCATCGGAGTCTTTGACCAGTCTTATGAACCAGCCCTTAAGCGACTCATCATATGCGTATTTCATGTAATCCACATGAACCTTACTCTCGTTCGTAACTTTTATGAAATAATAATCATCTTTAAAAGCCGAAGTGATCAGATTCTCGTCAACATCGGTGTTCTCATCGACTTCTCCCGTGAGGCGCACCTTGACAAGGTCTTTGCCGCTATAACGGTGTGCCGTTAGTTCGTGACGGAGTTTTTCTATTATCTCGGAAGAGTTGGCGGTATCCGAAATATCCATATCAAGCGTATGGAGTTTTCTTGAAGCAAAATCCGTAAACTGCTCATATATCTTTCCGCTTTCCTCATCTATGTCAAGAAGCACAAAACCGTGGTCGCCGCATTCATCGAAGCCTCTTCCTTCAAGGCATCCGGGATAGCAGTATGTGCCTCTCGAATCAAGCTGTTTTGATCTGTATTCGTGAACATGTCCGAGAGCAAGATAATCTATTCCCCTTCCCTTTAAGGAGGAAACGGGAACGATGTCGGCAGTATCCTTACCCTCATATTCGTTTTCCTGACCGTGAAGCGTAACGATATTTATATCCGAAAAATCAACATTAAGAGTCTGAATGAGCGATGAAGAATTATCCTCGGAAAACTCGGCACCGTAAAGCACGATTTTCTTTCCTTCGGAATCGGGATTTAAAACATACGATGTCCAGCTTTCGGAAAACGTATGAAGATTTGAGGGTATCTCGCCCTCTTCTTTTACGTAATTGATAAAGCTGTCCCTGTCATGATTTCCGCGAAGATAATAATACTGAATATCCGAATGTTTTATGATCTCGGAAAGAACCACCGAAGACACTTTTCTCGATACGCTCTTCGTATCGAAAAGATCCCCCGCTATAATGATCGCCTTAACCTCAAGGCTTTCGGCAATATCCGAAAGGCGCGCGAAATTAAGCGTGAGCTCATTTCTTCGCTCCTTCGCTTTCTGTGCATCCAGATTGGTTTTCAAAGCCGAATCAAGGTGTAGATCGGCGGTATGGATTATTCTCATTTCTTCTCCGAATAGCGTTGTCCGTAACTTTAAAAGTCTATTTAAAAAACCAAAAACAGTATATCAAAAACACGTCCAAAATGCGACAGATTTTCTTGAAAAACACCACGCGTAAGGATAAAATTTAACTGTATTGTTTTAAAGCCCAAAAACCCCAAAAAAAAGGATTGTCGGAGTAATATAAATGATAATTGACATTAAAGATGATTTTGATTTAAAAACAGTTGCCGGCAGCGGTCAGTGTTTCAGATTTAACCCGTCGGATGACGGATATTATAAGATTGTCGCTTTCGGAAAGATCTTAAGGATAAAAGAACTCGGAAAGCATCAATTTGAGTTCGAATGTTCCAAAAAAGATTTCGACCTTGTCTGGTACGATTATTTCGACCTCGCAACCGCCTATTCAAAGATTCGAAAATCCGTCAGAAACGATCCGTTTTTGTTAAACTGCGCCGGGGCTTCCGAAGGCATGCGTATGTTAAAACAGGATATCTGGGAGATGACCGTTTCTTTTATCATTTCCCAAAGAAAAAGCATTCCCGCCATAAAGACCTCGATCGAACGCCTTTGTGAACTCTGCGGCGATAAGATATCCGACTGTGACTATGCTTTCCCGACACCCGTTCAGATCCTTTCGGCCGACACGGACAAACTGGCTTCCTGCGGGCTCGGATACAGGCTTTCTTATATTCTTTCTGCCGCAGAAACTTTTTATTCAGATCCGGGTCTTATAAAAAATCTGGAAAAGCTTGATGACGAAGCTCTTTTTGAAGAATTAAAAAAGATGCAGGGGGTCGGCGATAAAGTCGCCTCCTGCATCGCATTGTTCGGTTTTCACCGTTTAAACTTCTTCCCTAAAGACGTCTGGATCATAAGAGCCCTTAACGAACATTATCCGAACGGTTTTGACATGGATCTGTATGCTCCTTACAACGGTGTTATTCAGCAGTATATTTTCTACGCATACAGAAATGCACACAAATAAGCTTGTGGATCATCAGTCACTTACCGTCTCGCCGGTCTTATAATACTTGCCGTCTTCGTAAGTGTAGGTTGTAGTATAAGTTTTATTCTCTGAATCTCCGCTCGTTCTTACGCATTCAATTGTCCGGTTGTCAGGATCAACCGTATATGAATATATCCATTCAAATTCGGGGAAGAAAACATATTCGTCTTCCTTTAACTCATATGCGGAATACATCACCATTGAGCTCATACCGTTGGTGCCTCTTTGAATGATAAGTTCATCCGAACCGTCAAAATTAACATCTTCGAAATGAGCCTCAAACGTGGGATCGGCGAAAACCATTCTGTCCTGACCTCCCGCTTCGTCAACGGAATATACAACCGATAAAGGCTTTATAGCATCCTTAAATACAAAAATGTCCCTTTTATGATTTGTATTTCTGTCTTCCCTCGGCCATTCAAATCGGATTCCTATCTGAAGAACGTTTTTCTCGTCGTCAACCCATCTGACATACTCGATTTCTTCGGCACTCGTTATCTTTACTTCCTTTAATTTTTCTTCAACCCAGTCCTCTGAAAAATCTCCGAAATCACGAATATCTCTTTCCGACATTTCTTTTACGAATACCAGTTGACCGTCCTGAATTTCAGCTACTCCGCTGGTTTTGATTATCGGGTCTCCATATCCATTCGGTCCGCTTTCTTCAAGGATAAGTTTACCGTCTTTAACTTCCACTATTCTGTAATCATAATTGTATCCGTCCAATACATAACTGTCATGTATCCGCGCATCATAGACAACACACTGAATCCTTACCATGCCGCTTCCGTACATACGACAGGTGCAGAAATCATCATAACCGTCTCCCGTCACATCGCAGGTATAATAACCCATTTCCGGAAGCAGATTGAGAGTGCCGTACATGAATCTTTCAAATTCCATCTCGGGAGTCACTTCCGTCTTCCCTGCATATCCCGCATAATAAATCTCGTATCCGGCATCATTGGGTTCATCATAGTTTAGGGAATTATGTTCGCAGTATAAATAAATCCATTGTCCCGAATGAATGTCAAAACGGCCTTCATTTTCCAACGTGGGCTCTTTATTCTCTATCATGTATTCAATATAGTGTTCGTTTAACTTCTTATCCGAAACATATATTTTCCAATCGGTATCAAAATCCCACCTTCTCGAGAATTCACCGGTAATATCTATCTGGTAATTTATGTCTGCGTATTCATCATACTCATAATCGAAAAAGAATTCGTAATATCCTTTCTCAAAAACATCTTCGTTTTCTATGGAAAGAATATCGATCATCCTCGGCTCAGTCATTAAAGCCCATGCATCGTCATCCGGGTTTGTGACACTGCCGCTGTTATTTTTATCGTCTTTATCATCCGAGGCATCGTCCGTGCATGCAGACAGACAGACTATCGAAAAAGCGATAACCGCAAAACTTATTATCTTTTTTAAAATCATGTTATTTTTCATAATCAAAACCTTTCTCCTTTGTAAGAACAAAGATTTCCGTTTACCTGCACTGTTTTCGTTTTACAAAAACATCTTCTCGCACTTGAAGATATCCTTTTGGGGATTATATCTGTATACGGCGAGAAATTTATTTAAAGCCGTATAAACCTTAAACATTTCCGGGTCACAAATACCCGATTTAAGATCATCCGTCGCCGTTTGTTCTCCCGCTTTCGAATCTGCGATCTTTTCTATATTGCTCCATAAAAGAGGATTGCCGTTCTCTATTATCTTACTGCTTTCTTCTTTAACATAGATCGATCTCAGATCTTTAAAAACATCGCTTGTGGGAAGTATGAATTCATCCACTTTTCCGGCTTTCGCGAGTTCTTCGATCTCGGATAGTTTAAGCGAATTTTCAGATGCGAAAAAAGAAACTTTCGTTCGTAAAAGATGTTCCATGCATCCGCCGCATCCGAGTTTCGCTCCGATATCCCTGCAAAGAGATCTTATATATGTTCCTTTAGAGCAGTGCACCCTGAATGAAACATACGGTATTTCGATTTTTATTATCTCGATCTCATGGATCGTAATATCCCTTGCCTCGCGTTCGATTTCCTTCCCTGCTCTGGCAAGTTCGTAAAGTTTCTTTCCGTCTTTTTTAATTGCGGAATACATCGGAGGGATCTGCTTTATAGGACCGGTAAAAGATCCGACTGCCTCTCTTATCTCCTCTTCGCCTAAGTTTACTTCTTTCTTTGCGATAACCGTTCCGGTCGTATCTTCCGTGTCGGTTTCAACACCCAAAAGCATTCTGCATTCATACTCCTTGTCTTTGTCTTCAAGGAAAGAGCAAAGCTTGGTCGCATTCCCGAGGCACACCATCAATACACCTTCCGCAGCGGGATCAAGTGTTCCCGTATGCCCTATTTTCTTTTGTTTTAATATACCTCTGAGAACCGCCACCGCATCCATCGAAGTGAAGCCGGGTTCCTTGTAAACATTGATCAGGCCGTTATACATTTTTTACTTCCACAGGTTATTTCAAATTATCTTTTCGCTTATATCAGATCGTTATCACTTCGACATTAAAGGCTTCATGCTGCGTTCAAGTACTCCCGTAAAATACGCTATGCACATTCCGTAATTTGTGATCGCAACGCCTCTTTCTTTTGCGGCTTCTATTCTGTACTTCATCTCTTTTTCGTTAAGCATACAGCCGCCGCAATGGATGATAACTTTATACTTATCAAGATCGTCCGGATATTCTGCTCCGTGAACGAAATCGATATTTAGGCTGCCTGCCTTTTTAAGCATTGCCGGAATCTTCTCGGTTCCGATATCACCGCATTGTCTGTGATGAGTACATCCCTCTGCTATCAGTACGTAATCGCCGTCCTTCAGATTCTTTAATGCCTCCACACCTTCAAGCTGATAAGCAAGTTCTCCCTTGTAGCGTGAGAAAATGATTGAAAAAGATGTAAGAGGAATTTCTTCGGGAACTATCGCACTGACCTTCTTAAATGCCTGACTGTCGGTTACAACGAGTTTTATATCTTCTTTGTATCTGTCCATAACATTCGAAAGTTCCGAATCCCTGCAGACTATGGGTACTGCACCGTGGTCAAGCAGATCCCTGATGGTCTGCTGCTGCGGTAAGATCAGTCTCCCCTTGGGAGCCGCCTTATCGATCGGAACAACTAAAACCACGATATCGCCAAGGTTAACAAGATCTCCGATCAGTACTTTTTCATCCGAAGTCTCGTTAAGCATTGCAGCCATCTTGTCTTTTAATTCATATATTCCCTCACCGTTTAAAGAACTTACTTTACTGAAATTCTCAGAGGGTATTTCATATCTTTTCGACACATCGTTAACGTCATCTTCATTATCCGATATGTCCGATTTATTGTACACAATGATATACGGGATCTTTTTCTCTTTTATGGTCTCAAAGATCTCACCGTCATTATCGGAAAATCCTTTTTCGGAATCAATTACAAGAATAGCCAGATCGGTCTTTCTTAAAACATCCTTTGCTTTCCCTATTCTTAACTGTCCGAGTTCTCCCACATCATCAAGTCCCGGAGTATCCGTGATCACGACCGGTCCCAAAGGAAGGATCTCCATTGTTTTGTTGACCGGATCCGTGGTTGTGCCGAGTACATCCGATACAATTGATAAATTCTGTCCGGTAATTGCGTTAACAAGACTGCTCTTTCCCGCATTTCTGCATCCGAAAAATGCGATGTGTTTTCTTTCCGAAGCCGGAGTTTCATTCATGCTCATATCTTTTATCCTTTACACGATCAAGTCGGCTTAATTTTATGGGTTAAGCCGACTGTTATTTCTTATGTCCAGTAGGGTTTCTGATCTTTATGCGTATAGCCCTGCATCTTTGTTTCGTATTCTTTTATTTTTGCCGCATAGGCTTCCGCGGTTTTATCTTTTAGTTTTCCTTCATCCTTAAAAGTCTTATAAAGGTCGAAGAACTCTTTGAAATTGCTCTGCGCTGCGTCTTTATAATTGTTACTCATGTTCATCTCGAGTTTCTTGATGGCTTCGTCCATCTCTTTCTCGTATCTGCTTTTGAAAAGGCCCATACTTTTCCCTCTTTTTACCAAGTTTTATTCTTCTTTCTTAGCCGTTTCCTCGCTGATCTTAAATCTGTTCTTTCCATGCTCTTTTGAATAATAAAGTGCGGCATCCGCATTTTCGTAGAAGCTTTCAAAATCCTTGAACTCTCCGTTGTTTATGGAGATTCCGACAGATGACCCGATAATGGGAGGAAGACTCGATCTGACCATTTTTTCGGACAGTCCGGAAAGTATTCTGGCTGCTGCCTCGGATATTTTCTCTCTTTGGGTTTCATCCTTAACGTAAATGGTAAATTCGTCTCCTCCAAGTCTGCATACAAACGCATCAAACTCTTTGAAACATTCTTTAAGATGTTCGCCGTATGCAATGAGGACCGCATCTCCGGTGCTGTGTCCGTAATGATCGTTTACGCCCTTGAAATTATCAAGGTCGGACATGATAAGCGTTCCGTTTCTGCCGCTTTTGAGTTCCTCGTTAACAAGCTTTTCAAGAAAACTTCTGTTGTAAAGGCCTGTCAGTCCGTCTGTTTCGGCTTTGTTCTTTATCTCGTTGAATACTTCGACCTGATCTGTGATATCCGATGCCCAGACCATATATCCCTGAACAACGCCGTTTTCGTTTAATGCCTCTTTTCTGAAACCGTACACGTGGGAATCTTTCTCAAGCGTGTTGTATTTGTCATCAAGTATGTCTTTTAAGATTCTGTATCTTCTTACATTTTTACCGATCTGAACATAGGGGAAAAGCTCCCTTCCGTTCTCGTTCATCATGAGGACTTCGCCCGTCATGTCGACAACCACAACGCTTTCGGAGGTATGGTTGAGCGCGCTCGCGGCTATGACCTTGGTATTGTTGTTAAATCCGTATTTTAGTGCTCCGTAAGACACAATGCATATCGCGGATATTACGCCGAAGCCGATAAGATCGTAGGGCGATACTCCGACAACCTTAAGCGCGATAAAAAACCAGAGTGCAAATACTGCGTAATTGATGACCATTCTTCTCTGATGTTCGATATAGGAAGTCTCACGGCTCATAATGTAATTCGCCATTAAAAATCCCGCAAACACGAGAACGATGCATATATAGAAAAGTACGTAAAGGATTCCGGGTTCCACTATCGCAACGGGAAATGCCAGGTTTCCTCCGACTTCAAACTTCTTGTAAAAGAGCTGATTCGAATCCATCGTATAAACACCGAAGATCGTAAGCGCACTTACACATGCCTCGATCAGATATACGAAAATGGGTATTTTCATCCTTAAGAAATCCGCAACAAACCATGTAAAGCAGAGAATAAAACCGCAGTCAGCCACATACTCGATCTTAACAACTTCTTTTATGGTCTCAAGAGTGGGATTAAGTATCTCACCGAAATAACCGACCATGAAAAGCATACCGAAGATCAGCATGGCTATGATCGAAGCATTCGACGATCTTCGGCTTTCCGTTGCGGCAAGAACGATTATTACCGCGATCAGTAAGATCGATGTTCCCTGTACCAGAAGGAATATCATTCTCACATCGTTCATTGTGGAAAATGAAAGAGCAAGGATCAGAAGATGAGCGGGATAAAAGACATAGAAGAAAGACGATGTTAATATGTTTCCTCCCCTCTCACCGCTATAAAAGTACAAAAGAGCGAGAGGCAGAACAAATCCCGCCAGATAAAGTTTATCGTACCATTTCCAGTCAACTTCCAGAATGTGAAGCGAAGAATTTATAAGACTGAATACCGCGACAGCCGCCACCAGGATCAGTGTTGCCCCGATAAAGTAAATGCATATTTTTTTGAAATTTCCCCTGAAGAAATAGAATATAAGAACATAGACCATCGGAAGGATAGGCCAGCCGCCGAGAGTTGCCGAAATTATTCCGAGGCTGATGATCGCTATTATCTTCGCCGAAAGCGAATTGTTTTCATCGGCCGCAACCATCACGGTCAGAAGCGCTATCAGAAGATCGATTATGATATTCTGCCTGTAGCCGTACATCTGTCCGAAGAACATGTAAAAGGGCGTAACGGATACTATGCCGAAGATAAGCAGCCTTAAGGCATACTTTTTTAAGTCCTTTGTATGAACATACCCTTCTACGATCGCAAAGCACATGATGGGTATCGTAAAACGGCCCACAACATGCATGATCTGTCCCAAAACAGAATGAAAAGGAACAGCCGCCCATGCAACATGGTCGATTGTCATAGCGAATATTGCAACCAGTTTGATTACAAACAGATTCAGTCCTTTTTGTTTAGCGCTTCCGGTCATAGTTTTACCCCTGTAGAATATACATATTAATTATATCATTATTACTTCACAAAAACCATTACCTGACATATAATAAAAAAGGTGGTTAAAAACAACGAAAAGAAGGAGTTTTTCTAATGGGTAAAAAATCTGTAAAAGAGAACAAGAACATATATCAGCTTGCAAGAGAAGCGGCAGGTCTTACTCGCTCTCAGGCAAGTGAAGCTCTGGTGTTTATTTCCGACAGCAGAATCGAAAAGATAGAGAGTGAAAAATGCGAACCTCATCCCGATGAGATCCTTGCAATGGCTAAAGCTTATAAGAAGCCCAGCCTCTGCAATTATTACTGTTCCAACGAATGTCCTATCGGACAGGTATCCGTTCCCGAACTTAAAGACAAGGATCTTGCTCAGATCACGCTTGAGATGCTTTCGACCATCAATATCCTCACAAAGCAGAAAGACAGACTTGTCGAGATTACCGTAGACGGAAAAGTCAGCAAGGACGAAATGAAGGATTTCTTAAACATCAAATCCGAACTTGATAAAATGACCGTTTCGATCGAATCCCTTAAACTCTGGATCAATCAGATGGTTGCGGAAGGCAAATGGACTGACTGATACTGCCCGGGTGTTACGCCTTCGTATTTTTTGAACACTTTAACAAAATAACTCTGGCTTGAGAATGCCAGTATATTTGCTATCTGAGAAAGGGAATAGCCGGAATAGTCTATCATATTCCGTGCTGTTTCCGTTTTTTTTGCCGAAACATATTCCGTGAA
>JAEEGL013678329.1_pt1 | contig 16972 bp, 6 predicted proteins | sample 9134231 | NCBI WGS metagenome assembly JAEEGL01 (sample SAMN16246548, study PRJNA631951) | gut metagenome | biome: gut microbiome; feature: rumen; material: fiber-attached | host: Bos | place: Iran: Karaj | collected 2018-10
TGGTAAGGGAGTGGTAAGGGAGTGGCAAGGGAGTGGTAAGGGAGTGGTAAGGGAGTGCCTACCTACCAATTACCACGTTCGTATTGCCCGATACGGTAGCCGTTTTACCCAGGCCGGCACCGAATACATCGTCACGAATGTCCACGCCCACCACCTTTTTATAATAAGTAGTGCCAGATGCAGCTGTACCTGATGCTTCATAATAGGTGTATGGACTTGAGTCAGAGCGTGTATAGTAACCCGTCACAGAACTTCCTACAGCCACAGTTACGGGAATGTACTCTTGTGTTCCGATGTTAATATTTGTATTACCAATGACCGGTGCGGCATTACCACCGCCATATACCGTGCCGATGGCGCCAATCTTACCAGAAGCATGAGCTGGTAAGTTAACGGTAGAAGTGACTGTTTCCGGGTTATTCGGGTCATCGTGGAAAGAAATAGTTGTTCCCCCGTAAGCTGGAGAATTATCTGCATGTTTGCCCAGGACTTCATCAATATTAACCGTAGGATTACCCCTTACAACGGCATCAGCTCCCAGGCCGCCTCCAAAGACCTTACCGATGCTCGTAAACGACTTGATGTTGATGGTAGGATGAGTTTTCCCCGCAGGAGTCGTGTAGGGTGCTTGGTTACCGCAGCCGTACAACTCGCCAATGGTAATAGGCTTACAGCCGGTCTCCTCAATGTTCACCGTGATGGAACCGGAAATGATGCCGCCTTTGTTGTTACCGCCAAAAACACGGTTGTAGTGCCCGCTGGTAATATCCAGCACAATGTCACCACCGATGTCTGCGTCCGTCGAGCCGCCATAGATATCACCCAAGTTTGAAACACAGCCCAGCCTCAGCTCAGACGCGCCATCCATGAACGCTTCGTTACCGCCACCGTATGCATCTCCCAGGTTCAGCGGGCAGTCAGCTTCATACTCCTCGCTGATGGCAGCCAGAGACTTCTTGCGCACGTTACCCTTCGTATTCGAACCGCCATACACGACATGAACCGTTCCGCCCTTGACATAGCATTCTGCCAGGCCGCTGCCATAAGCAACCTTGGTACTGCCCTCCGCCACCTCGCCAGTTGCACCATCATATTCGTAGGTATAATAACCCACGTTGGCACCCGGGTTGGGCGATCCGTCATCCATGACATCCAGTCCGTTTCCCCCACCGAATGCTTTGCCAATCTCGTAGCACTTGTTTATTACTACATTTGTACCCGATACCGGTGCCGCATTACCGCCACCATACACATACATGATGCTTGTATCGCCACAGCCGTCGATAAACACGTTCGTTTTGGTATCGCTGTCAGCTGGATCGTAAGCCGCCTCGTTGCCACCGCCATAAACAGCATCCATGTCGTATGTGGTGTCATTCTTGCTTGCTGCTTTCTTATGCGTACCGTCATACGCCACGGTCCTAACCACATTCACCGTTATCTCCCCCTTGGGCGTACCATTGTAGTTATTGCCGCCGTGCACCTTCAGCACCTTGCAGTCGGCGCCTTCTGCACCATTCAGCGTTACCGTCACATCGCCATATATGTAGGCAGGAATGTCGGGTAACGTACCATCCAAGGCAGTAGGCTTCGAGCCCAGACCGCCGCCAAAGGCTATACCGCCTATGGTACCGCCCTTCAGGTTTACTGTTGTATGGGTTGTACGGTTATCCTTCGTCTCCTTTCCTGTGGCCCAGAATCCATTACCATCGGTTCCGCCAGTGGGGTTCCAGTTGTCAGTGTTTGTATTGGCCAGTGCGCCGCCGCCATAGAGGCTGCCCGTTACGGTACCGCCATTCATATTGACGACAACACTGCCACCAATGTCACCTTCCTTACCGCCACCGAATACATCATTCGTAACCGTACCTCTGTTGACATTCACTTCCACACTACCCGGGGTCTTACTCAATTCGCCGCCGCCATAGACACTACCAGCAACGGTAGTACCTTTAACATTTAGTGTTACCTTACCGGTGACAGTGCCGAGGGCTGTTAGATCCTCTGTTGTGTAAAGGATATGGTCAGTTGTATTAATAGCCGTCGCAGTATTATTCACCTGATCTTTGTATTGCCAGGTGTAAGTGGTAGTAGCACCTTTCACGGCTGTACGGTAAGTACCTAAATCCGTGTAATAGTAAGGTTCACTCCTGAAGCCTGTACTATCAACCTCGACCGTCGGTATTGATGCTGAGTATCCGGCACCAAACACGCTGCCGTTAACCGAACAGTTGTTGAGCGTGGAGGTCACATTTCCAGTAACTTTGCCCAAACTGCCTCCACCATAGAAATTACCTGTTATGGTGCAACCGGTCAAGGAAGAAGTGACGTCGTGGGTAGTAGCCAATGAGAAACCTACGTATTCCACAAAGATACGTGCCACGTTTTCCGTGTTACTCGACATGGGCAAGAACTGATAGTCGAACCGGGTGGGTACACCACCATTATCGGCATTATACTGCTGCTTGTATTTATCCGCCAACCATGCATTCCAAGAACCGTGGTTACCAGCCTGTCTATCGTTATGGGGGAAGTTTATAATATTGTTGTGGTTTTTCGGTGCGATACGGTTATAGGAATTACCGCCGTAGCCTGCACCAAAGTATGTACCGAAGGTGCAGTTGGTGGCCGTCGTGGTGACGGTTCGTCCATCCTTCATATCACCGAACTTGGGGCCTCCGCAGAAAACATCCACATAGCTATTGCTGATGATAGTGTGGATGTTACCATTCACGGGTTTAGCGTGATTGATACCCCCGCCATAGAACTCCTTGATGTCGGCATGGTCAATGACCCAAGTGATATTACCTTTACCATCGGAAGAACCGATACCTTCCATGCCAGCACCGGCCACTTCACCAAACCGGCCACCGTTAATATAGCACTCAGCATTATCATCGTAAATGGCAGCCTTAGACTGATAATAGCCTGTAAGGTAGAACTTATTGTAATCACCGCCTGTGACAGACACGGGTGGGTGAGGGGTGCTCTTGTCTGTATTATCCTGGTGAGAACCACGATGGAACTCCTTGAACCATACGTTGCCTCCAACATGGAAATACTCTACACGGTCGCCGGCATCTTGTTGTTGGGTAACCCATTGCTCGATAACACCACCCTGCAGGATGATAGGCTTCTTGGATCTGTTCGCAGGACTATATTCAAACTGAGTGACACGGAACTGGGCAGTATTTGTCACCTCGAACCAAAATTTGGGTTGCATGATACCAAGGTTATAGGAACCAATACCGCCAGTTGTCTTCTGTGCCATACCAAGACCAATCAGATTCAGGAAATCGTATCTTACAGGATGAAAGGCTATACGGCCGTTGAAGCGCAGCATAAAAGAATAGTCCGGTTCATTGTCGCCATCCAAGTCAACAGAGGTTACCGTATAAGGTTTGCTTTCATTTGCATCCGGGTTACCACCACTAGTATAATTACCATGATAATTGCCCACAAGCACCACAGCATAATCATAAACGGTATGATCCTTACTCCCTGCGACACTCTTAAAAAGCCCGTTGTCTTTCGAACTTGATATAGCATCGCCAATGGAGGTGAAAACAATTTGGCTGTTAAAAGTAGACTCGCCATTCACATAGTGTTGACCTCCACCCACGTTAGGAACATCGGTGGCAGTAGTCATGGCATCGTAGGCAGTTCCTGCAGCAGTACCATCTCCAGTACCATTCTTATAAACAACATCCCAATATGCGTCGGCCAGATAGACAGCCTTGCCCCAATAAGGCTCGATGGTGATGTCCGTCACCCCCTCGGGTACATCCCAATAGGCTCCTTGGTTGAAGACACGGCCGCTCTGTGTATAGAGGTCCTTATTGGTACTTTTGCGGTCGGCAAAATTATAAGGCGTAGCGGTCAGTTCTCCGCTTGTATAAGTCACATCGTCTCCAGAAGAATAGTTTCCTGCCGTGCCACCTTTGATGCTGATAATCTTCCAGCCAGTGACTACTCGATTCTCTGTATAGTTGCCATCACAATAATCATTGTAATAGGGCAACTGCACTTTACCGTAGTTAAAATTAAAGTGCTCATAATCCTTATCGGTGACTGGTAGATCAATGCGGCCTGTTACGCCAGACTTAAGGCCAGCACCTGACGGGGCAGCGTATTGAGCACCGCCTGATCCCATCTGTATGGTGACATGCAGCACACCGCCGTCGCCCTCGCTGGTCAGTTTGAGTCCCTTGTTGCGGTTTGCTTCGTCGTAGGCTGTCTCACTTGGAGTATAGTTGACCATCGACGGATATTTGCCAGGAGCCTTCAGGATGGGATAAGGCGTAGTGGTTCCTATCTGGGTTGGTTCCATCACCCATTTCATCATCTCGTCCTTAGTGACGGTGGTGGTGGAGGTACCGGCCCACCATGCTGCCAATTCGCGGTTGCTATTCAGCAGAAGGCGGAAGAACTCAAAACGCTGCAGGAAACGCGTCTCGGCACCAAGGGCACAGTTATAGACTTTTGCAATATCAGTATTCCTAACGTAAGAAGATTCGAGGCGGAAGTAGTTGAAGTTGTTAACGCCAACACCGTCTGCATCGCCATCGTTGGTGATAATCTCTCCATTATAGATGGGAGCTATTGAAGTCCCACTGACTTCACCATAGAACATACAGTTCATCACCATCGTCTTGAGGTTGGCAGCCGTGGTGGCAACGGCATTATAACCTACGATGCCGCCTACATGACTGCCTCCCGAGACATTGGCATAGCTGAAACAGTTGATGACGCGCGAACTGCCGTCAAGCAGTCCTACGATCCCGCCCACATAACCACTGCCTGAAATGGTACTGCCACAAGAAGAGATATGGTCATAGCCATCCTCATCTTTTTCCACGGTACTGTTCGTCGCCAATATGCCGCAGTTGTAGATTCGTGTGTCGCCTGTTGCTTCGCCACAGATGGCACCGACATTGGTACCGCCACTGATACCGACATTGTCAAGGATGACATTCTTCACAGTTCCTCCACTGACGCTATTGAACAACGCATGTCCCAGATTACTGATAGTGTAGCCGTTTCCGTCAAAAGTACCAGTAAATGGTGTGGTAACAGCATCGATACCGCTGGCTGAAACATCAGAACCCAGTTTGTAGTAAGCAGATGAAGTGGTTCCCGCATTGACATTCGCTACAAAGTTGCTAAGGTCTGTAGTGCCATAAATCATGTATGGGTCATCTGTCGTTCCTGAGCCGTTTATAAACTCCATCGAAGTGATCTCTGACTGTGTATAGTCGTCATGTCTAGCTACTGCCGTAACGGTCATTGGCAGTTGTTCTGAAGTGAAAGAAACAGGCGTTCCTGTATATGTTTCTTCAGAACCGCCTCCCAAGGTATACAAGATATAATAGAGGGTAGCGTCTGTTGGCATGCTGCATGACAGGGTAAATGTCAGGCCGTCTCTTGTGATGACAGGCGTGGCGCATTTTAGCTTCACCGTGCCGCTACACACCACAGAAGTTATCATACCTGCCTTCACTGCGATAGCCTTGATGGTTTTATTGCTGACATTATCCGATAGAGGGGCGGTGTATTCGGTGCTTGAGGTCGTTGGGTTGCTGCCGTCTGTGGTGTAATAAATGGTCGCACCCGGCGTGGTCGTTGTTATTGATATGGCATTGCTACCATTGTTTTGGATAGTTGGCGTGTCCACCTGAGTAATAGATAACTCTGCTACAGCGGAAGAGGGCAGATTTGAATGGGTAGCAATTGCTTTCACCGTAGTAGTGCTGTTGACAGAGAACGGGCTGCCGTATTCTGTGCTCGAAGTGGTTGGGGTGCTACCATCTATCGTGTAGTAGATGCTGCTGCCCGTTGTGGCACAGGTAATAGAGACCTTTGAGGTGGCATTATCATAAGTAATGACAGGTGTGGCACAGGAAACAGGTTCGCGTACCTCTGAAGCCACCTCGGTGAGCACCATGCCGTAGCGTACCACCACCGCCTTAATAGTGACGGAGGCTATTATTGAGATTGCCTCGCTATATAGCGTGCCTGTAGAAGCGGTCGGTATCGTCGTGCCGTCAGTGGTATAGCGTATCTCGTAACCAGAAGGCAAGTTATTGGCATCAGCAATAGTTACTTTGCCATTCGCATCCACCTCGCTGATGATAGGAGCTTCAAGTACAGTTTCCTCTATTTTCCAGTCAGAGCCAGTACCGTCAGCGACGCTGCCGTTATTTTTCCAAAGGCCAAGCAAACCTCGGAAATAATCAGCACCCCCATCGGCAGTAGCGTCACTTGAATAGTAGAAGTTATAGTTTGCGTTTGCCGCATTAAGGTATTTATTAGTATTATTTCCAGTACCGATACTCTTAGGTCGGAAGTTGTAACAGTCATAATTGATAGAATTGATAGTAATTTGATGGGCTGTAATGGCGAACTTGGCATTCTCTCCCGGATTGTCTGTTGTCAGCAGGTGCACTGACTTACGATTGTTTTTGTTAGAGTAAGGCGGTTCATAAACCACATATTTGCCTGTGGCGGCATGAATGATATTATAATAATCCGTTTCGGAATCTGTGCTGGCAAATTTCACAATCCAAACAGAATTATGTGGACGGTTCGTGACACCTGATGGGACCTCTGCTGCATCCTTTTTAGTCTTATAGGTAGTTAAGTAAGGCTTTTCGGGATCACCATTATCTGAGTTGTAATCGCTTGAGAACCACGCATCACGCTTATTATCCAGTTGAGGGTTATCCGCTGGAACAAGATAGAAATAATCATCAGGATTAGTAATGTCTGCTATCTTCGGATCAACAGGATCAGTTTTTCCGCTACCGCAGTTTACAAAATAGTATATGCCCGAATAGTCCGTACCTGTCTGACCCCACGCCCCCACGATTCCGACAATTAGCATTGTGAGGAAAAGCAATATGCGGCACACAAAAGACTTGTGTACATACATACAGATACACCCCTTCGCTTGATATTTTGATGCGATGGTACTCACTTGTTAGACCTTTTATGCTGCAAAATTAGCACAATTTCAGCATTTCTGCTATAGGTCCACACGAAAAACGCCCTTCGCTTTAACTATAATTAACAAATCACCCATGTTTAGCACTTTTTGTTAGTCCTTTTTTCAACTTTTGTAAGTAGAATGGCAGTAAATGCGCAGAAATACACAGGGAATAGATTACCCGGATTGGAGGGATTATGAAAGTTTATTGATGGGATTAATGGGATTAATGTTTTTAGGTTCCAACGAGCAGATGGAGCAGCGAGAGCATTGTCCATTATCCATTGTCCATTGTTCATTGTCCATTGTTCATTGTGCAGGCTATTGAATTGATAAAGTCAGCCGCTTGAATTGGCTCATTCAAGCGGCTGACTTTTTCAATTCAACAGACTACCTTACCGTCCTACTACCACATTCGTGTTGCCCGTCACATCAGCTTGGTTACCGCCACCATAGACATTGCCTCGGATATCGACACCCACAACGGTCTTGTCTGCATGGTCTGAGCCCGAAACATAGGTGATGGTTGACAAGGTTCCGATATTCACATTGGTATTACCAATTACCTTGGCCGCGTTACCGCCACCGAATACCGTGCCGATAGCACCTATCTTACCTGAGCTATGAGTAGGCATCGTTACAGACGAGCCATCACTGAGAGTAATGGCCTTACCTGCATCAGGTAGTGTCTCTCCGCCTTCTGTCTTCGTTGTCTGGTGGTAAGTCCAGTCCATATTGTTGGCGCCTGCACCCACAATTTCATTGATGTTCACAGTCGGATTACCCGTCACGACAGCACCAGTACCCAAACCGCCACCAAAGACTCTACCAATACTAGTAAACGACTTGATGTTGATGACAGGATCTGCAGCAGGTCCTCCATCTTTGTCGTTAACCGAGTAGGCCGCAGCGTTACCACAACCATATAGTTCGCCGATAGTGATGGGATGGCAGCCTGTCTCCTCAATATTCACCGTGATGGAGCCTTTAATCTTTCCACCTTGATTGTTACCACCGAAGACGCGGTCGAAGTGTCCGCTGGTGATCGTAAGAGATACATTGCTTCCCACATCTGCATTCCTGGCGCCGCCGTATATTTCCTTCAGATATGTGATACATCCCAGTATGATGTTGCCGCCGCCAGCCATATAGGCTTCGTTGCCGCCACCATACACCTCGTCGATTTCCAACGGACAACTTCCAGCCTCATCTAGGTTCACCGTCGCACTTGTGCGCACATTACCCAGTGTATTCGAACCACCAAAGGCCTTGTGGACGGTACCACCAGTGATGGTTACTGTTGATTCACCTGAGCCATATTCCGCTCCACCTGTCTTATAGCCCACATCAGCACCAGGGTTGGCAGTCCAAGTGGTGCCATCGTAGGAGATCTTGTCCTTACCGTTACCGCCGCCAAAGACATTACCCAACTCGAATGCTCCGAGCACAACCACATCGGTTGCGGGCGTGGCAGCTGCATTACCACCACCATAGACATATTCAATGCTCACAGCTGTACACCCGTTGATAACCACCTGAAGGGGTTTGTTTGTAGCAGCATGATCGGTCGTCGTGTACTGTCCAGTTGCATCTGCAGTTGTCGGTTCGTAAGCCGCCAGGTTACCGCCGCCATAGACGGCAGCCATTTCGTAATTGTTGGTCGTGATATTGCCGTTGGTGTCATAGACGGTCTTAGCGCGGGCACGGCCGCCAACGGGAGTGGTCGCGTTCACCTCCACCAGCACCGTACCCTTTGGCGAGCCGTTCAGGTTGTTGCAACCGAAGATACGGCCTGCCGTCACCACTGTGTTGCTCTCATCGTCGGTCGTAGTGGCACGGACAAAGGCCACGCCGTTTTGTGTCACCTTGACGTTACCGTTTACCAATGCGGCGTTATTAGCATCACCCAGTCCGCCGCCGTAGGCATCACCGTAGATGGTGCCGGCATTGAGGTTCACATGTGTATAATCCTCTGTGCCGCTGTTGACATTACCCAGTGCAGAGCCGCCATAGACATCGCCGTAGATGACGGCCGTACCTGTATTCGGAGTTCCTGAAGCACCTATGTTCACCTCTACATTACCACTTGTGGCAGTAGCAGAACCATAGCCGCCACCGTGAACATTGGCTTTAGCATTAGCAGCACCCACTGTACCGCCCGTCACGTTAACTGTGACATCGCCGGTTACTAAGCCACTGGAATCACAACCACCATAAACACCTGTAGTAACAGAGCCACCGTTGATGTTGACAGTGGGTGCCCCCGTGATACCGGCAGCCTTACCACCGCCAAAGGCTTTGGCTATGGAGCCGTTGGTAAGGGTAACAACTGGATTACCCTCTGTAGGAGCAAGACTACCACCGCCATAGACGCCACCCACAACGGAGGCATTGGCTCCATTTATAGTGACTTGCGGGTTGCCGTTCACTACGCCCTTTGTGGCATCGTTGGCATCACCATAGCCGCCGCCAAACACATCATTGCCAACTGTACCGTTCAGGATGTTGACAGTTGGATAATTCTGGTTTCCACTAGGGGCAGTATAAACAGCCTGGTTGCCGCCGCCGAACACGTCGCCCACATACCAGCCGCAGGTTTCAGCATTCTTATTGATATTAACAGTAATGTTACCATAGATATCTCCGCTATTGTTGTTGCCACCAAACACAGTGGCGACCATACCGCTGTTGATATTCAGCGTGATATTAGATGGCTGTGAGGAGGTTCCGATATCAGCTTTGTTGGCACCACCGTAAACAGTGCCAATACCCTCAAGGGTGGTTCCTATGTTCTCGGGGTGAGCAGCATGACCGCCATCACCCGTAACAATATCACCAGTGCAACCAATAGTTACCGTGCCTGCATTACCGGCAGCCTCGTTGCCGCCACCATAGGCTTCCCTAATCTTCATGGCGCAAGTGCCGGTCTTGTTGATGGTGAGTGCCGATGTGCCGGTGATATCACCCTTAGAGTTACTGCCCGCAAAGACGCGGTCGATTGTACCGCCATAGACGTTGAATACCACACCACCTTTCACGTCGGCATACTTAGAGGGGTTGCTGGCATCCTTGTCACCGTGGCCGCCTCCGAAGGCATCGTTATGGATAGTGCCACCATTGACAGTGATGTTGGTGCCATTCACATCGGCAGCGTTACCACCACCATAGAGATAGCCTATCTCTGTATTGCAATCGTTCACCACGATAACAGGTATACCTGCCACGTCGGCAGCATCGCCACCTCCGTAAACATCACCCAACACTTTGGCCGTGTGGTTGTCGTCGCTATCACCAATGGTTACGGTTGGACTACCAGTAACCTTACCGGCAGCTCCGCGGTCATTGCCATCCACCAGGGTTCCTGCACCGCCGCCATATACGTTGTAGGTTACTGTTCCGTTCTTGACGTTGACAGTCGGGCTGCCCGTGTATTGGGCAAGGTTTCCACCACCAAACACATTGCCCACGTACCAGTTGGAGGCACAGGTTGCATCGTTGTCCTTCTCAATGTTGACAGTGATAGTTCCTGTTATGTTACCACTGGTATTGTTTCCGCCAAAGACGTTGGCTATAATACCACTGTTTATTGCCAAAGAAATGTCTCCATTCATGGCAGCCTGATTGGCGCCGCCAAAGACAGAGCCGATACCTTCCAGGTCATATCCAATGCGATAGTTTTCTCTGGTATTGTCAACATTTGCTTTAGCATGGTCTCCTGTCAAATCTCCAGTGCAACCTATTGTAAAGGTCTTTGGAGCCTTACTTATAGCCATATTACCACCGCCATAGACTTCACCGATTCTCATTGCGCACTGCGAGTACTGATCGCCGGCCTCTTTTTGTTTGTTGATATTTAGGCTAACATCGCCATTGATAAGTCCATTTGAGTTATTTCCTGCGAATACTTTGCGAATGGTACCACCATAAATTTTGGTGGTAGCTGCCCCCGATACCATTACAAAGTCGGAAGCTACACCTGTACCATTACCGCCACCGAATACATTACCAATGACATTGCCACCATAAATGGTTACGTCGGTTCCAGCTACTCGTGCAGCATTACCGCCACCGTAGACATATTCGATACTGTTGTCGCAATTGTGGACATTTACAACAGGTGTTCCTCCATATGCGGCTCGGTTACCACCGCCAAATACGGCTCCGAGTGCATACGAATTGGCTGACGGGGCAGGGTCTGTGCCATAGATATCAACATTCACCGTATTCTGAGGAGCACCACCTGCATTGTTGCAGCCATAGACGGCTCCCTTCACAGTTCCGCCATAAACTTTCACATTTACTGCACCAGTAATGTCGCCGCTCTGGTTGCTGCCGCCATAGACATCGCCTTCCACGGTTCCGCCTTTCATGGTGACATTTACCACAGGGCCATTGTTTTGGTTGGAACCACCAAAGACGCTGCCATGAACGGTGCCGCCAGAAACGAATAAATTTGTATATTCAACCGCGAATCCAAAGTTGCCGCCGCCATAGACATTCTTTAAGATATCTGCTTTATCGGCAATGACTAGGTTAGTCCCATAAGACATTTTTCCACTTTCTGGCTCATTATTTGCGCCAGAACCTTTTCCTGCACCGAAAACAGTTCCTCCATCCGAGCCATTAATAGCGGAACTTCCACCAACGTTGGTCAATCCTCCTACATAGACAAACGATTCCCCGTTTGTTTGACCTCCTGTAGTAGAATTGCCTCCGGTAACACCGTTACATCCTGCGCCAATCCATCCTTTTACGGTTCCCCCGGTGAAGACCATCCATCTGTCTCCCCAAGCTGGAGACACGGCACCGCCACCATAAATTGCACCTTTTACGGTTCCTCCCGTCATCCGGAGAGTCAGTGAACGAACGTGATTATCTCCATCCTGATTTACATCAACTCCACCTGCTATATTGCACATCTCACCGCCTTCGATTGTAACCTTGCGTTCTCCAGTTTTTGTATTATCACCATAGCTTGCGATAGACATATACATACTTTGAGAAGCATCACCAGTTCCCATATTATTATTCAAAGCTGTCAGGAATTTGCCACTTTTAACATGCAAGTCAAAAGTCTTTTTGCTTGCATCCTGATTTGCCATGGTGACTCTATTCCCGTAGAAAACAGATCTGGTGATAGTTAGGTTGTCGTTTCCATTATTGGTTTCGCCTTTTGCACGGTCGTAGTCACATCCTAAAACACCTTTTACAAGGTTAAATGTTCCCGTACATCTGGTGTATGCATCAGAGGAAGTGTTGTCGGTAGCGTTGTATCCTGCCAAAAAGGACAGATAGTTTATTGTGCCACTTTCGATGCGGATTGTGTAGTTAAGGTTGGATGAGTAATCTTGGTAAGTTACATTTGTCCCACCCCAACCTTGGGTTGCAGTTCCTTGAGCTAATCCTCGAATATAATTCAAAGTTCCCGAACATCCGCGGCCCACAATGAGGTCGTAACCGGCAGCGGTGAGGGTGTTGCCACTCATATTGAATTGAATGTTTTCAAACTTGGTATTGGCTTGAAGGGTTAAATTGTAAGCATCTGCCGCACCTCTCAGTGTGGATCCCGAGTTTGCGCCTTGAGTCCCATCGGGATAATAGGTTGAAACGGTGACTGGGTAATTGATGTTGGTGATTCTTTTGCCGCTGGTTCCGCCAAAGTTGAAGGATGAATTGGTTGAATGCAAAACGATGAAGTTGCGTTCATAACCTACATTCTTTTCTTGAATGGCGTTTGCGCCACTACCGTTTGCCTTTACAACATACGCTATGGCCCACACGGCCTCCAGTTCCACCGCCATGCCGTATTCGGCGCTGGGGGCAAAATAGATTTCTGTTTCGGCATTGATGACAGCGCCAACGGAAAGAGCATTACCACCGCTCGCAGCGCTATACACCGCACCGTCTGTCACACTCTTCAGGCGCCAGCACTGGAAGCCGCGCCATCCTGTCCATGTGGCAGTATTGGTGCCATCCCAAGCGCTCTCGTAAGTCGGGCGCACCTGGAAGGGGTTAGGGATGGGCTTGTAGGGGCAGCGGCCGGTGGGGTTGTCCGATGTGCTACCATCGGTGCGCTCCAGAGTCTTATAGTAGATGAAGGTATTCTCGTCCTCATCGCCGACATTCACTTTGGCTCCCCCTTTATATTTATTATCAGTTGAAGTAATATAGTCGTTGCTGGAAGCCGTATAGTCAGCGCTTCCCGTCATCATGATACCGTCGCCATAATAAGTAATCTTCACATCGGCAGGATTGAGGCTGCGGATAGGACAGTCGGGGTCGCTGTAGTAGCTCCAAGTGTGATCCTCAAGGTCATTCAGTGTTACAACTCCACCACTAACGCCAGATTCTGGTGGAGTTACAGTTACAGTGAAGGTAGTATTACAGGCAGGGGAAATGTTGTCCTGCTTAAATGCTGTAATGCTGATAGTGGTGCTACCTATACCTACACCAGTAATTGTGAAACCGTTGCCGGACGGGGCTACAGTGGCTATAGAGGGGTCAGCGCTCTCAGCTGTAACATGCTTATATGGTGTATTACCTTCCGTGGTAGTGAGGGTGTAGTTGGACGCTGTTATCGTGGTACCCTGTGCAACAGTTATGTCGGTGGCATTGATGCCAGTGGGATCAGCAAGAGTCGAGAAACGGGCATAATAGGTCGTATTGGTAGGACTGCCACTAGTCGTGGAAGTGGATGTCAGTGTGGGGTAATAAGGATTATCCGTACTCACAATACTACCCTCAGCCGTTGTGCTCCATCCTATAAAAGCATATCCCGTATTCGCCGTAGCCGAGAAAGCTATCGCTGTGCTAGTGGCAGAGGTACTATTCCAATGCTCGCCACGTACACTTGTTGTTTCAGGACTTACCGAAGCTGTACCGCCATCCGAGGGCGTCGCTGTTGCTGTGCCACTGAAATAGAAAAGAGGCTTTTCTCTAAAGATGGCATATATTGTAGATTCGGTAGGTTTATTTTGGTTTGTCGATGTTGCATTGATTGTAATATTATATGGATGGTCTGAAGAGGTAGTATTCAATGTTCCATTTGACGTGTTCCATCCAACGAATTCAAAGTTATCGCCTGCATGCGCAAAAGCATAGAAAGAAACATTTGCGCTGTTACCATAACTACCATTACCATTAAGCGCAGAACTGCTAGTAGCGTATGTCCCACCATTATCGTTATTAGACGTATTTACATAGACTGTACCAGCACCGGTGGCACATGCAGAACTGACTTCTGCCCGAGCCCTAGCATAATAAGTAGTGCCTTCACTCCACGCTTGCACATATCCCATAAATGGAAATAAGATGCATAGGATAACTCTCAGATATAGAGGATGATTTTTCATATCTTATATAATTTTGCTTTTCGGAACATATTTATATACGACACAAGAAGTGCTATTGCTAGTATGATATATGGCACATCGGTCAGTGTGTGTGGCCACAGCCACATCATCAAAGCCCAAATGACAATAATTATAGCGTATGGCAAGTACCATTTCTGCCGCCACTTCCAAAGGATAAGTGGCAAAGGATTGAAAGGAATGACAAGCCAACTCCACTCGGTGCAAGCCAAATCGGAGAAGAAAATCAGATATACTGTAACGATGCCAATCACGGTTTGAATGGCCAAAAGCACATAATCCATGATGCTTGATTTCAAGAATAAGCAAAGCAGTGTTAATATCAGGATAACTATGGCAACTATCGTAGGTGAGCACCGAGGTACCTTAGGATGATAGTTGCTTGGAAGCAGCACTTTTGCCTCGTCTGATAATAGTTTCTGACCTTGCACTGTAGCATGTTGCAGTACATACAAAAGGTCGGCAGGCATGATGGTCTTATCCTCATTGGAGCACTCATCATCAATCTCACCATTACAAATAAGATTTAGGAAGAACCATGTCCAGGGGAAGTTCTTTTCCTGAAGTTCTGTCAGCTCTCTGCGTGTCAGATGGCTGAATGTCTCGGGCCATGCCCCATATTGGATAGGTATGGTGTCAAGGCCTTCTTTCAGCATAGTCAAAGTACTATGTGCACATCCTCGCTTGATATAATCATAGGGCAGATATATCCCTTCCATTATATGATTGTCAAGCACACGCCACAGGTTACGCTTCACCTCAATAGGCAGGTTTAAACGGTATTCCTTAACACCTCGCTTATCCGGTCTATATATATCAAGGTATTCTTCAAAGGGAATGGCAAACATGCCCATCTTTAAATTACCCGCCAAGAAGGAAAGAATCTTGTGGCGTACATCTTCCGATTCATACGAGAACACGTAATCAAGATGATGGTCGGGACATTGCATGCGAATACCCACATGCCCCACAGTAGAATAGAGCACATAACCTGGATCAGCTACCACAAGTGACGCGATGACGAAGTTCTCATCTACAATGCTATCACCCACCTCAACAGCCTTCACCCCTTCAACTCTCGCCGCCATTATCAGCGCGAGCATCAAAAGGACTTTGGTAGTGAGTTGTCGGTATATCTTATGAGATATAATCATTGATTGGGCCACATTGTGGATCAGAGTATGCACCATCTGCCCTAAGTCCCAGTACATACGCAACAATTCCTCGTTGGCAGCATAGATGGCTCTTTGCTGCGCTAATACTACACGTCCCTTTACTTGTCGGAGTAATGTGGTGTAGTTCGGGATATTGTTTACGCCTGTATTCATTATTTCATAATACTATTTTTCCTTATATAACTTCCACCCCCACGCTTCCCAGCATCATCACCACGAAGAGGAGGGCATAGCGGAGGAGTTGTCCGAAGCGGGCGGACTGGGTGTTCGCACGGGACGGACTGAGCGTCCGCGCGGGACAGGCTAGGCGTTCGCACGAAACGGGCTCTTGGCATACGCCAGACATGCTCTTGGCATACTGTAGGCGTAGCATCGGCGTAGCGTAGGCGTACCATCGGCGTAGCATCGGCGTAGCGTAGGCATACTTTAGGCATACTCTTGACATACTGTAGGCATACTCTAGCCATACTCTTGAGTAAGCCTAGACCTTGGGTAAAGCTTGGGTAACCCTTGGGTAGAGCTTGGGTAGGACCTTGCCTCTCCATGCCATCTTCGTAGTTTCGTATATCGTCTTTTTTGTTCATATCGTGGGATGTATTATGGTTTATATTTGAGCGGAATTATGTGACAATTACCATATAGCCCTATTTGGGAATGTAAAGATATATATTTTTATATAAAATAGGAAACGTTTTGACGCAAATCAAATCCGAGGGACGCCATTTTTAACATTCTTTACCTACCCCTCCCCCACCGCTTAACAGGTATTAACAGTTTTCATGGCACCATGGGCAGATGATATCGCATATGCTCCTGAATATAAAGAGTTTATCTAACACGAAAGACATCATTCGTAGGATTTATTTATTGCGAAAGGATGCGAAAAAACACGGAATATTCGAGAATTGTTTTGAACATGGATTGGACGGATTATTTAAGTTCCCTGCTGGATATTTTTAAGTCCCAACGAAATAACAGAAATTACAGAAATACTTTGCGATGGCAAAAAACAAAGTGCATACCTTATTCATTTCCTTTATTTCATTTATTTCTGTGGGACATATTATTCATACTTCCTGCTGGATATTTTAGGTCCCGCAGAAATGACAGAAATACACAGAAAGTTGGGCTTTTGCTGGCAAAAGCATTTCCTTTATTTCCTTTATTTGACCTATGGTCTTTACCTTTCGCGACTCGGCAGAGTTCAAAAGCAGGTCTTTCAGCTCTGCTCTCGCTGCTCTAGGTGTTCTGTTGGAAATATAATACAATCTTCCTGCTGGATATTTTTAAGTCCCAACGAAATAACAGAAATTACAGAAATCTTTGCGATGGCAAAAAACAAAGTGCATACCTTATTCATTTCCTTTATTTCATTTATTTCTGTGGGACATATTATTCATACTTCCTGCTGGATATTTTAGGTCCCGCAGAAATGACAGAAA
>JAEEGL013912781.1_pt1 | contig 16972 bp, 13 predicted proteins | sample 9134231 | NCBI WGS metagenome assembly JAEEGL01 (sample SAMN16246548, study PRJNA631951) | gut metagenome | biome: gut microbiome; feature: rumen; material: fiber-attached | host: Bos | place: Iran: Karaj | collected 2018-10
AATTAGTGGAACCGCCAGACTCTGCGTAATAGAATGAATTGTTGGACACGGAGACGCCCTGAACGCCTTGGGCGTTGACTGAAAAATAGAGCTCGTAATCGACTCCGTAAGAGGCCGTTCCGCTAAGGGAAACCATGGAATAATACGAGGCGGGCAAAGCCGGAAGCGTAATCGTCGCATAATCTGAATCATCGCTTCCGACCGAGAACCCCGCGTAATCAAAACGTTCAAGCAGAGGATAGGTTATTCCGGAAACGTTAGCTGCGTGGGTATGAAAATCTTCGTCGTCGGTCGCTACGCTGATGGGAATGTGGATCGGTTCGGTTCCGCCGCCTGACGCGGGACGATCCGGTCCGCTAAGTGAGATAATTTCGTCCTCTGACAAAAACAGATCGTCTTCGTCAGAAAGCCCGGAGGATTCAAAAACGACGCGCAGCGCCTCTAACTGCCTGAGCGAACAACACTCGACCCCATTAATGAATTTCGTTTCCAGATCAGCCGGCAAAAGGGACGCGTTCGAACCGGACGGATCTGAATCCGCCGTTTCAATTTCCAATCTTTCCAGAGAATCGAGCATTTCCTTAAAGCTCATGTTCTTCGCATAGGAAAAGGTCGGCGTGGTTTGCTCTGTCGCAGCAAGCGCGGTTCACGCCAAGTATTCGTCATAGGTGATAACCGTACACAGAATCCCATAGTCAGGAGCGGCGGACAGCATTTCCCGGCGTTCCAGAGGTTCTATAACCGTCTTTCTCGTTCGAGCAGAATTTTCAAGACGAGAAGTATCGTTTCTTTTGATGAACTTTTTGGACAAAGAAGAAGCGGCTTTCCTAAAAAAACATAACCATGAATTCCCTAAAATAAAGTTAAACTATCTCGCAAAGAGTCGGAACCTTCACAGCCAATTTTTACGCGTAAAAAACAATGCCATCCGTATCCTGCTCTTGCTTTCGCAGTTCGTCAGATCCAAGAGCTCAATAATAAACGTTTCAGTTAGTATAACGTCAAAGAATAAAGGCGTCAAGAGGAACACGCACATAAATTTTCTAGAAAAGAAAAATTATGCGCATTTCCAAAAACACAGTCTTTAAACTCAGCTTTATAATGAACTTACGGATTCATAAATAATGCAATCGTTCCATATCTATGGAACGCACTAAATATAATTATGGCATGAAGTTAGCATGTTTCTAAAGGCAAAAGAGCCCGCGCGAGCGCCGACTATCGGCGTTTTCTCGGCTGCGGGCCGTATTTGTTCGGGCCGGGCGTCGGCGGAAGGGCGAGCAGAACGATAATAACGAGCGTTAAAAGCAGCCAACTGACCGCCATGCCCAACGCGATTCCTTGCGCGTTCAACTCGCGCGCCGCTTCCGGATCCGGAACGGGGGCAAACGCGTCGACTATCGTCGTCGCAAAGCCTAAAATCAGCCAGAAGCCAACGAGCCAGCCCGAACGGTTGGTATCGTGCAGGCGACGGCACGCCGCGAAACACGCGGCAATAAAAAGCGCCAGCATAACCCACGGGCCAATCCGCTCAGTTGCAAAATCCGCGATCCGCGACCACGCGGCCGTGCTCGGCGAGCCGGCCGCCTCAAGTCCTCCGGCAATTCCCGACGGAAGGCACAGCAGAAAGAGTATCAAAAAGTACCACAGCGCAAAATACCAAAACTCCGACCGGCTCGCCCGGCCGCGCGTCGTTCCGAACTTGCGAAAACACGCGGTAAACGCGCCCGTAAAGCCGGGGATATCCGCGGCCTCGAGATCGGCAGCCGGCCCCGCCGCAGAATGCGACGGCGTCTGAGAACCCGCTTCAAAGGGATTCGCCGCGCGCCGCGCTTCCGCTTCCGCTTCCGGGGTCTGCGCCGCGCCGCACTGAGTGCAAAACGGCCCATGCAGTTCCGCGCCGCACTGACTACAAAAACTCATTCCGCTCTCCTTTACGCTTGGGAATAAAATGCGGACGCCGGGTAAAAAACAGACGCCTACGCCGCTTTAATATAGCGTCTTCTGTTTGACTTTTCAAGCGCCGGATTTCCGTTCGATTTCTAGCGGCGCTTCCACGGCTGCGGCCCGTACTTATTCGGGCCTGGCGTCGGCGGTGCGGCGAGCCGCATAGTCAAAATCGCCAGAAAAAACATCCAAAAAGCAAACGTGCAGAAAGCCAACAAAAGGGCCGTCGTGGGATACGGCCATCTCGTAAGCTCTGTCGCAACACAAGCGCCGACGCCTATGGAAAGCCCGATCCCAAGGAACCAGCCCGACTTATTGGAATCGTGCAGACGCCGGCACGCGGAGAAGCACAGAGGAACGAACAGCGCTAAAACGACCGGCCAGCCAATCCAAGTCAGCGCGGAGCTTAAAGCCGTCGGGGAGCGCCGCAACAGCACAGGATCGACAGGTCCGGAAGAAGCTTTGATCAGAACGATGAGGAGAACGAGCGCAAAAAAGAACCACAGCGCAAAAAACCAGAATTCCGAGCGGCTCGCGCGGCCGTGCGGCGACGCGTATTTGCGAAAACACGCGGGAATCGCGCCGAAAAAGCCGGGGATATTCGGAGCGCTCGGATCAGACGGCGGCCGCGTCGCCGAATCGGCGGCGGAAGGATTCGCGGGCTCTTGCGAACCGGCCTCAAACGGATTCGCCGCGCTCGCGCGAAAGGACTCCGCCGCTTCCGGAATCTGCGCCGCGCCGCATTGCGCGCAGAACGGTCCGTTCACTTCAGCGCCGCATTGGGAACAATAGCTCATCTCTTATGGTTTCCTTCACGATTAAAGGCCAAACGCCTACTGGCGCTTCTTCGGCTCCGGTCCCCACTCATTCGGGCCGGGCGTCGGCGGCGCGGCAAGGAGAAAGGACATGACCGCCGTAAAAATCCCCTTATACGCAAGCGCCGCGCCAGGAATCCACCCGCCTCCCTCGAGAGGGTTCTCCCTCATCGCGATTTCAATTGCGAAGTAAAATACGAGCATGATAAAAAGCCCACCCCACAAAATTTCGCTCGATTTACCGGCGTCGTGCAGGCGCCGGCACGCCGCAAAGCACAGGGGAATGAAAAACGCCAACCAGAACAGCTGGAGCTCTATGAAAGTCCGCTTATCCAGAGCGCCCAGCAAACTGAAATAAAAAACGGCGCTCGGGCCAAAGAAAACAACGACGGTTATCAGTCTCAGAAAAAAGTTCGCGATAAAGAACCACAGCGCGAAAAACCAGAATTCCGAGCGGCTCGCGCGGCCGTGCGGCGACGCGTACTTCCGAAAGCAAGCGGTAAACGCGCCCAGAAAGCCTGGAATATCCGGCGTTTCGACGCCGTTTGCGGGCGTCGGGGACGGAGCCGAACCGGCCTCGTACGGATTCGCCACAGGGGCGCGCGGCGGTTCCGCGTTCTCGTTCTGCTCGGCGCCGCAACGCGGGCAAAACGGCCCGTAAAGCTCCGCGCCGCAAATTCGACAGGAACTCATGCGTTCCTCCGTATTGAGGTCAGTTTTTGGCCTTTGAGTCTAACTCAAATAATTTCCAGTATTTCCGATCGACTTCATACGGATCGATCGGCGTTTTTTCGTCGAAATCTTCCGGCAGAACGCCGTAGCGCTTCATCTCGCGAATATACGCGGGATTGGCGACAAACGGCTTCATTGTCCAGCGATTGCTCTCGTTCAGAATATACTCGCGTCCGCGCCTAACGCCCGCGAGTACCGTCTGATAGTCGGGATCGTCGGTCGAGGTGAAGACGGGGCGTTTCGTTCCGTCAGGCGCCGTCTCGACGCATTTCTCTAACCCGCCCTGATCTTTCGCGAGCGGCGCGCGTAAAATCTTCGATTTTTCCGGTCGCGAAAGATTGTAGTAATCGACCCGCTTGATATACCGTTCGTACTGATGCACGTCCTCGCGGTCTTCCGACATAGTATGGGGGAGATTCTTCTCGACGTCGGTCGGCGTATGACAGCCGTCGCAACGCCGCGCAATCGCCTCCTTCATGGCGGCGGTTTCCGGCCAATCTTTGTCGTTGTGCGTATTGACGTTCCGATAGAACCAGCCGATAAGCCCCGTTCCGTTGGCGGCGTACGTGCCCGCGTAAGGCGCGCCCGCCTCCAGCCAGAAACGCACAAGTTTCTTTTCCGCGTCGGTAAATTTCGCGCCGCCATGCTCTTCGCAGATCATTTTATAGAGCGAACTCGCCTGACTCCCGATCGCGTACGGCTCGAAGTCGCTCATCGGTCGGTTACGATTGTCACCGAGCATATTGCGGCGCGAAATCTCCCAATAGCTGCGGTTATAGAGCGGCGTCCAGTCGCCGGTCAGATCGACGCCGCCGTCCGCGCGGTCCGCGTTATGGCATTCGACGCAGTACTTATCGAAGAGCGGCTGAATATCGCGCATAAAGTCAAAGACGTCGGGAACGTCCGCGACCGGCGTCGGCGCGACCGGCTTCCCCGCGACCGCAAAGACATGCTTGTCGAACTCGGTTCCCGGCGTTTCCGTGCGCGTCTCATGGCATCCGACGCACGACGTCGTCTCGCCGGGCATAACCGACGTAAAGCTGTGCATGCGCTTAACGGCGCGCCCTTCGTGATCGAGCGCGATGAAGAATACGCTTCGGTTCGCGGGCAATTCAATCGCGGCGGCGCCCTCGGGCGTTACCGGAACGGTCCCCAGAATGCGTTCGAGCGTAAACGTCCCCTTATACGACGCCATGTCCATGCCGCCCGAATAGTGAATCGGTTCGGGGAGCGTCTCCATAACGAGGAGCTCTTTAACGGTCCCGCGCGGAACGTCCTTCATGCGGCGGCCGGCGTAAATATCGGACAGTACGAGCGTTCCGGTCGTCTTAGAGTAGTCGGTCGCGTCGGCGACGAGCGGCTCGCGCTCGCGCGTTATAAGCGGCCGCGGCTCCTGAATCCAGTAATTTTTCGCCGCTTCGTCTTTCGGGAGCGCGTAGATTGGATCTTCGACTCCGTTTTCGTCGAGCAAAACGAGTTGGCTCTTCTTCGCCGCCATGAATTCCGTTTCGGAGAACGCCCACGGATCCGAATGGGAATTCCCTTTCGAGATATAGGCCGCGGCGGAGAAATCGTCGGGGCCGAGTTTCGGATCGATTACGGCGACGCGGCCGTAATGTTCGCGCATGCCGTGGCCGGGCGCGATCGTCGCGACGATCTTATCGCTCCCGGGAATCGGCTTTACGCCGATAAAGAGCATATATTTGAACTGATTTCCGAACAGGACCGTCTGCCGCGTTCAGTCCGGATTCATCGTCCAGAGATGATGATACGTAACCTGTTCGCGGTCGACGTACTCCCAGCGCGTATACGCCAGCTGGCCGTTGTGCAGAACCCACGGCTCGTTGTCCTGCTCTACGTTCGCCGACAGCATGCGGATATTCTCGCCGTTCGGCCCGCACCGATGGACCGTCGCGACGTGCGTCAGCCAGCATTGAACGTACCGCATGCAGCGCGTCGAACAGAACGCGATATCCCCGTCGGGAAGATAGCACGCTTCCACGTCGTCGTAAGGTCCCGACGTTATTTGGCGTAATCCGGACCCGTCCGCGTTGATTTCAAAGAGGTTGTAATGCTCAGCGCCTGCACGCAGATACGAAAAAAGAATCTTTTTCCCGTCGTAATGAACGACCGGATCGCGAACCGACCCGTTCGGATCGTCGAGCAGCGTGCGGACTTTGCCCGTCGTGAGATTGAGAACGCGAAGCGAGCCGCCGTCGTGCGGACGAAAGGGCCGGTCGTCGTCGGACGCCGCCGCGTAATAGCCGAAATTCGCGTACCAGTGTCCGTCGATACTCGGCTTACGCACGGCAAAGACGATTTCGTCGACGCCCGACATACCGCTTTCTTTGAACTTCTTCAGGAGTTCCGGCGGCGGGGGCGGATCGAGCTGCTTGAGCGGCTCTTTGCGTTCGCGCAGCGCGACGTAGTCGTAATAAAGCCAGCTTCCGTCTTCAAGCGCGATTTCGACGACGTTCGTTCCCTTTTTGACCGCGCCCGCGGGTACTTCAATGAGAACCGACTCAAACTTGCCGCGGTCGTTTGTTTCTAAATTGAGCTGGCCCGGCTGGTCGATTGCGACGATCGGACAGCGAACCTTTTTCGACGCCGCTCCGTTCGTCGACACGCAGATCACGGACGGTTCCGTCCAGTGCGTAAAGCTGACGCCCACGACGAGCCAGAGCGGCTTGTCGTAATCGCGCGCGCTTTCAAATTGAATTTCAAGCGCGTAGCGATATCCGAGCCCGCCGTATTCCATTGTGCTGAAATGCCTTGCGGGCCAAAGTTTATCGGGCGTCTCGCCAATGACCTGCCGCCAGACCTTTTCGCCCTTCTCCTCGCGCGCTTTGCGCCAGTCGTCGAGCCCGAGCCGGAATTCGCCGCTGCGAGCGTCCGGAACGCCAAGCTGAAAGATAAGATCGTCGTCGGCGCGATCGTGACGCGCGTCGATCGCCGGCTTCTCCTGAGCGCAAAGACAGGCCGCGCTAAACGCGGCGGCCGCGCATACGAAACTTAACGCAAGGCGTAAAAAAAACGCCGACGGTTTGGATATCGACATAGAAGCTCCTTAGAATCGACCGGCGCGCCGATTCTTTCTTTCCTTCAATTCTAGCGGTTCTCGAATTTGAATCAAGAAAAAGCCGGAAAATAGAGCGATTCGCTAAGCCCCGCCCGTATAGCGGTTGCCCGACCGTTTCGACGGCATGAGCAAAAGAACAAGGAGCAGCGGCAGACTGACGGCCGTCGCGGGAGGAAGAAGCGTCAGAACCCAGAGCCCGGAAAATCCGACGTCGTGAAGCCGGCGGACCGTCGCCGTAAGCATGGCGAGCGCCAGCGGCAAAAGGGCCAGCGTCAATGTAATCGCGCCAAGTTCGCACATTTCGACGAACAGGTCGTTTAACCGCGAATTCGCTTCCGGTCCAAAGCCGAAATTAAACGGGCCCCCCTTGTTCAATCCGACGGCGCAAAGCGCGTCGAGGGCGCAAACGAGAACGAAGACAAACGCCGACAGGAAATACTCGCGTCGGTCCGCGGCGCCGTAAAAATTGAACGGATCAAACGGAAAAGTTCGCGCCGGTCCTCTCGCGAGCGTCACAGCGGCTCGTTCTTCCGCCGTTCGGCGGCGCGGCGGCGGCCCGTACTGATTCCACCCTTTCGTACCCGGCGTCAGTAGGATCGCTAGAAAAGGTATCCAGCCGATCGGAAAGAGGAGAAGAAACCAAACAAACCATTCGGCGGTAACGCCGCAGTCGTGAAACCGTCGCGCAGCCGACGCGAGAAGAGGAAGCGTCGCGGCCGCCGTATACGAAAGCCCCGATACGCCGAGCCAAAAGAGAACGCGCTGAACGACCGGATTAGACGCGTTCAAATCCGGGCTCATAACAAACGTTAAATAGACGGGAAAGAGAAGCCACGTTACAGGAAAGACAAGCGCGCAAAAGGACCAAAACTCTTTCCGGCTCGCGCGGTCGCCGCATTCGAAATATTTTCTCATGCACGCGGGGTAAGCGCCCCAAAAAGACGGGACGTCCGGCGCGTTCGCTTCCAACGCCGAGATCGCTTCCGGAGAAACCCGTGCGAGAATTTCCGCCCCGCGCCGGGCGGGACGCGGAAAGAACGCCGGAAAAAGATCCGCAAGCGCCGAAAAGAAGCCCCTTTTCGGAGTCGGCTCCGTTCTGTCTTCTTCGCGTTCGGCCATTGTCGCGCGCCCTCTCGATTTTCTCAAACCGCTCAAACGCCAAGCGTTCAAAGCAAAATTCCAACGGAAGTTATGGTATCATAAACGCCGCGGCGCGTCAATTTCCGATTGGCAAGTTTTAAAAAACGAAAAAGAAGACGTTGAAAACGACTCGACTTTATACAGAAAAGGTGAAATAATAGTAGCCGATATAGCCGCCGGATTCTCATATCAAGATAAGGAGCGAAACGTAATGACAATGGAATGGAAAAAATGTCATATAAACGTGCCGTTAAACGACAAAGGCGTCGCCGAACGCGCGTCGTCTAACGGCGATATGCCCAACGTCGTTTCTTATACGTTGTCGTCGGACGAATACTACCTGTTAGAAAATGTTTTCAACGAGTGGAATCGGCAATTTGATCTCCTTATCGATATTTTTGAAGAAGAAACGTTAGAACCGCGATTCTGTCAGGAAGCGCTGGAGATTTTGGAACGACGCGCCGCTCTAAGCGACGGCGCCGAATTCCTCGCTGCCGCTGAAAAGCTCCGAAAAGCGCTCGAGACGGCGATTAAAACAAAAATGTCCGTATATCTCGATTTCTAAAGCGTTCAAACAAAATATACTGCGTCAAGAAAAGCGCAACGCGCCCGCGGGAATGCCGCGAGCGCGTTGTTATTTATTACGCGGTTAGCTTCTAACGCGTTTAATTACCGCATCTTTTTGCAGATCGCCTCGGCCATCTCCTGAGTTCCGACGGCGGTCGGGTCGTCGCGGTTCGGCTTGAGGTCGTAGGTGACGTCTTTTCCTTCCTTAATGACTTCGGCGACGGCGTTTTCGAGCTTGTCGGCCGCTTCCGTCTCTTTGAGATAGCGGAGCATGAGCATGCCGGACAGAATGAGCGCGACCGGATTGACTTTATTGAGGCCCTTGTACTTGGGCGCGCTTCCGTGAGTCGCTTCAAAGACGGCGGCGTCTTTTCCGATATTGGCGCCGGGCGCGACGCCCAGACCGCCGACGAGGCCCGCGCAAAGGTCGCTCAGAATGTCGCCGTACAGGTTCGGGAGCGCGACGACGTCGTAGAGCTCGGGCTTCTGAACGAGCTGCATGCACATATTGTCGACGATGCGGTCTTCAAATTCGATTTCCGGGAAGTCCTGCGCGACTTTCCGGGCCGTGTCGAGCCACAGGCCGTCCGAATGCTTCATGATATTCGCTTTATGAACGGCGGTAACCTTTTTGCGGCCGTTTTCGCGCGCGTATTCGAACGCGGAACGAACAAGCCGGTCGCTGCGCGAGACGCTGATGGGCTTAATGGAAACGCCGGTCTCTTCGTACCCGGTCGCGATCTTGCGGCCGGTCGCGAGGCGGTTGACTTCGTCGATGAGCGCTTTGGTCGCGTCGGAGCCCTTTTCGAACTCGATGCCCGCGTACAGGTCTTCGGTATTTTCGCGGAAGATGACAAGATCGACCGGAACGGAGCTGAAGAAGGAGCGGACGCCCGGATAATATTTGCACGGACGGACGCACGCGAAAAGGTCGAGCTCCTGACGAAGGTGTACGTTCAGACTGCGGAACCCTGTCCCGACGGGCGTGGTAATCGGCGCTTTGAGCGCGATGCGGTTTTTGCGAACGGACTCCAAAACGGATTCCGGAAGGGGATTGCCGCCGTTGCGCTCCATAACGTCGACGCCAGCTTCCTGAACGTCCCAGTTAATCTTAACGCCCGTGGCGTCGACGCATTTGCGCGCCGCTTCCGCCAGTTCCGGTCCAACTCCGTCGCCTGTAATTAACGTAACATCGTATGCCATGTTCAACCTTTCGTTCCAGCACCGTTCCGCGCGCGGGGCGCAAATTTCGGCTCGAGCAAACGTCCGCCGCGCGAGTCGCCTGCGGCGCGGCTTATATGTAATTTAAGTGAAAGTATTGTAGCGCCGGCCGCCGGTTCTTCAAGGCGCCGGCGCGCGCCGTGTCAGCGGAAGATTCCCGCCTTCATGGCGTACGGAATCATGCCCGGCTTATTGCGGAAATCGGGATCGACCGTCAGCACTCCGCCGACCGCGACGATCTTATTGGCGCGGTACTTAACGTCGTGCCCGCGCTCCATGGTAATCGCGATCATATCGGCGGGATTCGTGCCCGGCGAGCAGTACTGGCAATGTCCGAGCGTGCGCACGAGCGTAAAATTCTCGATTCCGGCGTGCTGTTTCGTCGGATACATGTACCCTTCGATATAGACTTTATGGCCGTCGAGCGCCACGATATTTTCGGGCACCTTGCCGTCTTTATCGAGCGCCATGGTATCGAACGGAACTACCGCGTATCCCGGAGGCGCCGAGCTGTAGTACGAATAGACCTGCCAGCAGAGCGAACTGACGAGCAGGACGGCGCTCAGCGCGAGCCCGACCGTCGTTATCGTACCGCCGGAAATTTCGTCCGGCGCGCGCATAATCTTGCGCTTAGCCAAAATACCGAGCGTTATGCCCAAAATAGACGCGATAATAAACGGCTTCCAGAAAAACCCCAGAATACCGAAGACGGCCGCGACCAGCGAGCCGACGCCGAGCGACGCGACCTGCTTGTAATCGACGGTCTCGTCGACGCGAACGCCCGCGTCTACGTCGGAGTAGGAGCCTTTTAACGCGTCGTCCCAGATTACTTTTTTCATAGGATTCGCTCCTGTGTGTCACCATTGCGCGGCCGTCGGCCGCGCTCGGTCGGAAAAGCCGCGCGTTACGACTGCAGCGCCTGCGCGACGTCGGTGCGGTACGCGACGACCGCGGGCAGATAGCCGACGACCGAAGCGAGCGCGACAAGACACGGAATCAAAACGAGTTCGATAAGCTGGAAGTCCCACGGATGCACCATGACGTTCGCGTACGACATGATAAACGGCGCGAGCCCTCCAATTGCCAAGTGGCCTATCACGGCCCCCAGGAATCCGCCCCCCAGCGACAGCAGAATCGACTCGAAGAGAACGATCGCCATAACGGTCGAGCGCCGCGCGCCGAGCGCGCGCATAATCGCAATCTCCTGCCGGCGTTCGTTCATCGAGTTGTAGATACTGACCATCATGCCGACGCCGGCGACAATAACTACCTGAATCGCAAAGATAATCAAGACGCTCTGGATATTGCCAATGACGTCCTGGAAGAACGCGGCGATTTCCTGAACCGGCGCGACCGCCTGCGCTTCGAGCAGTTCCCCTTCGATCTTCGCGGGGAGCGCCGTTACGGCCGTGTCGATAACGGCGCGGCGTTCCGGGGTCACGAGTTCGCTTTCGGCAATTTCAACGCCCGGCCGCTGGGACGCGGCTTCGACCTGTTCCGCGGTTCCCGCGACCTGCACTTCCTGGTCTTTCGTAATGAGAAGAATCGCGGTCAGACGGCGGCCGTGCTCATGTTCGTGTTCGTGCTCTTCCCCTTCTTCGCCTTCGTGCTCATGCGCTTCCGCGAGTTCCGCCGCCGGATCGGCGAGCCCGAGCTCGGCGCGTTTCTTCGCGACTTCCTGTTCCCGGAGCTCGTAGTTGACCTGCTCGGTCCCTTCGTTGTGCTCGTGCTCGCGGTAAAAGCCTTCCAGATTCACAAAGACGGCGCGGTCGTTCGGACTGCCCGTATGGTCGAGAATACCGACGACTTTAAACGGTTCGTGGAGATCGCGTTCGTCCTGCGAATTCGTGTGACCGAAGCGGATTTCGTCGCCAATTTGGAGCTTGTTCTTTTTCGCGACCGCGTAGCCGATGACCGCGCCCGTATAGTCGACGTTCTTAAAGAATTCGCCTTTCTGAAGCGTGTACGGCTTGCCGTCCGACTTCGTTACCGCCTGAAAATAATCGGGCGTCGTCGCCACGACCGGCGAACCCTGATAGTTGTCGCCGCGCGCAATCGGAATCGCCGTCTTGACTTCGGCGGAGTAGCGCGACGAGCGCATGTATTCGTAATATTCGTACGGGATAAGCCCGACGGGATCCTGATTGTAGAACACCGTGCTCAAGACGAGCTGAAGCTTGCTCCCTTTGGCGCCGACGATTAAGTCGTACCCCTGCGCGCCCTGCTGAAACGATTTGCCGACAACCCCGTTGACGACAAGAACCGAAACGACGAGCGCGACGCCCAACGCCATAGAGAGCGCCGTCAGCGTAGACGCCAACGAACGGTGCTCGATACTCTTCCAAGCGATTTTCCAAAGACTCATTTTCGCACGCCTTTGCCGTTAAAAAGTAAAAGTATCACTAAAAGTCATAAAGCCGCCGGTCTCCGGCCGCATGCGGCGGCCGGGCCGTTCCGACGTTCCCCGCCGGCGTCATTCTTCGGCGCCGTCTTCGGTTTCGCCGGTTTCTTCGCCGATCTCTTCGCTGTATTCTTCGTCCGTATCTTCAAACGGGCTCGCGGTTTCCGCGGGCGGATTCTTCTCGACGCCGATAATCTCTTTCGCCTCGTCGATTTCTCTTTCGGGCGGAACCGTATTGGCGGCGACGACGACGTCGCTCTTGAGCCTCATGAGGCGCACGCCCTGCGTATTGCGGCCGACCGCGCGCACGTCGTCGATAAGGAACCGCTGAATCTTGCCGCCGCCCGTAATAATCATGAGCTCTTCGCCGTCCTTAACGGGCAGTACGGCGACGACCTTGCCGTTGCGCTCCGTCGTCTTGATATCGAGCACGCCCTGCCCGCCGCGCCGCATTGTGCGGTACGTTGCGTTCGACGCGCTCCCTTCCGTCTCGGTTCCCTCTTCGACCGGTTCGTCGGCCGGCTCGTCGTCGACGGGCTCGGCTCCGCTTTCGATCGGCGCGGCGTTCGGGCCCATCTTTGTCCGTTTGCCGTATCCGTTCTCGCAGATAGAAAGCAGATACGAATCTTCGTCGGCAATCGCCATGCCGACGACCTTGTCTCCGTCGCGCAGACGAATCCCGCGCACGCCGGACGCGGTCCGCCCCATGGAGCGAACGTCCGACTGGCGGAACCGGATCGTGCGGCCGTTTGCCGTCGACAGGAAGATTTCGTCCCCCTCGTAGCATACGGCGACCGCGACGAGCGCGTCTTTATCTTTCGTATCGACAGTCTGTTCGACGGACTGGCCTTCGACCTCGATCGGATTCCCGTCCTCGTCGACCGACGCCGGATCGATCCCGCCGCGCAGTTTGATTGCGATAATGCCCCTCTTGAGCGGCCGGCTGAACGCCGAAAGGGGCGTCTTCTTAACGACGCCTTCGCGCGTCGCCATAAAGAGATACGCGTCTTTCTGATCGAAGTCGCGCACCGGCAGGCAGCTGGCGACCTTTTCGTCGTCGGCGAGCTGCAGTACGTTGGTCAGGCTGCGGCCTTTGCCGTCGCGCGCGGACGCCGGCAGACCGTAAACCTTCTGCCAGTAGACTTTCCCTTTGTCCGTAAAGAAAAGCAGATAATCGTGCGTGCTGGCGACGTACATGTCGCGCACGGAATTTTCGTCGTCGAGCTTGGCGCCCTTAACGCCCTGCCCGCCGCGACGCTGCGCCTTATATTCGGAGAGCGCGGTACGCTTAATAACGCCGTCGGTCGAGATCGTTACGACCATCGACTCTTCCGGAATGAGATCTTCGTCGTCGATATCGACAATCTCTTCCTGACTGATCGCGGTGCGGCGCGGGTTGGCGTATTTCGCTTTGACGTCGAGCAAGTCCTGACGGACGATCGCGAGAATATTGCGTTCGTCCGAAAGAATGCGGCGGTATTCCGCTATGTCGGTAAGGAGCGCGTTGTACTCGTCGGCGAGCTTCTGCTGCTCCAAGTTGACCAACTGACCGAGCGTCATCTTTAAGATCGCGTCCGCCTGGACCGGCGTGAGCGTATAGCTCTCTTTGACGCCGCGCGCCGCCTGGAACGACTCAAATCCCGCGCCGAGGCAGCGTTCGAGGAGCGCCGCCGGGCATTGAATCTGCATTAAGCGCTGTTTCGCTTCAAATTGGTTCGGCGACGTGCGGATCGTGCGAATGACTTCGTCGATATTCGCGTGCGCGATGAGGAGCCCTTCGACCGTGTGCTGCCGCTTAATCGCCTTATTGAGCAGGAAGGTCGTGCGGCGGCGGATAACCGACCGGCGGTGGCGCAGGAACTCCACGAGGAGCTCTTTGAACGTCATAACGCGCGGCTTGCCGTCGACGAGCGCGAGCAGGATAATCGAGAACGTATCTTGAAGCGGCGTATACTGATAGAGCTGATTGAGAACGACGTTCGGATCGGCGTCTTTCTTGAGTTCGAGAACGAGGCGGACCGGCTCTTTGAGGTCCGACTCGTTGCGGATCGCCGAGATTCCGTTGATCCGGTTGTCGTTAATCATCTCCGCGATCTTCTCTTCGATCCGGTCGCGCGCCTGCTGGTACGGAATCTCTGAAACGATAATGCGCGTCCGCTTCCCTTTCGTCTCAACGCGCGTGCGCGCGCGAACGACGACGCTCCCGCGGCCCGTCAGATAGCTCCGGCGAATTCCGCGCGTTCCGCAGATTATACCGCCGGTCGGGAAGTCCGGGCCGGGGCACAGGCGCAGCAGGTCGAACGGCGAGACGTCGGGATCGTCGATAATCGCGACCGCCGCGTCGCACACTTCGCCGAGATTGTGCGGCGGAATGCTCGTCATCATACCGACGGCGATCCCGTTGGCGCCGTTTACGAGCAGGTTCGGCGCCTTCGAGGGCAGAACGGTCGGCTCCATGCGCGTTTCGTCGTACGTCGGGACGAAATCGACCGTGTCGAGATTGAGGTCCTCGAGCATCGCCATGGCGAATCCGGAAAGCCGCGCTTCCGTATAACGCATCGCGGCGGGCGGAAGACCCGCGATCGATCCGAAGTTGCCCTGCTTGTCGACCAGAACGTGACGCATGTTCCAATCTTGCGCCATGCGCACGAGCGTCGGGTAGATTATCGCTTCCCCGTGCGGATGGTAATTGCCGCTCGCGTCGCCGGAAATCTTCGCGCACTTAACGCGCTGCGAATGCGGACCGATGCCGAGGTCGTTCATGGCGACGAGAATACGCCGCTGCGACGGCTTGAGACCGTCGCGAACGTCCGGAATCGCGCGGCTGACAATAACGCTCATCGCGTACGTCAGATAGCTCCCTTTGAGCTCGTCTTCAATTGGAATCTGAACCAATTTCGAGCCGTCGGGCAGAACGAGCTGCCCGTTCGCGTTCATAGTCGGACGCAGCGGCCGATCGCTCGCGGGCCGCGACTGTTCGCCGTCGAATTCGTCCTCGGAACCGTTCTGATCAAAGTCGTCGGCGTTCCCGCCGTTAAGTTCGTCCGGATTGTCCGGCGCGTCGAAATTATCGTCGTCTGCCAAGGGAAAGTCTCCTCGGATCTAAATACGAAACGCGAAACACGCGTTTATTCTGATACGTTGCCAGGGTCGGCCCGCGCGAAATACGCGCAAGGAGCGCGCTGCGCGGGCCTGTTCGGAATATTGTACCAGATTTCCCGCGTTCTTCAACCGGAAACGCCCTCTAAAAGGCCCAATTTGGCCCCTATTTTGCGTCCAAATTTATTTGCCGACCCGGGGACGCATAAAAGCAAAAAAGCGCCCCGTCGGAAAACGGGACGCTCTATACTTCGGCCGCGCGCTCCGGCGAATCGGAACGCGCGATTCTTCGCGCGGGGTTACTTCTCCGATTTGAATTCAAGATCGTACGTACCGCCCTTATTGATCGTGATCTTCATCGTCGGCTTCTGCCACATATCCTCGGACGTAATCGCTTTCCGGGGCCGCTGGGGCGGCGCGCTCGGGGGCGCGCCCGGCGCCGGTTCCGGGACTTCCGGCATGGGGCCGGTGTACTGATATCCGCTAACGCGAACGGTCAGTTCCCCGGTCGGGACTTTGGCGGTATAGCGCCCTTCCTGAACGTTCCCGCCCCCTTCGCTTTTGTCGTTAAAGAACTGGACGATTCCCAGATCGATCGGGGTTCCGTCGATTGTCGCGGTCCCTTCGATCTCGACTTCCTTCTTTTTAGGCGCGCATCCGACCGCGAACGTAAACGCGACCGCGAAGACAAACGCCGCCAGAACATATTTCTTCATAAAAGCGCCCTCCTTACAGACTCGCGCGCGTTTCGCCGCCCTTTGTACTGCCGAGCGCGCGCCAGACTTCAAGTTCGATCGTTTCCGAAACGAAACGGACGGATCCGTCGCAAAGCGCCGTATTGACGCCCCCGGAATGCTTGCTGCGCGCCGCCTGATAGCGTTCGTCGCCGGAAAGAGGCGTGCCCGTGCACGGAATATAGCGGTCGTTCGTATTGAGCGAGGACCCGCTCGCGCCCGTATAGCAGTAGCAGCTGTCGGGCGTCGACGAGTTCGGACCGGTTACCGTCATGAATCCGGAGCCGGGCCCTTCGTCGTTAAAGAGCTGGCCGTGGAAGTCGAACGCCGTATCCGCCGCGCAAAGGACTTCGGACATGAGAAGCGTGTTCGACGTGCCGTCGACGATCTCCTGAAGCGTCGTGCTGATATTGAGATAGAACGGCGCGCCTTTCCAGCCGTCGTTCTTATACGGCATGCTCGGCTTGGTAGAATTCCAGAACCAGTCGTTGCCCATGCTCACGACGTAATTGCCGCGGCTCTGCGGATAGGGGTCCGCGCGCCAGAGCGCGCCCGGACGGTCGCTCGGGCAGTAGTAGTACGACACCGGCGTATTGACCGGTCGGGAGGCGGTGGGGTTATTGTACGCGCAGTTCGGCTCGGCGTAGAATCCGACTCGAAAGTCGTACTGGGAATAGAGCGACTGCTGCTCGATAAAGGGCCAAATTCGCGGAACCCACGTGGAACGTTCGCACGCGATTCCGCCGAAATCTTTCCAGCCGTTCGTCGGATAGGTCATGCCGAACGGCAGATGCGACTGGTTCGTATCCGCGTAGCTGTGCATGGCGAGCCCGTACTGCTTCAGATTGTTCGTGCACTGCATGCGGCGCGCGGCTTCGCGCGCCGCTTGAACAGCCGGAAGAAGGAGCCCTATTAGAATTCCGATGATCGCGATGACAACCAGAAGTTCAACGAGAGTAAAACCCGCGTTCATACCCTTACGCCGCATACCGTCCTCCGCACTCTTTCTGAATGTAAACGAATAATTAAAGACTAAAAGCAGACGGGAACCCGTCTAAAGCGATTGTAAACAAACGAAAACCCGGCGTCAATCATCAAGTCGCCCGTAAAAGAAAAAAATAAAGCGCACAACCCGCCGCCAAGAAAAGGCCGCGCTCGCGCCCGAAAGGGCGCCCAGCCGGACGTAACGTCCGGTTAAAACGCTGATTACAAACAACGCCGAGACTTCTTAGAAAAA
>JAEEGL015554954.1_pt1 | contig 16972 bp, 17 predicted proteins | sample 9134231 | NCBI WGS metagenome assembly JAEEGL01 (sample SAMN16246548, study PRJNA631951) | gut metagenome | biome: gut microbiome; feature: rumen; material: fiber-attached | host: Bos | place: Iran: Karaj | collected 2018-10
CGATTTCCTGCAGGTACTTGTCCAGGGACGCGCTCTCGCGGTTGGTGATGGACTTGGTGATCTTTAATTGACGCATTATCTTACTATAAAAATTTCGGTCAGCTCCTCCTGTAAGGAACTGACCGGAATCCTATAGGTTGTTACGGCAATCCCTTACTTGCCGAAACCAAAGTAGAAGGACCTTCTGTTCTTGTCCACGCCTTCAATGTAAATGGCGCGGGAAGCCTTCTTGGCCTTGGCTACGACATCTTCGGGTTTTGAAACGGGCTCATCGTTCACATAGACGATGATGCTGCCTGCCTTGGCGCCGGCTTCGGCCATCTTGCCACTGCCCAGGGAGACAATCTCCACGCCTCCCTTAAGGCCCAGTGCCTTCAGCGTTTCGGGCGAAGCGGCTTTCAAAGTGGCGCCGTAGAAGACCATTCCTCCATCGGCCTGGGCCACTGCCTCCGCGTCGCTGGCTGCCTGGAAGACAACCTGCACTTCCTGCGTTTTTCCGTCACGGATATAGGTAATGGTGGCCTTGTCACCAGGATGATAACCGTTCACCTTGGCCTGGACAGAAGCGCCATCCGTAACTTTCTGACCATCAATGGCCACGATGACGTCGTTCTTCTTCAGGCCGGCCTTGTCGGCAGCTCCTCCCTTCAAAACCTCGTTAATATATACGCCGGACACGGCGGAAAGTTTCATTTCGTCGGCAAACTTTTTGTCCACATTTCCCATCGTAATTCCCAGCAGGGCGCGCTTGACAGAGCCGAAGTCCATCAGGTCCTGGGCTACGCGCTTGACAATGTTCACGGGAACGGCGAAGGAATAGCCGCTGTAGGCACCGGTCTGGGATACGATGGCGGTGTTGATACCCACCAGTTCTCCCTTCTTGTTCACCAGGGCACCGCCGGAGTTGCCGGGGTTCACGGCTGCATCGGTCTGGATGAAGGACTCAATCTTGAATTCTCCGGAGTTGTCCGGCATGGAGCGGCCCTTGGCACTGACGATACCGGCCGTGATGGTGGAACGCAGCTGGGCGCCCAGCGGGGAGCCGATGGCCAGCACCCACTCTCCGAGGCGCAGGTTGTCGCTGTTGCCCATAGGGATGGTGGGAAGACCGGTGGCGTCCACCTTGATGATGGCAACGTCCGTGGCCGGATCTGCGCCCACGACGGTGGCATCGAACTGGCGGTTGTCATTCAGGGTGACGGAAACCTTGGTGGCATTGGCAATCACATGGTTGTTGGTGACGATATAGCCGTCCGGGCGGATGATGACACCGCTGCCGCTGCCCCTCTGCTCCCGGGGCTGGCCAAAGCCATAGCCGTTACCGAAGCCAAAGAAAAACTCGAAGGGGTCTATGGAACGGGACTGGCTCTGGACGGTCACCTCCACATATACTACGGCCTCCACGGCACTTTCTGCCGCGTAGGTAAAGTCCGGATAATCGCTTTCTGCCAAATTGACAGTGCGGTATTCTACAGCGTTGCCGGAGGAATCCCTCACCACGGTGGCGGTGACGGAAGGATCTGCGGTTTTCGGTTCAGTAGCCTTCACAACGGCATAGGCGGTGATTCCACCGGCCAGGACGGAAAGCAGTACAGTCAAAAATCCTTTTTTCATAATTTATCTGGTTTGTTGTTTTTTTCCGAGTCACTTATTACTCAAAACTTATGCCAAGAAAAATTTGCATTCTTAAATTTTCTTAATACCTTTGTGGCAGATGTTTGTAATGAACGCATACCACCATCATCACCGTACCCCCCAGGTCCGGTAGGTTTTACGTATGCATACACCCATACAAGGCTTGCCGGAACTCCGGCGAGCCTTTTTTATGTTAATAATTTTACAATCAATATGTTACGTTTAGCTATTCAATCCAAGGGACGCCTGAGCGACGAGAGCACCGCCCTCCTCAAGGAAATAGGAGTGAGCCTGGACGACTCCCACCGCAAGTTCCTCCTGCAGGCCCAGGGCCTTCCGCTGGAACTGCTGTACCTGCGGGACGATGACATCCCCCAGGTAGTCTCCGACGGCACCGCCGCCCTGGGCATCGTGGGCCTCAACGAAGTTCAGGAGCGCGGTCTTCCCGTTACCATTGTCAAAAAACTGGGCTTCGGCAACTGCCGCATCTCGCTGGCCGTTTCCAAAAACGCCGGTTATGACGGCCCCGGGTGGTTTAACGGCAAGCGCATCGCCACCTCCTACCCCAACATCCTTGGCAAATGGCTGCAGGAAAACGGCATCGATGCCAAGGTGCAGGTGATTACCGGATCGGTGGAAGTGGCCCCGGCGGCCGGCATTGCCGATGCCATCTTCGACATCGTCTCCTCCGGCGGCACGCTGGTAGCCAACGGTCTGCTGGAAGTGGAGAAAGTCTTCTGGTCCGAGGCCGTCCTCATCTCTGCCGGAAACCTGGGAGCCGAAGGCGAGGAAATCCTGAAGGAAATGCTCTTCCGCATAGATTCGGCCCAGGTGAGCCGCGGCAAGAAATACCTTCTGATGAACATCCCCACCGCCGCGGTGGACCAGGCCATCCGCATCATCCCCGCCATGCGAAGCCCCACCATTATGCCCCTCGCAGCCGAAGGCTGGTGCTCCATGCACTCCGTGGTGGATGAGGCCGACCTCTGGGACAAAGTGAAACTGCTGAAGGCCATCGGTGCCGAAGGCATCCTGGTACTGAACATTGACAAAATCATCCCCTAATCTATGATCCAGATTCTGCAGAACCCGTCCCGGGATACTTGGGAAGCCCTGTGCCGCCGTCCCGCCTCCGACAATCCGGTGGTGCTGGAACGCGTCAAGGGTATCCTGCAGCGCGTGAAAGAGCAAGGCGATCAGGCCCTCCGCGCCCTTTCCCGGGAAATTGACTCCCGTCCGCTGGAGACCATCGAGGTAAGCCAGGCCGAAATCCGGCAGGCCGAAGAGCGCGTCTCCCCCGCCGTCAAGGCCGCCATAGCCGATGCCGCCGCCCACATCCGCGCCTTCCACGAGGCCCAGCAGCCCCGGGAAATCCGCGTGGAAACGGCGCCCGGGGTCACCTGCATCCAGCGGCCCGTCCCCATCGGCCGGGTGGGTCTGTACATTCCCGGCGGCAGCGCTCCCCTCTTCTCCACCGTGCTGATGCTGGCCCTTCCGGCGCAGATTGCCGGCTGTCCCGAGGTGGTGCTCTGCACCCCGGCCGAAAGCTCCGAAGTGCTGTATGCGGCCGCTTTCTGCGGCATTCGCCGGATTTTCCGGCTGGGCGGTGCCCAGGCCATTGCCGCCATGGGATACGGAACGGAAAGCGTTCCCCGCGTAGACAAGATCTTCGGCCCGGGAAATCAGTACGTGACCACCGCCAAACAGCTTCTGAGCGCCGGCACCGTGGCCATCGACATGCCCGCCGGACCTTCGGAGGTGATGGTTATCGCAGACAGCACCACTCCCGCCGCCTTCGCCGCGGCAGACCTCCTTTCCCAGGCAGAGCACGGTCCCGACAGCCAGGTGATGCTCCTTTGCGAGTCGGAAGCCACCTGCCGGAATATCCTCTCCGAGGTAGAGCGGCAGACATCGGCCCTCCCCCGCAGCGCCATTGCCCTCGAGGCCCTTCAGAAGAGCCGCGCGCTGGTGTTGCCCTCGGCCGATGACCGCATCGCCTTCGCCAATCTCTACGCTCCGGAGCACCTGATTATCGGTACGGAGGATCCCTGGGCCGTAGCGGACCGCATTACTGCCGCCGGCAGCGTATTCGTGGGACCCTACACCCCCGAAAGCGCCGGAGACTATGCCTCCGGCACCAACCACACCCTTCCCACATCGGCCTGGGCCCGCTCCTTCAGCGGCGTGAACCTGGACAGCTTCTACCGCAAGATGACCTTGCAGGAAATAACCCGCGAAGGCCTGCAAGGGCTCAGCGCTACCATTATGGATATGGCCCGGGCGGAAGGCCTGCAGGCCCACGCCAACGCAGTAAAAATCAGGTTATATGAATAAGATTGAACAGTGGGTGCGGCCCAATATCCGCAACCTCTCCCCCTATTCCACCGCCCGGGACGAGGCGAAAGGCAGACCGGATGTATTCCTGGATGCCAATGAATGCCCCTACGAAGGACTGGGCTACAACCGCTACCCGGACCCCCGGCAGAAGGTTCTCAAAGCCCGGGTATCGGCCTTGAAAGGCCTTCCGGCAGAGAACATTTTCCTCGGGAACGGCAGCGACGAGGCCATAGACCTGATGTATCGCATTTTCTGCACCCCGGGAAAGGACAATGCCGTGGCCATCGTGCCCAGCTACGGAATGTATGCCGTGGCGGCCGATATCAACGACGTCCAGGTGCGCGGCATTCCCCTGGGACCGGACTTTTCCCTGCCGGCTTCCCAGCTTCTTGCCGCTGCCGATGCCAACACCAGGCTACTATTCCTGTGCAGCCCCAACAACCCTTCCGGCAACGCCTTCCCCAACGAAGAACTTCTCTCCCTTGTGGAACAGTTCCCGGGCGTGGTGGTGCTGGACGAGGCCTACGCCGATTTCAGCGCTTTCGGCAGCCTCCGCTCCAAGGTGCAGGAATACCCCAACCTGGTGGTCCTGCAAACCTTCTCCAAGGCCTATGGCCTGGCGGGCCTCCGGCTGGGGATGGCCTTTGCCGATGCCTATGTCATCGAGCTGATGAACCGGGTCAAGTACCCCTATAATATTTCCCAGGCCACCCAGGAACTGGCCCTGAAGGCCCTGGAAGAGCCCAGGGAGTCCCTTATCCGCCAGCTGATTGCCCAGCGCAGGCGGCTCACGGAGGCCCTCCTGGCTTATTCCAGCATTCTGAAAGTCTGGCCCAGCGATGCCAATTTCCTGCTGGTCCAGGTGAAAGATGCCGACGGCCTGTACAACCACCTTCTCAAGGACGGCATCATCGTCCGCAACCGCTCCCGGGTGCCGGGCTGCGCCGGCTGCCTGCGTTTTACCATCGGCACTCCTGAAGAAAACGACCGACTCCTTCTATCCCTTGCAGATTATGAAAAAAGCCATCTTCGTTGACCGTGACGGCACGCTCCTGAGTGAGCCCGCCGACGAGCAGATCGATTCCCTGGAAAAAGTGGAATTCGTATCCGGAGCCATCTCCGGCCTCAAGGCCCTCGTGGGCCTGGGCTACGAGCTGGTAATGGCCTCCAACCAGGACGGCCTGGGCACGCCGGCCTTTCCCGAAAGCACCTTCTGGCCGGCCCAGAACCTGCTTCTGAATACCCTGAAGGGAGAAGGCGTGGTTTTTGACGACATCCTCATCGACCGGCACTTCCCCGCCGACGGTTCTCCCTGCCGCAAGCCGGGCACCGGAATGTTCGGCAAGTACCTGGACGGTTCGTATGACCTGGCCGGTTCCTGGGTCATCGGGGACCGGGAGACGGATTTGCAGCTGGCCGCCAATCTGGGCGCCCGGGGCCTGCAGGTGGGGCCGCTGAGCTGGGCCGACATTGCGGAAACCATCCGGAGCAGCGAGAGAAGCGCCACCGTGGAAAGGAAAACGGCCGAAACGGACATCTACGTCAGGGTGGACCTGGACGGCAAGGGACCTTCTTCCGTGGATACGGGCCTGAAATTCCTGGACCACATGCTGAATCAGCTGGTGACCCACGGCGGAATCAGCCTCCAGCTATCCTGCAAAGGGGATCTGGAGGTGGACGAGCACCACACCATAGAGGATGTGGGCATAGCCCTCGGAGAGGCCCTTCGCCGGGCCCTCGGGGACAAACGGGGCATAGACCGCTACGGCTTTGCCCTCCCTATGGACGAGAGCCGGGCCCTGGTGCTGCTGGATTTCGGCGGCCGCAGCGAGCTGGTGTGGGACGTTCAGTTTACCCGCGAGTACGTGGGAGATGTTCCCACGGAGATGTTCAAGCACTTCTTCAAGTCCCTGTCCGGTGCGATGCAGGCCAATCTGTACGTGCAGGCCCGCGGGGAAAACAACCACCACCTGGCCGAGGGCATCTTCAAGGCCTTCGCCCGCTGCCTGAAGCAGGCCGTGCGGCGCAATGTATTCAGTTACGACTTACCTTCCTCCAAAGGATTGTTATGATAGCCATCATAGATTACGAAGCGGGCAATATCTGCTCTGTGCAGAACGCCCTGGAGCGCCTGGGCGCGCAGTACGAACTGACGGCCGACCCGGAAAAGATCCGGAGGGCCGACAAAGTGATTCTCCCCGGCGTGGGCAATGCCGCCCACGCCATGGCCAGTCTCCGCGCCAGCGGGCTGGACAGCGTGATCCGAACCCTTCGGCAGCCGGTCCTTGGCATCTGCGTAGGCCTGCAGCTGATGTGCCGGAGCTCCGAAGAGGGCCCGGTGGAGTGTATGGGTCTGCTGGATGCCCGCGTGCGCAAGTTCCCCGAAGGGACCGATGCCAAGGTGCCCCATATGGGCTGGAACAACATCGGAATCCTGGAAGGCAAGCTGTTCAAGGGGCTGGAAGGCGGCAGTTATGTGTATTTTGTGCACTCTTATTACCCGGAGCTTTGCCCGGACACCATTGCCACCTGCCGCCACGGGGATACCCTGTTCAGTGCCGCCCTCCGCTGGGAGAACTTCTACGGCACGCAGTTTCACCCGGAGAAAAGCGGCAGCGTAGGCGCCGCCATCCTGGAAAATTTTCTGGCGCTATGATTCAGATAATCCCTGCCATAGACCTTATAGAAGGTCGCTGCGTCCGGCTCACCCAGGGTGACTACGGGCAGACGAAAATATACGACGGAGAGCCGGCAGACCTGGCCCGGCAGTTTGCCGATACCGGGGTGCAGCGCATCCACCTGGTGGACCTGGACGGCGCCAAGACCGGGGAACCCCGGAACCTGAAGGTGCTGGAAGCCATCGCCTCCGCGGTCTCCTGCGAGCTGGAATGGGGCGGCGGCATCGGCTCGTCCGAGGCCCTGCAGGCCGTCTTTGCCGCCGGTGCCACCCACGCCATTGCGGGCAGTGTGGCCGCCCTTCGGCCCAAAGTCTTTGAATCCTGGCTTTCCCGCTACGGTGCCCGGATGGTCCTGGGGGCCGATGTCCGGGACGGCCGCATTGCCGTGAAGGGCTGGCTGGAAGAGGCGCCGCTCACCATCGAAGAGCTGGTGCAGCGCTTCCTGCCCCAGGGCCTGAAAGAATGTATCGTGACGGACATCTCCCGGGACGGGATGCTCCAGGGCCCTTCTTCGGCGCTTTACCGGCGCCTGCAATCGGCCTTTCCGCAGCTTTCCTTCACCGTTTCCGGCGGTATTTCCTCGATGGAGGACATTCGGCAGCTGGATGAAATGGGCCTTGGGAAAGTGATTGTAGGAAAGGCCCTTTACGAGCAGCGTATCACCCTTAAAGACTTGAAAGAATGGTTGCAAAACGCATAATTCCCTGCCTGGACGTCAAAGACGGCGTGGTGGTGAAAGGCATCAATTTCGAAGGCCTCAAGGAGGTGGGAGACGCCGTCCAGATGGGCGTCCAGTATGCCCGCGAGGGGGCCGATGAGCTGGTGTACCTGGATATCAGCGCCACGCGGGAAGGGCGCAGTACCTTTGCCGACCTCGTGAGGCGCATTGCCCTCGGGATTGACATTCCCTTCACCGTGGGCGGGGGCATCGGCTCGGTGGAAGACGCGGCGCGCCTGCTGGATGCAGGAGCGGACAAGATTTCCATCAACAGTTCCGCCCTGGCCCGGCCCCAGCTCATCAGCGAACTGGCCGGCCAGTACGGCAGCCAGTTTGTGGTGGTGGCCATCGATGCCAAGAAAGTGGAGGGCCGATGGCTGTGCACCACCCACGGCGGCAGCCGGTTTACGGAGCGGGAGCTCTTTGACTGGGCCCGGGAGGCGCAGGAAAGGGGTGCCGGGGAAATCCTCTTCACCTCTATGGACCACGACGGCACCAAGGCCGGTTACGCCTGCGAGGTGTATGCCCGCCTGGCTTCGGAACTGTCCGTGCCGGTGATTGCCTCCGGCGGCGCGGGGTCGGTGCAGGACATCGTGGACGTACTCACCACCGGTCGGGCCGATGCCGCCCTCGCCGCCAGCATCTTCCACTACGGAGAGATTCCCATCCCGGCCCTCAAGAAGGCCTTGAAAGAAGCTAATATCCCTGTAAGACTATGACATTCAACGATTTTGACTTAAGCAAGAACGCCGACGGACTCCTGCCGGTGATTGTACAGGACGATACCACCCTGAAGGTGCTTATGCTGGGCTATATGAACCGGGAGGCCTTTGAAAAGACCGTGGCCGAAGGGGTGGTTACTTTCTGGTCCCGCAGCCGCCAGTGCCTCTGGACCAAGGGAGAGACCAGCGGGAACTTCCTGCACGTTGTGAAGATGTATCCGGACTGCGACGCCGACACCCTGCTCATCCAGGCCCGGCCCGACGGCCCCACCTGCCACCGCGGAACGCCCGCCTGCTGGGATACGCCGGATCAAGAAGGGTTCGTGCGGTCCCTGTCGGCCCTTATCCAAGGCCGGCACAAGGCCCTTCCCGAAGGCTCCTACACCACCAGGCTCTTCCTCAAAGGCCCCAAAGCCATCGGCAAAAAGGTGGTGGAAGAAGCCGGCGAGGCCGTAATCGAAGCCGTGGACGGCAACCGGGACCGCTTCATCTACGAAGCCTCCGACCTGGTGTACCACCTGCTGGTGCTGATGGAAAGCATGGACGTCTCCCTCTCCGACCTGGAAAAAGAGCTCTCCTTCCGGCATAAATAGCCCCTTCCGTCCCCGGTCTCCGAGGTTTCCGTCGCAGGTCCGTGCCTCGTACACCAAAACAGGCATTTTCGTGTACGAGAATCGGAAAGCAGAATTAGGAAGAAAGAGTTATATTTGCAGAGAAATGAAAAGACTGCTTACTCTAATGGCCCTTGCCATCATTCTAACCTCCTGCGGGAACAGCTCCGGAGGGAGGAAGGGAGGCTATACGGTGGATGAACTGTGGCTCCGGAATGGTTCCAACCGTATCTTCGGCATCCTGTATCGGCCGGAAGGCGTGAAGAAAGCGCCGCTGGTAATTGTATCCCACGGCTACGGAGGTACCCATCAGGCGGGAAAGGCCTACGCCGAGGCGCTCGCGCCCTTGGGATATGCCGTGTACTGCTATGACTTCTGCGGCGGTTCCAACGACAGCCGCTCGGACGGGGAAACCACCGGGATGTCCATCTTTTCGGAGGCCGGGGATCTCAAGGCCGTTATGGATGCTCTTTCCAAGGAGGATTATATCGATAAGGAACACATCACCCTCATAGGAGAGAGCCAGGGAGGGATGGTGAGTTCGCTGGTGGCGGCAGAGAGGGGCTCAGCCATCGAGAGGCTGGTTCTTATCTATCCGGCCCTCTGTATCAAGGACGACTGGGTGGGGATGTATCCCGCTCTTTCGGATATGCCGAAGGAGTTAGACTTCTGGGGCCTTAAGCTTAGCCACGCGTACCTGGAAAGGCTTTACGACCTGGATGTCTACCCGACCATCAGCCAATACGAAGGCCCCGTTTCCATCTATCACGGTGATAAGGACCAGGTGGTGAACCTCTCATACTCCGAAAGGGCCAAAGCAGCATACCGAAACGCCACACTGACTGTCCTGCCCGGTGAGGGACACGGGTTCAGCGCGAAAGCCCAGCAGGAGGTCATCGCCGCCATCTGCCAGTCTTTGAAGGGCAAATAAGCGTTTCGATTTTAGCGGATTTCCGTCAGAGCCCCGGTTACCGAGTCAATAATGAATCCCCGTACAACGATGTCCTTGGGGATGAGCGGGTGACGGACGATGGAATCGACGGTCTTTCGCACGGAGTCCTCCGTGTCCTTGAAGCCTTCCAGCCAGGCGTGGAGGTCTACATCGGTGCGGGATAGTTCGCTCTCCGGAATGCCCCTCTCAAGCATCTCCTCCCGGAAGTGGGAAAAGCTCATATGGCAGGCTCCACAGGTTGTGTGGGCCACTACCATAATCTCTTTCACGCCCAGTTCATACACGGCGACAATCAGGCTCCGTACCACGGAATCCCAGGGTGAAAGCACCACGGCTCCGGCGTTCTTGATAATCTTTGCATCGCCGTTTTGCAGCCCCAGGGCTTCCGGTAGCAGGACAGACAGGCGCGTGTCCATACAGCTGAGAATAGCCAGTTTCTTGTCCGGGTACTTGTCTGTAATATGCTTTTCGTACCCTTTGGAAGCCACATACTCCCGGTTAAAAGCGAGGATGTTGTCGATATTGCTCATCATAGTGTCAGGGTTGGTCCCGCTAATATACGGAAAAAGTTACTTATTCCGAAGGGCCTTACGGAACGGGACCGGGGACAGGAAGGATTTTGATGTCGGATTAGGGCTTTTTCAAGAAAATGATTATATTTGTGAACTGAGAACAAAAGTACACAAGATATGAATCTGACCATTTCCAGCACCAATCTCCTGAAGGCCCTGATGGACGTTTCCAAGGCCATCCCGTCCAAGTCTCCGCTTCCCATCCTGGAGAACTTCCTCTTTGTACTCAAGGACGGCAAGTTGGAAATCACCGCCTCGGACTCCGAGCTCACCCTTCGCACCAGCGTAGAGGCAGAAAGCGCCGAAGAAGACGGCTCCGTAGCCGTTCCGGCCCGTCATATGACAGACCTTCTGAAGGAACTGCCGGACCAGCCCCTCCGCATCAAGACGGTGTCGGATGCCTCCTTCGAGTGCAGCTGGGCCAGCGGTAACTCCGTGCTCCCCTACTTCCCGGCAGACGATTACCCGGAAATCAAAACCACGGGGGACGATGCCCTGAAGGTTACCTTCCCGGCAGAAAGCCTGGTAGACGGCATCCAGAGCACCATCTACGCCGCCGCAGACGACGAGATCCGTCCCGTGATGAACGGTATCTTCTTCGACATAGATATGGAAAGCACCACGCTGGTGGCTTCAGATTCCCACAAGCTCATCTGCTACACCACCAAGGATGTGAAGGCGGAGGAAAAGTCCTCCTTCATCCTGCACAAGAAGCCGGCCGCCGTACTGCGCTCCATCATCGGCAAGGATGTGGAGAACGTGGAGATTGCCTTTGACAGCTCCACCGCCCAGTTCACCTTCGGCAGCACCACCATGGTTTGCCGCCTGGTGGTGGGCAAGTATCCCAAGTACAGGGACGTCATCCCCATGAACAACTCCAATGTGCTGCAGATAGACCGCCAGCTCCTCCTGAACACGGTAAAACGTGTGGCCGTGTGCGCCAACAAGGCCTCCAACCACATCAAATTCACCCTCAAGGAAGGCCAGCTGGAAATTTCCGCCCAGGATCTGGGCTTCGCCCTGGCCGCCTACGAGAAGATCAACTGCAGCTATGCAGGTGACGAACTCACCATCGGCTTCAAGAGCACCTTCCTCACGGAAATCCTGGCCAATATGAGCTGCGGCGGCCTGGTGATCAAGTTTGCCGACGCCCGCCGCGCCGCCCTCATCCTCCCCGCCGAAGAAGAGGCCGAGGTGGAGAAGGTCTACGGTATCTTAATGCCTATTATGATTCAATAAGTTCTATGGAACTCAATCTTCAACGGCCGCTGCTCTTCTTCGACATAGAGAGCACCGGCCTTAATATTGCCACCGACTGCATCTGTGAGCTTAGTTTTGTGAAAGCGCTGCCCTCCGGGGAGACGCGCATCAAAACCTGGCGCTTCAAGCCCTGGGACTATGTGACCCAGCGGCAGTATCCCATCCATCCCCAGGCATCGGCCGTAAACGGCATCAAAGACGAGGACCTGAAAGACTGCCCCCGTTTCTGCGACAGCGTGGATGAGGTAGTGGAATGGATAGCCGATGCAGACCTCGCCGGCTTCAACAGCGCCAAGTTCGACCTCCCGATGCTGGCGGAGGAAATCGAGAGGGTGCGTCTGTATATGCACAAGGACATAGACATTGACCTCCATTCCAAGCTGATGGTGGATGTCCAGAACATCTACCACTATATGGAACCCCGCAACCTGAAGGCGGCGTACCGCTTCTACTGCGGAGGAGAGGACTTTGAGAACGCCCATACGGCCGAGGCAGATACCGTGGCCACCTATGAGGTGCTCAAGGGGCAGCTGGATATGTATCCGGACAAGCTGAAGAACGATGTGGGCTTCCTGGCCACCGTGGCCGGCCGTCCCCGCACCGTAGACTATGCCGGGCGCCTTATCCTGGGAGACAACGGAGAGGCCGTCGTCAGCTTCGGCAAGCACAAGGGAAAGACCGCCCGCGAAGTGTGGAACACAGAGCCTTCCTACTTCTCCTGGATCGAGGGAGGAGACTTCACCCTGGACACCAAACGCCAGTTCGCCCGGCTCAAGGCCCAGTTCCAGAAAGAACGCAAGGAGGCATTAAACAGACCAGCCACCACAGACGAGCTGCAGGGGCTGGCCGATAAATTCAACGGACGTCTCTTTTAGTTGAGGCGGAATACAACCGGGAAGGTATATCTTACGTTCACGGGGTTGCCGTTCTGGGTGCCGGGCTCCCACTTGGGGGAAGCGGTGACCACACGCACAGCCTCGTTGTCCAGTGCTTCATTCACGCCACGGACCACCTGAACATCCTCTACCTGGCCTTCCTTGTTCACCGTGAACTGGAGAACCACTCTGCCCTGGATGTTCTGGTCGATGGCATCCTGGGGATACTGCATCTGCTCGCTCACCCATTTGGAGAACTCGTTGGCGTCGCTGTCATTGAACGTGGGCTTGTTTTCCACCACGGAGAAAGGAATAGCGGCGTTGGGGTTCTTCTTGAGCATCTCCTCGGGAGTTTCCACCAGACCGGCAGCCTGGGCGGCGGAGAGTTTCTCCATAGCGGCCTTGGCATCCATCTCCTGATCGGCATCAACGGCCTCGATAGCCGCTTCCATAGCGTTTTCGGCCCTTTCAATAGCATCTTCCTCAGCGGCCTGGGCCTTCTTGGAACCGTTGTTCTTGCAGCCCACCATCACAATGGCGGCAACTGCCATCAAAAGATAAACTTTGCGCATAGTTATAATAGTTTTTGGTTACAGTTTCTGCCCGCAAAGATACTTATTTTTCAGGACTTTTTACAAAAATCATGGCCATAAGCGGCAAGGCGATGATGGCCATCGTGGCGCTGATGGGAAGATAAATGCCGAAGTTTACAAACTCCACCACCAGGTAGGTGATCAGCAGCAGGCCCACGCCCATGGCACTGCTGATCCAGTAGTGCGCCCGGATGTCCTTTTTCTTGCAGATGAGCCGGCTCAGGTTGGGGACACCGAGGGAGATGAAGCCGATGGGGCCGCAGATGCTCACCGCGCTGGTAACCAGGCACATAATGGCCAGCAGCAACCAGGCTTTGTCTGCGCTGGGAATCTCTATCTCTTCCTGGAAATGCCGGGTGAGCCTTTTTGCCTGCCAAAGCGCAACCCCGAAACCCACGGCAAAGAGCACCAGGGAGAAGAGGATGTCTCCGGTAGTGACCCCTTCCAGGCGGAAGTTGGCGGCACCCCAAAGGTAATACTGCTTGAGATGGTCTCCAGTGGGAGCGTTGGTAACCACGATGGTTCCCAGGCTGCCAATGAAGGTGCCGAAGAGGATGCCGAAGGTAATGAGCTGCTGGGTGTTCACCTTGAGGGTGACAAAGAAGCAGATGATGGTGCAGATGAGTGTGCAGATGAAACTGCCCACCGTGAGGGAGCACCAGCCGCTCATCGTAGCGGCCGCCGCGCCCAGGCAGGCGGCGCTGCCCAGCCCCAGGCTGTAGACATCTCCCAGCTGGTTGCGCCACAGATACTGCATCTGGATACCGCCCACGGGCAGGGCGATCCCGGATAACAAAACGTATAAAAGACTCAGTAACATAAGCTTATAAACTATATTCTAAAGATAGCATTCCATTAATTCCCGGCATTGGATACCCCTGGACCACCTGGTAGGACCGGTTGAAGATGTTTTTAAGATGGACTCCGGCCGACAGCTTCCTCCAGCGGTAGGAAAGGGAAACATCGCTGAGACTCCAGGGATCCAGATGATAATCGGCCGTATTGGCACTCCGGGCCCACCTTTCTCCACAGAAGCTGGTATTCCAGGCCAGGGTCCAGCCTCTCCAATCGGCCTGCAGGTCTGCGCTGCCGCTGTGAAGGGGGATGTAGGGAATCTGGTTTCCCCACGTCTGACTGCCGGGGGTGCTGTGGTCCAGCGCCTGTTGAAAGCTGTAGCGAAGGGTAAGCGCCACGCTCCAGTCTCCCTGGCGGAAGCGGGCCACTCCCTTCACATCCGCTCCGGCGATATCCACCAGGCCCAGGTTGAGCATCGTCCAGCGGAACTGGGAAGAGGTTGGGATGGCCACAATCTTGTTGCTCACCCGGTTGTAATACGGGCTCAGGTGCAGGGACCAGTTCCAGGCCTGCATTCCAAAGTGCAGACGAAGGTTCAGCCCCGTCTGAAAGGCCGATTCGGGCTCCAGGCGGGAATTCCCCATCAGACTGTAGTATAGGTCGTTGAAGCTGGGGAGCCGATAGTTCCGCTTCACAAAAGCATCGGCCTCCAGCCAGGGGAAGGGCGCGTAGAAGGCGCTGAGGGAGGGCATCCAGGCATCCCGGTAACGGTTTTCCCGGGTCCATCCTCCGGCTTCCCTCCCATCAAACCGGTCCCAGGCCCCCTGGTACACCAGGTGGGCGGCCACCCGGAATGTTTCAAAGGCCAGGCGGGAAGCCAGCGCCAGCGTCAGCGTGCCCCGGCGGGGCCGGACAAACTGCCCCACGTCGGAGTCCAGGGCATTGTACTGGAAATCCGTGCTCAGGTCCACCGACCAGGGATCCAGAATAACATAGGACTGCGCCAGGGACCCATAGGCCGACGACTGACGGTAGTGAAGGTTGTAGGGCAGGGCCATCGGGTTCTTCTCCGGATGGGTGTCGTAGTGGATGTAGTTATTGGCGTATTTCAGGCGGAGGGCGGTAGAATAGCGCGGGTTCCATTCCTGGTTCCAGGAGCCCTGGAGAAAGAGGTCCTGATCGGCCTGGCGCTCTGCGCTGAAAGGAAAGCCCTGTGCCCGGCGGATAACCGGTCCGGGAAAGCCCCGCTCGGAACCATAAGTATAGAGGTGCAGGCGCCACTCCCCTCCCGGGGTGTTCCCAAACAGCCGGGTTTCCAGCCGGAGGCTGCGGATATCCCCGTTTTCCCGCACCAGGGTCGTGTCAAAACAGGGAAACTTGTATCGGCCGCTGCTGCCGATGTATTCGGCGGAAGCGCGCAGCATCACGCTTCCCAGCTTCCGGTCCCAGGTGACGGAGGGATTGATGGTGGCAAAGGAGCCGCCCCGAAGCCGGAGACGAAGGGCGTTAACCCGCGGAGCGGCAGTTCTCAGGTACACGGCTGCGCCGGTGGCATATTCCTTGGCCGTCTGCAGCCTCAGGGACTTCTGCCCGCTATAGAGGGAAACGGTTTCCAGCCCGTCCACGGAGAATCGGCCCAGATCCACCTGCATATTCTGGGCATTGTCTATCTGGATGCCGTCCAGGAAAACGCCCACGTGCTCGCTACCCAGGCTCCTGACATTCACCGTCTTCAAACCGCCCACCCCGCCGTAGTCCTTCACCTGCACGCCGGTAAAGCGCTGCAGCACTTCGGCCACCTGGATGGGGGCCGATACCAGCGAATCCACCTGCACCGCCTCCGTGGCCCGCACCACGGGCCGCTCCTTGACGGCGTACACGGCAGCCGGCGCCAGCGTGTCCGGAGGTGCCTGCAGAAAAAGGGCTATGACCGCAGCAAGAATCACTTCCAGACGGCGAAATGACCGGGGCAGACGCCCGTCGTCACGCTCCAGCGCTTGTCTTGTTCGGACATGTCATAGAGACTGAGGGTACCAGGATTGAAATAGTCGCCGGCATCGGCTACCAGCAGCAGGTCATGTCCCAGGGCCAGGACGCCATAGGGCACCCCGGTCAATTGCAAGGGATAAAAGATAACCTTTCCCTGCTGCGCGCTGTAGCTCCAAACCGTATACTCGTGCTTCTCGCCAAAGGCGAATTCATTCTGCGTGCCAATGCAATATACTTCGTCCCCCAGGATACAGGAGCAACTCACGTGCGTGTGCTTGAAAACCTCCGACCACACGTGTCCCACATTTTCGGGCGCGTCCGCCGGGAATCCGTACAGACCGGAATGGACATCGTAATAATTGCCCATGGAGGTTACATAAATAAATCCCTGGCCGTCGGAGTACACGTTTTTGAGGTTCACTTCCACTTCCACGGTTTTTGTGACGGCAAAGCTTCGGGTGTCGATGATGCTCACCGTATTGTCATACGAATAGGTGGGCGGCAACTGGCTGGAAATACCGCCGGAGTTGGCTACGTACAGCTTGCCGTCATAACAGGCGATGCCTTCCGGCTGGTAGCCCACTTCCACGGTTCCTTCCACTTTCTTGGTATTCAGATTGATTCGATATACCTGGCCCTTGGGGTTGCTGGAATCGGTCACGGAATAATCGGCCCCGTAAGTAACGAAGGCGCCCGCCCAGGAGGTAACATAGGCATATTTGTCGTCGAAGGCGATGTTGCGGGGCGTCGGCACCCGGATGGCGGCTATTTCCGTCTCATCCACGGCCGATATCACTTCCACCAGGCCGGAGTTGTTAATCACCATCCACACTTCGTCTCCGTGGACGGCAATGTCGTTACCCACATCGCCGAGGCCTCCACCCACCGTGGGATTCATCTTTTTGAAGGCGCCGGAGATGTATTTTCCGTCCTCGAAACGGAGAAAGTCCAGCGTGGCGTTGTTGGAGCCCATACCGCCCTCATTGAGGAGAAAGAGTTTACGGGCCGATGTGGAAATGGCGGATACATCTACGGTTACACCGTCAAGAGTAGCATCCTTTGAAGGAACCGGATCCTTCTGGCACGCCGCAAAGAAAAGCGCACCAAAAAGAAAAAGCAAACCTGCTTTTTTCATAAAAAAAGAAATCGTTTATACCGAAGCTTGTCCCCGAGCCCCTACGTTAAACTTGACAAGGCAGGTCTTCTGACTGCTCCCGGCGCGGCGCCTTCTCGCA
>JAEEGL012535702.1_pt1 | contig 16971 bp, 14 predicted proteins | sample 9134231 | NCBI WGS metagenome assembly JAEEGL01 (sample SAMN16246548, study PRJNA631951) | gut metagenome | biome: gut microbiome; feature: rumen; material: fiber-attached | host: Bos | place: Iran: Karaj | collected 2018-10
ATGCCTCCGACACGGCTCTTCTCGCCGGCCATGCGGGCAAGCTGGCCCTCCGTGCAGTCGAAGATGTCCGCAATCATCAGCACGATGATGCCGATGATGTTCATCATCAGTTCCCAGGTTCCGCTATAGTATAAACTGCCGCAGCCGAAGAAGATGGCACTGGCAGCACCGATAATCATAGACCAGATGGTCACCGTATTGGGACGGATGTCGAATTTGGCAAATGCCAATGCGCAATAATAGCAGAAAGGACGGATGACGTGGAGGTCAAGCCAGTCTTCCGTCTCTGCTGATTTTAGAGTTGCTTTGAATTTCTCGTCCATAATAAAACTACTTGACGCTTGCGAAGACCCTCTTGATGGTGTCGCAGACCGTCTGTGTCTGTTCCTTGCGTCCCAGCGTGATACGCAGACAGGACTCCAGTCCCTTGTCGCCCATGAACTTGATCTTATAGTCCTGCACTTTCAGGGCTTCCATCAGGGCATCCTTAATCTCCAACGGGTATTTGATGAGAATGAAGTTTGCCACCGACTTATATACCTTGAAGCCAGGCAGCGGGTCCAGCTCTTTCTTGTACAGCTGGCGTCCCCATTCCATGTCGTCGGCTACGCGGCGATAGTGGTCATCGCTGTCAAGGGCTGCCAAAGCCACCGACTCGGAGAACCGGTTGTAGCCCAAGTACTTGTTGATATAGCTGAGGAACTGCTCGTGTCCTTTGCCGATGAAGCCGAAACCACAGCGCAAACCGGGCAATCCGTAGAACTTCGACAGGGTACGTGAGATGATGAGGTTCGAGTATTTGTTCACCAACGGGGCGATATAGTCCGTGTCTGTGGTGATGAAACTGGCGTAAGCCTCGTCAACCAGCACGATGGTATCGGTAGGAATATTCTCCATGATACGGCCAATCTCCTCTGATGTGAGACTGTTTCCTGTCGGGTTGTTGGGCGATGCCAGCAACAGCATGCGGGGATGTACACGGTTGGTATATTCAATGACTTCGTCAACGTCGTAGGCGAAGGTGTCTTCTTGTTCGTGCAACGGATACATCTCGAAGATACCGTCGCACTCACTGGCTACACGGTTGTAATACCACCATGAGAATTCCGGTATGAGAATCTTCTTGTTGTCACCCTTGGTCAGGAAGTAGTGGATGGCGTTTTTCAGGATGTCCTCACCGCCATACGCCAACAGCACCTGCTCTTCAGGAACGCCATAGATTTCGCTCACGCGAACGCTGATGACGCTTTTCTTGCCTTGGTCGTAGATACGGGTATAGAAACACAGCTCTTTGGGGTCGAAGTTCTTCACAGCTTCTATCACCTTCTGGCTGGGTTCAAAATTAAATTCATTTCTATCAAGATAGTTCATAATCATGTTATTAATTGAATACGGCTGCAAAATTACAATTTTTTTTTCAACTACGTGATAAAAGTAGTAGTGATTCTATAAAATTTAACGAACATACAGCCTTTTCATCCTGTTTGTCATCCTATCGTCCTATGACAGGAAGCCCAGCAAGGCACCGGCAGCGACTGCCGAGCCAATGACACCAGCCACATTCGGGCCCATGGCATGCATGAGCAGGAAGTTGTGGCGGTCGTACTCCAGTCCGAGGTTGTTACTGATGCGGGCTGCCATAGGTACGGCACTAACGCCGGCATTGCCAATCAGCGGGTTCAGTTTCTTGTCCTTCGGCAGGAACACGTTCATCAGTTTCACGAAGCAGACACCGCTCATGGTAGCGATGATGAAGGCACCGGCACCGATGACGAAGATGAAGATGGTGTTCAAGGTCAGGAATTCACTGGCCTGTGTCGAGCAGCCGACGGTGAGACCCAGCAGCATCACGACGATATCGTTCAGTGCAGCACCGGCAGTCTTCGCCAGACGGGTGGTCTTGCCGCTCTCCTTCAGCAGGTTGCCGAAGAACAGCATGCCGAGCAGGGGAAGACCCGAAGGTACGATGAATGTTGTCAGCAACAGACCGATGATGGGGAACAGGATGCGCTCCGTCTGGCTGACCTCACGGGCGGGCTTCATCTTGATGAGGCGCTCCTTCTTGGTGGTCAGCAGGCGCATCAACGGCGGTTGGATGAGTGGCACCAGCGCCATGTAGGAATAAGCACACACGGCGATGGCTCCCATGAGGTTCGGCGACAGCTTGCTGCTCAGGAAGATGGCGGTAGGTCCGTCGGCACCGCCAATGATGGCGATACCTGCAGCCTGGTTAGGCTCAAAACCCAGTGCCAGCGCAAACATATAGGCACCGAAGATGCCGAACTGGGCGGCAGCACCGATGAGCATCAGCTTCGGATTGGCCAATAATGCCGAGAAGTCGGTCATGGCACCGATGCCGAGGAAGATGAGCGGCGGATACCAGCCTTGTCGTACACCCTGATAGAAGATGTTCAGCACGGAGTTGTCTTCATACAGGCCAATCTCCAGACCGGCGTCGGCACGGAAGGGGATGTTGCCAAGGATAATACCCAGACCGATGGGGACGAGCAACAGTGGTTCAAAGTCCTTCTTGATGGCAAGCCAGATGAAGAAGGCGCCCACGGCTATCATGATGAGGTTACCTGCCGTCACATTGGCAAAGCCCGTGTAAGTCAGGAACTCATTGAAGTTTTCGACGATAAAGTTTGTGAATCCCATAAATTCTCAATTGTGAATTATCAATTCTCAATTGTCAATTATCCAATGGTCAGCATGACGGCACCTTCCATGACGGAGTCGCCAACGTTGACAGTGATGCTGGTGACGGTACCAGCCTGCTCGGCCTCGATGTTGTTCTGCATCTTCATGGCTTCCAGAATGATGACGATGTCACCGACATTTACCTTGTCACCCACCTTGACATTGATGGCGTTGATGGTGCCGGGCAGGGGAGCCTTCACGGGAGTACCGGTTCCAACAGCTGCTGCGGGGGCTGCGGCCTGCGGTTTTGCTGCTGGCTGGGCAGGCTGTTCAGCTACTGTGGCAACAGGGGCTGCTGTAGCTGTCCGCTTAGTGGCAGCCAGTGCGGGATGCTTGGCAGCATTAATAGGTTTCTGCATCTCAATCTCAAAGGGGATGCCGTTTACGTTTACTTTGGCTATTTTGCCTTCTACTTCGGCGATCTCTACCTCGTAGTCAACGCCTTGTACTTTATATTTATATGTTTTCATTGTTATCGTTTTTTAGTGTAATTCGGGAGTCGTGGGAATGGTTGGAGCGTTATGCTTGGAGGGAATGAAGGCCTCGTGCAGGTGCGTCATCTGACTGTATTCATCGTCCCAATCCGTATCTTTGGGTCTGATGGTGATGACACCGCTCTCCACGTCGTGGATGTCGTCTTCATATTGGCGCAGGGCAAGACCGATGACAGCCATATAGACCTCTTTGTCAATACCCTTGGTGTTAAGGCCTTCTTTCAAGATGATACCCGTCTTGTGGCCCAGTTCTGCCGTCTTCTCCACCGTCTTGGTGATGGGCTTGATGGGCTGGTGGTGAGCCACCTTCTTGGCAGTCTCTATATGGCGCATGACCAGACCGAACAGTGTGAAGGTAATCCACAGCAGGGCCAGGCAGAAGAACACGATGCCCATGGCCATCAGGGCCATGCCGAAGCCGTGGGGGTCTTCGCGCTTGAATTTCTCAATCTTCGACTCGCTGACGGTAGTGACATTCTGGATGCCAGGTGTCACACGGTCGGCACTCTTGATCTCCCAGTCTTTGGCAGTGCCATTATTGGCAATGCGGGCAAACGACTGGTCTGCTTGTAGTACGGGAACCGTGACAGAGTCGATGAGTTGTGTGGCATTACCGTTGAAGAGGGCAATCCACGTAGGTTTCGTAGTGTCAACGGTGACAGAGAGGTGCAGCGAACCTTGGGCGGGCTGGCTGTTCAACTGAAAAACGACAAGCTGTCGTCCGCTGAGGTTAGTGCGCTCGTCGCCATTGGGAATCTGACTCATGCGCTTCACCCGTTCGGGTACACTCATCGTCTTGTCGAGTACGGAGCGGTCGGTGGTCAGGTACATACCACGGATGTTGTACGTCGAGTGCGAGATGTTGGCAATCTCCACCCAGGCGTTGCGGGCTCCGTATTCGTCAATCAGGCTTGTCTCGTTCGCAGTCATCACCTCATTCAGCTTGATGCTGGCATCCATCTGAGCCAGCATGGGCTGTGAGGCGAAGGCGAGGAGAGTTCCTAACAGGAATCCGATTTTCTTCATTTTGTCTGTTTATTGTTGTGTATTATTATAATTTTTGCTAGTATTTCTAGTATTTCTAGTTCTATTAGCCGCAGAAGAACAGCACAATGATTTGGGCCGTGAAGATGCGGAGGAACATGGCCAGCGGATATACCGTCGAGTAGCCTAAGGCCGGTGCTTCCTTCGAGCAGATGCTGTTGGCGTAGGCGAGGGCAGGGGGATCGGTATAGGTACCGGCTATCATACCGGCTATGGTGAAGTAGTTGAAACGGTAGCGCATACGGGCTATCGGGCCGATAATCAGAATGGGAATGACGGTGATGAGGAAGCCCGTCATCACGTAGAGCAGTCCGTCGCCCTCGATGACTGTCTCGAAGAATCCTGCGCCGGCCTTGATGCCGACAGAGGCCAGGAACAGTACGAGACCTATCTCGCGCAGCATCATATTGGCCGATGTCGTCGTGTAGGTCACCAGATGAATCTTATAGCCGTAACGGCCGATGAGGATGGCAATGATCAGCGGACCGCCGGCAAGACCCAGTTTGACAGGTACCGGCATGCCGGGAATGGCAAACGGGAAGGAACCGAAGATAAGTCCAATGATGATACCTACGAAAATCGTGGCGATATTGGGGGCATCCAGTCGTCGGATGGAGTTGCCCATCTTGTTGGCAACACGCTCTACAGCATCCTGCGGACCTACCACCATGATACGGTCGCCCACCTGCAGGGGCAGTCCTGCCGATGCAAAGAGGTCCATGCCATGACGGGTGACACGGGTGACGTTCACGCCATGTACGCTGGAGAAATGCTGCGATGCCAATGACTTGCCGTTGATGGCAGGATTGGTGATGAGGATGCGCTTCGATACCAACGGCTGGTCCTGCTGCTCAAAGTCGATGTCGAGCTTCGGACCGATGAAGGCGGTGATGGCCTCCTGGTCGGCCTCGGCACAGACGATAAGCATCTGGTCGCCAACGTGGAACAGCGTGTCACGGTTAGGAATACACAGCTCTCCCTGATGGACCAGTCGAGATACCACGAAGTCGCGGTTCAGGAAGTCGTGGACCTGCAGCAGTGTCTTGCCCTCTAAGTATTTGTTGGTTACCTCCAGGTGCATCTTGTATGGTTTCTTGTTGGCACTTGTCTCGTCCATGGCCTGCAGCCGCTTCTCCTCTTTCTCCAACTTGACTTTGCACACATACCTTATTAATATAGTAGCCCCGATGATGCCCAACACACCTAATGGATATGCACAGGCGTAGGCCGAAGCTATCTGGGGTGCGCCATTGGGAAATACCGTGTTCAGTGCCTCGTTGGCAGCACCAAGACCCGGTGTGTTCGTCACGGCACCATACAGCGTACCGACCATCATGGGCAGTGCCGTCTTGTCTGACGTGTCGAAGAACAGATAGTAGCAAGCGAACATCACGACGATGTTCAGCAGGATGCCTGTTGCCGCCAATCCGTTGAGCTTGATGCCTTGTGTGCCGAAACTCTCAAAGAAGCCGGGGCCCACCTGCATACCAATCATAAAGACAAATAGGATGAGTCCGAAGTCCTGGACAAAGGTCAGTATGGGTGTGGGGGCGGTAAAACCGATATGGCCGGCGATGATGCCGGCAAACAGTACAAAGGTGACTCCTAAGGAAACACCTCCGATTTTAATCTTTCCCAAATAGACGCCAATAGCGATGACCACAGCATATAGCAATGCAATATGAGCCACCGAGTCGGTCGTTGTGAATAAGTCTTTCAACCATTGAAATGATTCCATAACATACTATCCTCGTGAAAATTTTTGCAAAATTACTAAAAAGCCGCACAATTCCATCATTTTTGTGCAGCTAAAATGTGTTTTTTAGTTATTTTTTTCTTTTCGCTGTCATGAATGGGCTGCTGACGACAAAAAGACTACAAAAGCGTCATATATATATAATAGGTATAGGAATATGGTTAGAAAGCACCTTCTTCTTTGTCTCGTCTGTTGCTGTGCCATCGCAACAGCATACGCTCAGGGGCTCACCGACATGAGCCGCAGTCAGCAATCCACGATGCGGAACGTGCCGTTGGGAGCCACCCGCTGGACGGGCGGTTTCTGGGGCGACCGTTTCCAGATGCTCTCCACTACGGGTATCTGGGACATGTGGGACACGTGGAACACACCGTGGGAGACGCTTGATGCCGATGGCAAGCACGGCTCGCACGGTTTCCGCAACTTCCAGGTGGCTGCCGGTACTGTCGAGGGCAAGCATCACGGCCCTCCTTTCCACGACGGAGATATGTATAAGTGGTTAGAGGCTTGCGCCGCCGTCTATGCCGTCACCAAGGATGCGAAGGTGGATGCGCTGATGGACAAGTTCATCGAACAGGTGGCGCTGGCCCAGCGTAAGGACGGCTATATCCATACTCCCGTAGTCATCAGCGAACGGCTGGCGGGTATCGACAGTCATGCCGGCGACAATACCGTTGTTGGCATTGAGATTGGCAACGACCAGAAGAAAGCCTTCGCCTCCCGACTGAACTTTGAAACCTACAACCTCGGTCACCTGATGACGGCCGGCATCGTCCACAAACGTGCTACGGGCAAGACCACGCTCTTCGAGTGCGGCAGGAAGGCTGCCGACTTCCTGTACAACTTCCTGACGAACGATGCCGCTGAACTCTCGCGTAACGCCATCTGTCCCAGTCATTACATGGGTGCTGCCGAGATGTACCGCGAAACGGGTGACGAGCGTTACCTGACCCTTGCCAAGGGGCTCATTGCCATCCGCGACAGTGTGACGAATGGCGAGGACCACAACCAGGACCGCCATAAGTTCCGTGACCAGTACGAGGCGATGGGTCATGCCGTGCGTGCCAACTACCTCTATGCCGGCGTTGCCGACCTCTATGCCGAGACGGGCGAGGCGCAGCTCATGAAGAACCTCTCCGCCATCTGGGATGACATTATCCAGCACAAGATATACATCATGGGCGGCTGCGGAGCCCTCTACGATGGTGTCTCGCCAGACGGTACTACCTACGACCAGCCCAGCATCCAGCAGATCCACCAGGCCTACGGCCGACAGTTTCAGCTGCCGCAGGAGGCGGCTCACAACGAGATCTGTGCACAGATTGGCATGCTGCTCTTCTCATGGCGTATGTTTCAGACGACGGGCGACGGCAAATACCTCGACAATATCGAGAACGAGCTGTACAACGGTATCCTCAGCGGTATCTCCCTTGACGGCCGCGACTTCTTCTATACGGAAACGCTGCGCCGTACCAAGGAATTTCCCTATGTCATGCGTTGGCCCAAGCACCGCCAGCATTACATCAGCTGTTTCTGCTGTCCGCCGAATACGCTGCGTACCCTCTGCGAGGCTCAGGAGTATGCCTACGCCCTTGCTGACCAGACGCTCTATGTGAATCTGTATGGCCAGAACAGCCTTGTGACCAAAGATCTGGAGGTGGAACAGCAGACCGACTATCCGTGGGACGGTCATGTGACGCTGACTGTCAAGAAGGCCAAGAACCTCCAGACCATTGTCCTACACATTCCCTCGTGGGCTACGGAGTATAGCATCCGCGTCAATGGCGAAATGGTTCAATGTCCGAAGTCTGATACGCAGTGTCCCATTACCCGCAAATGGAAAAAGGGTGATACCATTGAACTTGACCTGCCCATGAAGCCCCGCCTCGTCGAGGCCAATCCGCTGGTTGAAGAGTCCAAGAACCAGATTGCCGTCATGCGCGGTCCCATCGTCTATTGCTTAGAAGGGCAGGACATCAGTTCCGGCAGGGGAAAAGTACGCATCAACGATATCGCCATCCCTGCCGACATCCAGTTCACGGAAAAGAAGATGACCATCTGCAACCATGAGATGACCGTCCTTGAGGGTGATGCCATGCTGATCAATGAACAGCCGTGGGACAACCATACGCTGTACCGTGATTTGCAACGGCCTGTCCAGCGACAGGAGGTGCGCATCCGACTGGTTCCCTACTACGCCTGGGACAACCGTGGCATAGATGACATGAGTGTGTGGATTTCTCTTGTGTGCGAGCACAATTGATTGATATGTGTCAAGAATAAGGCGATTTTTCACGCAAACAGGCTACTGTTTCTTGTTGGTTCGCCAAAAAGTGCGTACCTTTGCATCGTCTTCAAGAGGGAAAGCGTTTCCAAGGTAAAAAAGATAGGATAACACAGACATAAGGTATTAGTTATTTTAGGTTAAGTAAAGATTTGTTCATTAGGTAAGTTAGTTTTTAGGTTAGATTTGTTCATTAGGTAAAAGTTAGTAATAAGGTAAGTTAGAAGAGGTTGTCATAAGGATAACACCGACGTCGTGAGACGCATTTTCTTCGCAAACAAGGTTTTTAGTTATTGATAAAGGTTCTGATGCAGCTGTTGGTCTTGATTTCCGGCAGCTGCATTTTTTTTGATTAGTTGGCGAGTCTCCTGATGGCACCGCCGTGGTACAGGCGAATTAGGAAGATGATGCCGCGGAAGGTCAGTTCGATGGCCATCGCCGTCCAGACGCCCTGCAGACCGTAGGTGCCGGCCAGCAGTGCGGCGAGGGTCAGACGCACGCCCCACATGCTGAGCAGACTCATGGCAGCAGGTTTCAGCGTGTCGCCTGCACCGATGAATACGCCGTTGCAGACAATGGAGGCGGCAAACATGGGTTCGGCGAATGCCTCGATGCGCAGACAGTCGGAGCCAATGCTGATGATGTCGTCAACGGGCGTCATCAGTGCCATCAGTTCTGGGGCAAAGACAAACATCAGTACCCCCATGAACGTCATGACGACCATGCCTAATCCCACAGACATCCATGCAAATGAACGGGTGAGCAGCCGCTTGCCGGCTCCGAAGCTCTGACCGACCAGCGTGGTGGCAGCCTCGGCAATGCCGAAGCCGGGCATATAGCACAGACTCTCGACGGTGATGCCTAAGGAGTGGGCGGCAATGGCCAGCGTTCCCAAGGGTGCCACGATAATCGTGCTGATAATCTGAGCACCGCCCATCAGCGTATGCTGCAAGGCCATGGGGGCACCAATCTTGATGGCAGTCTTGATAATGCTGGTATTGGGCTTGAACTTATCCAATCTGTTGTCGTTTTCTTTGAACAGAGCCAGAAAACTGCTGCGCCACAGCAGGAAGTAGAGCATCAAACCTGCCGTAATCAGTTCGGCAAGTCCTGTACCCATGGCGGCACCGATGACGCCGAGGTCCAGGATGTAAATGAATACGTAGTTGAACACCACGTCCATGGCGCACATGGCAATGTTCAGGGCCGAGGGAATCTTCATGTTGCCCGAGCATTTCAGCATTGAACCTGCCAGTCCTTCCATCTGGAAGAAGATTCCGCAGAAACCGATGATGGCGAAATACAGGGAAGCGTCGTGGGCTATCTCGGCACTGCCACCCAGCCAGTAGGGCAGGGGTCCGCTGATCAGAATGCCTGTTATCGACAGGATGAGGCTGTATATCAGACAGCATACCAGCGACTGGCGCAGCACTTGGCGGGCACGCTTGAAGTCATTGGCGCCGATGGCGTGGGCCACCTGTACGGAGAATCCCATGTTGGCTGCCGAGGCCAGACCGCCCAACAGCCAACCGGTGGTCTCGACGATTCCAATGGCTGCTGAGGCCTTCGCCCCTAAATGTCCAACCATGGAGGCGTCAATGAAGAACATCACCGTGGCGGAAAGCTGTGCCAGAATAGACGGAATACTCAGGCTGATAATCAGTCTGAGTTTCTCGCCCTGCGTAATGTGGCGCCCATCGCGGATATATGCCAGCAGGTCCGTTTTCTCCTTTTTTCTACCAAACATCCCTGCAAAGGTAACACATACAGGGCGAATAACCAAAGGAAAACTTAAAAAAACAAAATTATTATCGTATAGTGCGTGATAAATGAATATATATGCTTACTTTTACAGCAGAAAAGCAAAGAAAACACAGTATGAAAAAAACTATTCTTGCCTATTTGTTGGGCATCCTGTCATGTTCGGCCATGTCAGCAGAGCCCCTGTGGATGCGCTATCCCGCCATATCGCCGGATGGTCGCCAGATTGTATTCTCCTATAAGGGTGATCTCTTCACCGTGAACAGCCAGGGTGGTCAGGCTCGTCAGTTGACGACCAATGCCGCCTACGATGCCTATCCTGTGTGGAGTCCTGACGGTCAGCAGATTGCCTTTGCCTCCGACCGCGAAGGTTCCATGGACGTCTATGTCATACCAGCCAATGGAGGAACACCGCGCCGGCTTACCACCAGCAGCTATGCGGAATATCCCATTACGTTCAGCGATGGCGGTCATGTGCTGTTCAGCAGCAATGTGATGCCTGCAGCCCAGTCCATCCTCCTGGACTTTCCGCAGGTCTATGAGGTCAGCACCAGTGGCGGACGGCCCCATTTGTGGTCGGACATCCCCATGGAGGGTATCAGCATCAATGCCCGTGGCGACGTGCTCTATTTCGACAACAAAGGCTATGAAGACCCCTTCCGCAAGCACCACCAGAGTGCCATCGCCCGCGACATCTGGCTGTGTCAGTCGGCTGACGGCAAGCCATCGCCGCGTAGTGCCAAATATACGCGGCTGACCACCTTCCGGGGCGAAGACCGCTCACCGGTGTGGGGCAGTGACGCGCGTACCTTTTATTATTTATCAGAGCGCGACGGTACCTTCAACGTCTGGAAACGTACCACCGACGGTTCGCAGGAACAACAGCTGACGCGCCATAAGGGAAATCCCGTCCGCTTCCTGACCAGGGCTAACGACGAGACGCTTTGCTACGGCTATGACGGCGAGATATATACCTGGCGCAACGGACAGGAGAGAAAGGTCAGCATCAGCATTTCGGCTGACAGCAACGACCGCGAGCTCATCAGACAGGTGCAGACCAGTGGAGCCACGGAGATACGGCTGTCGCCGGAAGGCAAGGAGATAGCCTTCATCATGCATGGCGACGTCTATGTGACCAGCATCGACTATAAGACCACCAAACAGATCACCGATACGCCGGAGCAGGAGCGAAACATTGACTTTGCCCCTGACGGACGCAGCCTGGTATATGCCGCTGAGCGTGACGGCGTGTGGCAGATCTATCAGACCACCATTGTCCAGAAGGGCGAGAAACTCTTTACCTATGCCACCGACCTTCAGGAGGAACGGCTCACCAAGACCGACCGCGTCTCGCAGCAGCCACGCTACAGTCCTGACGGCAAGATGCTGGCATTCTTTGAAAACCGTGCCGACCTGCGTGTCATGGACTTGTCAACCCGTGAGGTGCGTACCGTGCTGGACGGTAAATATAACTATTCCTATTCCGACGGCGACCTGTGGTTTGAGTGGAGTCCCGACAGCCGCTGGCTGCTGAGCAGCTACATCGGTGTGGGCGGCTGGAACAGTGCCGACATCGCCTTGGTGGATGCTACCGGCAAGCAGGCTCCCTACAATCTGACCGACAGTGGCTATAGCGACAGCAATGGCCAGTGGGTGCTGGGCGGCAAGGGTATGCTGTTCTCCAGCGACCGTGCCGGCTATCGCAGCCATGGCAGCTGGGGTGCCGAAGAGGATGTCTATCTGATGTTCTTCGACATTGATGCCTACGACCGCTTCCGCATGACCAAGGAAGAGAAGGCACTGGCTGACGAGGCTAAGAAGGAGGCCAAGAAGGATGCTGAGAAGAAGGATGACAAGGCGAAAACGTCTGGCAAGTCTGCCAAGAACAAAAAGGCCGACAAACCCGAGGACAAGAAGAGCGTCACGCCGTTGGTGTTCGACTTGGAGAATGCCAAGGACCGCATCGTACGGCTGACCGCCAACTCCAGCCATCTCGGCAATGCCGTGCTGAGTCCTGGCGGCGATACCTTATATTATCAGGCCACCTTCGAGGATGACTACGACCTGTGGAAACACGACTTCTTGGAAAAGAAGACGGAACTGGTGCTGAAAGGTGTCGGCGGCGGCAAGATGCAGCCTGACAAGCAGTTCAAGAACCTCTTCCTGCGGGCCAGCGGCATCAAGAAGATAGACCTTGCCAAGAACAAGACGGAAAGCGTCAGTTTCGAGGCAACCTTCAACAGCCGTCCCTATCAGGAGCGCCAGTATCTGTTCGACCATGTGTGGCGCCAGGTGAAGGAGAAGTTCTACGACACCAACCTGCACGGCATTGACTGGCAGGGCTATCGCCAGACCTACGAGCGTTTCCTGCCGCACATCAACAACAACTACGACTTCCGCGACATGCTCAGCGAGATGCTGGGCGAGCTGAACGCCTCGCATACCGGTGCCCGCTACTATCCTGCCGGTGCTACGCTGAAGACGGCCAACCTGGGTCTGTTCTTCGACGACAGCTACGAGGGTGACGGTCTGCTGGTGCAGGAAGTCATCAAGCGCGGTCCCTTCGCCGTCCGTCAGACGGGTGTTACGCCCGGTTGCGTCATCGAGAAGATTGACGGCAATCCTATCAAGAAGGATGAAGACTACAACTGGATGCTTGACGGAAAGGCAGACAAACCCGTTCGTGTGACCGTGCGCAAAGCCACGGGTGGCCGTACCTTCGACGTCGTTGTCAAACCCGTCAGTAGCTCGGCACTCGATGACCTGCTGTACCAGCGCTGGGTCGATCGTAACAAGAAGCTGGTTGACAGTCTTTCCGGCGGTCGCTTGGCCTACGTTCACGTCCGCTCCATGAACAGCGAGAACTTCCGTAAGGTATATAGCGAACTGCTCAGCGACAAGAACCGCAACCGCGAGGCTGCCATTGTCGATGAGCGCGGCAATGGCGGCGGTTGGTTGCACGACGACCTGTGCACCCTGCTCAGCGGCCATGTCTATCACCGTTTCATGCCCAATGGAAAATACGTCGGCCGCGACCCCTATAACAAATGGGTGGCTCCGTCGTGTGTGCTGATGAATGAGGACTGCTACAGCAATGGCAGCGGATTCCCCTGGGTGTATCGTGAACTGGGCGTCGGCAAACTGATTGGTACGCCCGTGGCAGGTACGGCGACGTCCGTGTGGTGGGAACGGCTGATGGACAATACCTTGGTGTTCGGTATTCCCGAGGTGGGTAAGAAGGATAAGAATAACCAGTGGATGGAGAACCAGGAACTGTTGCCCGACATTGAGGTGTATAACACGCCGGAAGACTACATCAACGGCCATGACCGCCAGTTGGAACGGGCTATCCAGGAAATGCTGATGGACTACTCCAAAGAAAAATAAAAAATGTAGATGGACTACTCCAAGTAGTCCATCTGTTTTTTCAATGCCTGCAAGTCGCTGCGGATAGCAATCAGGCGCGTCAGCACTTCTGCTTTCTGGTCAGCCCCGCTGCGGTTGGAATTGATAATCTTCTTGGCGGCAGCTAACTTGAAACCGCGAACCTTCACCAGGTTGTGTATCAGGCGAATCTGTTCGATGTCCTTCTCCTGATACTGCCTGATTTTCGCCGGTCCGCTGGTCTTCGGCTTCAGGTATGGAAACTCCTGCTCCCAGTAGCGCAGCGTACTCTCGTTCACGCCGAACATCTCGGCAACCTCCTTGATGGAGTAGTATAACTTCAGGTTCTTATCCAGATTCAGTGCCATAGTTTTTTGCGTTTCATTGCCAACTGATGGCAAAATTACAAAAAAAAAATGAAACGTGAATGATAAAACAGAAAAAATTTCGTAATTTTGCAGCGATTTTGTGAAAGCATATAGAAAGTATTAGAAATATGACAAGAAAACTGGTTGCGCTGTCGGCCCTGCTGTTGCTACTGTTGACGGCACCGGCCATCGGACAGCAGAAAGAGGTACCCGCAAAAGACACGACGGAGATTGCAGTGAACGACACCCTGGCTGCCGACTCAGCCATGGCACTTATTGATGCCGACTTGGCGGGTCCCGATGCCGACGTTGAGGGCGGCGGTCTGCACAAACGGCTCAAGATGAAGTTCTTAGAGGGCAATGCGGGCTTTATGTCATTGGTGGCTATCGCCCTGGTGCTGGGTCTGGCCTTCTGTATCGAACGTATCATCTATCTGACGCTGTCGGAAATCAACGCCCGTAAACTGATGAAAGACCTTGACGACCGACTTGCCAAGGACGATGTGGAGGGTGCCAAGACGCTATGCCGCAACACCCGCGGACCGGTGGCCAGCATCTGCTATCAGGGACTGCTCCATATCAAGGAGCCGCTGGACCAGATAGACCGTCAGCTGACCAACTACGGTTCCGTGCAAATCTCGAACATGGAGAAAGGCTGTTCGTGGATTCGTCTGTTCATCGCTGTGGCACCGTCGTTGGGATTCCTCGGTACCGTCATCGGCATGGTGATGGCCTTCGACCGCATCCAGACGGCCGGTGATATCAGCCCCACCATTGTGGCCGAGGGTATGAAGGTGGCACTGATTACTACCATCTTCGGTATCATCGTCGCCATCGTGCTGCAGTTCTTCTATAACTATATCCTCTCTAAGATTGACCGGCTGACCGCCCAGATGGAGGAAAGTGCCATCACCTTCCTGGATGCTGTGGCGCAATATAAGAAAAATAAATAAGAAAAGACAATGGCAGAAGCAGGTAGTTATTTTCTGGCAGAGGTCATGCTGTGGCTGATGTATATCGCCATTGCCGTGGCAGTCATTTCCGTGTTAGTATCGGCCACACGCTCGTTCTGGATGGACAACCACCATGTTTAAACGGAAATACCGGGAGATTCCGGAACTCAACACCACCTCGACAGCTGACATCTCGTTCATGCTGCTGGTGTTCTTCCTGGTCACCTCGTCCATGAATGCCGACAAGGGACTGGGCCGTAAGCTGCCGCCCGTTGACGAACAGCGGCAGGAACAGCAGGACATCAACCGCAGCAATGTGCTGCAGATACGCATCGACGCTGCCGACCGACTGTTCTGCGACGACCAGCCGGTCACTGCCGACGAGTTGCAGCGACAGGTGGAGTCGTTTGTGGCCTCCCGACAGACCGACCGTCATGTCATAGCCGTAGAAACCGATCGCCAAACCAGCTATGACGCCTATTTCCAGATGCAGAACGCCGTGGTAGCCGCCTACCGCAGGCTACGTGACAAGATGGCGTTGCAGAAGTACGGCCATCCCTTTGCCCTGTGTACGCAGGCCGAGCACGACGCTATCGTCAAGCGCTATCCGCAGCGCATCAGTGAGGGAATATCTGTTGCCAGTGGTGACGGTGCCCAGAAAGGAGGTGATCGATGAGCCGTTTCCGCCAGCGCCGCAAGCACGACGTGCCGGGACTGAACCTGGCCGCCATGCCTGACTTGATATTCACCGTGCTGTTCTTCTTCATGATTGTCACCCACATGCGTGACGTCACCCCCAAGGTGCACCTTCAGGTGCCGGAGGGAACGGAGTTGGAGAAGGGCAGCCGCAAGGCCGGCATCGTCTATCTGTTCATCGGCAAACCCCTTGACGCCCAGGGCCGTCCGCAGCCGGGACCGTCGTGCATCCAACTTAACAACCGTTATGTTAGCGTTGATCAGATTGCTGCCGAAATAGAGAAGGAACGTGCCCAGATGTCGGAGACCGACCGCCAGCGTCTGACGGTTTCCCTCCGTGCCGACCGTGACACCGAGATGGGAGTCATCAACGATGTCAAGCAGCAGCTGCGTCGTGCCGGAGCACTGAATGTCAACTATTCGGCAACGAAGAAGAAATAATCTAAATTAAAAAATAAATATTAAATAATGATTGCCATCATCGCCGCCGTGGCCAGGAATAGGGCCATCGGCTACCATAACAAGCTGATTTACTGGCTGCCCAACGACCTGAAGCGTTTCAAGCAGCTGACGACGGGCCATACCATCGTCATGGGGCGCAACACCTTTGAGAGTCTGCCCAAGGGAGCATTGCCCAACCGTCGCAATGTGGTGCTGTCAAGAACTGTCAGCGAGTTGCCCGGCTGCGAGGTGTTCCCCACGTTAAAGGCCGCCTTGGCCAGTTGTCAGGCTCACGAGGATGTGTATATCATTGGTGGCGAACAGGTCTATCGGCAGGCCATGGCTTTTGCTGACCGCCTGTGTCTGACCGAGGTGGACGACACGCCTGCCGAGGCTGATGCCTTCTTTCCTGACTACAGCGCATGGACGCTTGCCAGCAAAGAAGAGCATGCCGCTGATGAACGGCATGCCCATTCCTACGTTTTCGCTGACTACGTCCGCCCGTAAAGTCCTTTCTTGTACACTTCCTTTTTAAGGAAGTCATTACCGCCTTATTCCGCTTCCAATAGCAGGACGCGGCTGGCCCAATCCGTCTTCTTGCCCCAGTCCACCTCGTTGCGGTACGGCACGTCGAGGCCGTGCGACATGAGGTAGGCGCCGCTATACGACTTGCCCTCGCAGTCGAGCGGCTTCAGGTCGATGCGGTTCAGCTCGTGTACCTTATACATACGATTGGCATCAAGGCCGGCCATGCGGACACGCGGCAGGTGCTCGTTCTGGAACGACTCCGTCTTCCACCAGTACCATACGGCCTTGTCCTTCTGGTCGGTGACGTACATCATCGAGGCCAGCCCCTTACGGTCGTAGGGCGACACGAGGCGGTAGATGTTGCCGAACTGCACGATGGGGCGTATCTCTTTGTATTCTGCGATGGCATTGCGGCAGAGGGCTTTCTCGTCGTCGGTCATGTTCTTGGGCTGAATCTCCATGCCTAAGCGTCCTGACATGGCTACGTCAATTCGATATTTCAGCGACGTGGTGCGGAAGACGGGGGGGTTGGGCGTTGCAGAAATGTGCGAGGCCATGGCCA
>JAEEGL010008112.1_pt1 | contig 16970 bp, 10 predicted proteins | sample 9134231 | NCBI WGS metagenome assembly JAEEGL01 (sample SAMN16246548, study PRJNA631951) | gut metagenome | biome: gut microbiome; feature: rumen; material: fiber-attached | host: Bos | place: Iran: Karaj | collected 2018-10
TCCTTCGAGAGGCGGCGCACGTCCGCCTTTGTCAGGCCGCAGAGCCGCAGCGGCGAGAGGACGGAAAGCTCCGCCAGCGCCGCCATGCCTGGCCTGTCCGCGACTTCATCGGATGCGTTGGTGCCGTCCAGCAGGACGTCGAATCCGTCACGGATTGCCGCCTCCCGAATCGCTGTGAATATCCTCCTCTTGCAGAAATAGCACCGCCTCGATATGTTTGAGGTGACGTCCGCATCGGAGAGGACATCCACCTCCAACACCGTCAGCGGCAGATTCAGCTCCGCCGCGATGCGTTTCGCGTCATCCAGTTCGAACTGCGGCTGGAACGCCGATTTGACATAGTAGGCCTGCACCGTCACTGCGAATTTTCCCGCCGCGTAAAGCAGATAGGCGGAATCAGTCCCGCCTGAAAACGCCACGGCGACTTTGCCATGCCTCTGAAAAAACTCTTTTATATCCATATTATATAATGCTCACGTCTATTTGATAAAAATAAATCGGCGACGGCGTTTTTCAAACCGCGACATGAAAATTAGGAATCAAAATTCCGATTATGGGAAAATGCGAGAAAGCGATTAGTATATCTGTAATTCTGCATTATATTAATGGTTTACGTCAAAGCAGCCATGTGGTTGTCTTAGAACGACGCAAATAAAGTGTAGAGCCAACAAAACTGGCTCGGCAGTTAATCCAGGAGAAGAACTATGCCAGCGAACAATGAAGTGGGCGCCAAAATCAAAGGGCTGCGCGAAATGCGCGGCGTTGCTTTGGAGGAGCTTTCAGAGCGCTGTGGTCTGAGCATCGACCAGATTTCCAAGATTGAATCTGGCGCTGTCACCACATCTCTGACCCCGTTGCTTAAAATCGCACGTGGGCTCGGCGTTCGACTTGGTACGTTCCTTGATGATACGGAACTATCGGAGCCTGTCCTGACGAAAGCCGCATCCAACAGCCAGGAGGCCGTGAGATTCGCGGGGCCGACCGACAAGGATGGCCTTGAATTCCATGCCCTCGCCGTCAACAAACGCGACAGGAACATGGAGCCGTTCGTGATTGACGTGCATCCCGCAGCCGAAAACAGATTCGAACTCTCCAGCCATGAGGGCGAGGAGTTCATCTACGTCCTTGCGGGCGCGCTTGAAATCAACTACGGCAAGAAGACCTACCGTGTGGAGACAGGGGACAGCATATACTACGACTCAATCGTGCCGCATCATGTCCATGCCGCCGATGGCAAGGACGCCAAGATTCTGGCCGTGATATACGCACCGCACTAGAATTCGCGGCAAAATTGGTGTAAAGTGCTGAATCCCAACAGGATTCAGATGTGTGTTTAGTTAATTGCGCCCCTCGTCGTCCCACCACGGAACGGCTCAGGGGCTTTTTGTTTGACAATACTGCCATGGAAGACAAACTGTTTACTGAAATGACCATTGCCGACTTCTATGCCGACAAGGTGAGAACCCAGCCCGACCACCCCTTCATAATGTACCCTGACAGGGGACTCTGCTGGAGCTACAAGGATTTTGACGAACGCACCGACAACATGGCGAAGGGCCTCATGGCGATTGGCGTCAAGAAGGGCTCGCACGTCGGCGTGTGGGCGAGAAACGTCCCCGAATGGCTTACGCTCATGTTCGCGACAGCGAAAATCGGCGCCGTGCTCGTCACCATAAACACGAACTACAAGTCACATGAACTCGAATATCTTGTGAAGCAGTCGGACATGCACACGCTGGCGATTGTTGACGGCCTCCGCGACGTCAGCTACATCGACGTCGTCTATGAACTCGTCCCTGAACTGCGCGAGCAGCCGCGCGGCTGCCTTAAGAGCAAGCGCTTCCCGTTCCTGAAGAACGTCATCTATCTCGGGCAGGAGAAGCACCGCGGCATGTACACAAGCATGGAGCTCTTCCAGTTGGGAGAAAACACATCCGACGACGAACTGCGCGAGGCAAGGACGAAATTCGACCAGAACGACGTCGTCAACATGCAATACACGTCAGGCACGACAGGCTTTCCGAAGGGCGTCATGCTCTCCAGCCGTAACATCCTCAACAACGGATTCTACATCGGCGAACGGCAGCTTTTCACGAAGGACGACAGGGTCTGCGTGCCAGTGCCGCTGTTCCACTGCTTCGGATGCGTACTCGGCATCATGGCGATTTTGAGCCACGGTGCGACGGCAGTCATGGTCGAGCAGTTCGACCCCCTCATCGTCCTCGCTTCCATACAGAAGGCGAAAGCGACCGCCGTCTATGGCGTGCCGACAATGTACATCGCGGAGCTGAACCATCCGATGTTCAGCATGTTCGACATGTCGAGCCTGCGCACAGGCATCATGTCAGGCTCGCTCTGCCCTGTCGCGCTGATGCGGGAGGTCATCGAGAAGATGCACATGCCTGAAATCACAATTCCATACGGCCTGACCGAGGCCTCGCCAGTCTTCACGATGAGCGGCGCCCACGAGACGCTGGAAAGGCGCGTCAACACCGTCGGAACAGGGCAGCCCCACATCGAAATCAAAATCATCGACCCCGAGACGGGCAAGACCGTCCCGCCCAACACCGTCGGCGAACTCTGCTGCCGCGGATACAACGTAATGAAAGGCTACTACAACATGCCCGAGGAGACCGCAAAGGCGATTGACAAGGACGGATGGCTCCACAGCGGCGACCTTGGCACCGTCGATGAGGACGGCTACTACAGAATCACTGGACGCCTCAAGGACATGATCATCCGCGGCGGCGAAAACATCTATCCTAAGGAGATTGAGGAGTTCCTGAGGACGCATGAGAACGTGGAGGACGCGGAGGTCGTCGGAATTCCAGACCAGAAGTACGGCGAAGTCGTCGGCGCGTTCGTGATCCCGCGCATCGGCAAGGAACTGACGGAGGAGGATCTGCGCGACTTCTGCAAATCCAAAATCGCCTTCTACAAGACGCCGAAGCACTTCTTCATCGTCAAGGAGTTCCCGCAGACCGCCAGCGGAAAGATTCAGAAGTTCAAACTGCGCGAACTCGCCTGCAAGTTGCTGAACATCGATCCGACACTCGTGAAGCACAACGGCTCACAGACAAAGGACGAGGCGAAGTCCGAAAAGGCATGACGATTCCATTGCCGTCCTGAGTGCACGGCCCAAATGGCCGTGCACATTCATATTATCTCCGCCTTGGAGTTGTTGTCGGAGAGCAGTATGGCCTTTGGCTTCCATGACTGGGCCTCCTCAGGCGTCATCTGGATGAAACTCATGACTGTCACCATGTCTCCAGGCTCGCCCAGACGAGCGGCTGCGCCATTCAGGCAGAACACCCTGGACCCCCGTTCCGCCTCGATGGCGTATGTCTCCAGGCGGCTCCCGTTGCTCTGGTTGACCACCAGAACCTTCTCGAAGGGCAGTATTCCCGCCATGTCCAGCAGGTCCCTGTCAATGGAGATGCTGCCCGTATAGTTCAGTTCGCACTGGGTCAGGACGGCCCTGTGCAGTTTTGCCTTCAGCATTTCTATGAACATTGTCGATTCCTCCGTTTACATCACTTATAATATATCATTATTCGGATGATTTCTCCACCGACAATATTGCACAATACTGGACAAAAGAAGACTTTTTCTTAGCGCAGTCAATATAGTTTCAATATGTAATAGGACAGAATTGGATCAAACCAGCATGAACGGCTGAGTGAAGAGTTTTTCCCCACTTGCCTGGTCCATCGCCGTCACGCGCAGGAAGACATCCTTGCTTCGGTCGGAATCAGGCACCGTATATGTCAGTTCCCTGCCTGTCCATAGTTCGACCAGCACTCCGCGATGGCTGAGCAAAAGGATGATCGCCTCCTTGTCGCAACGCACGCGAAGGGTGCGTCCGTCAAACTCCACCGATTCAAAATCAAGCCCATGCCCTATGGCCGCCCCATAGAAACGTCCCTGGCGATATGCCCGCAGGCAGGATTCCGCCGTGCGTTCCTCTGGCAGAAGAATGCTGCGCCCCTGCATCTTGCCGTCACTCAAATGGTCCTGAACGCAGAAGCCATAGCATTGGCGCCCAGTGCCAAGCACTTCGTCCCATTGGCTCTCGGCGGCGGCTGTCCACTCCGCGCCGCTGTTTGAATTGATGACTTCCAGGCCAAGCACACGTTGGTCGTAATCCAGCATTTCGCAGAGGAACTGATGCGGCAAATGCGACCAATGCGGATGATTTATGACTATGCCGCCGCCATCTGGAATCATCAACGCCTCAATCATGGCGTCAAAGGCCTTGCGCCAAGGCATTTGTGTTCCGACATGGATTCCATGCCGCGCCAATTCAGGATATCGTTTGCGGTAGTAGTTGCCGCTGGCGAAAAAGCTGCCGGGGCATGTTATATGCAGATAGACATTGTAGTCAGAAAAGAAATGATGCTCTGCATTCGGGGCCTCCATGAAGCCCGCAGGAGAAGGCGGGAACAGCGGTTCGCCTTCCGACGTCGGCAACTGGGATTGGTCCAAGCCCCATTCCGCAAACAGTTTACGGTAATCAAGGCGTTCGTGAATGACTTCTCCATTTCGGACATACGACGTCTGCCCCAGCTTGAATGTGTTTTCACGTATGGAGCTTGCAGGGTAGTATGGTGCGGATGGATGGTAGTTGGCGAAGGTTGCGAATTCGAGGCCGCTTTCAATGGCATGGATGAATTCGTCCCTTGTCGAGCAATGCAGATGAGTGCATCCTGTCACTCTGATTTGTTTTTTCCAATCGATGTTCTGATATGGATTGCGGTTTCGTTCCTGTGTGTTCATAGTGTTTTTCATGGTGCAATCATGAATATGTAGGTGTTCGGCTCGGAAGCCGTGAAGGTGAGTTCGGCCTGTGCTTCAGGATAAGCGCGATTCTGCGGATAGACCATGGTCCATTTCACGGGCGACTTGGCGCGCAGAGTGTATTCCCCTGGCGTTCCAGTATGGAAGGAGATCATGGATTTGTTGGCGAAGACGACGCCTTTGTTGCTGTCGCAGTAGATGTGGACGCCTGCCTCCTTCGCGATCTTGCGCAGTTCCTGAGAGGTCATGACAGGGGCGCCGTTCACGTAGGTCGTCGTGCCGTCCGCGTTCTTCTTTCTAGCGTAGTCGAACACATTGGTGCCGTCCTCCAGTTTGACAGAGCCGAGAAGGGTCGCCTGAGGGTCGTTGATCTTCAGCACAGGCGCATGCTTCCAGCCGATTTCACTCGGATCTTCAAAGTAGTCCATGACGGAGCCGTCGGTGAGAGTGGTCGTGACTGTCGATTTGCAGTGCAGGACATCGGCGCGGATTCCAGTGGTCTTGAAAATCGATTCGGTGTCCTGTCCGTTGGGCGTGAGGAAGCCAGGCGCGCTCATGAAGAGGAAGGTCTTGCCCGCCTTTTTGAGCGAATTCAGCCTGGCGAGCTTCTCGGGAGTCATGTACAGCAGGTTCGGGAAGATGTACAGCTTGTAGTTCTGCAGGGCGGGATTCTCGATGTCCGCGAAGGAGTATGCGTCGAACTGCAGTCCTGAAGCCTTCAGTTCACGCGCGACGTAGTTGACGCTCATGTAGGCGCCAGGACCGCCGTATGGAGCCTGCACGCCGTAGTAGTAAACGCTCTCCCAGTCTGCGATGACGGCGACGTCCGCGCTTGAGCTGAAGTCATTCACTGCATCGAAAACGGGAGCGATATTGTGGAAGAACTGGAAGATTTCGGGGGAATTGTACCAGTCGCGGCCAAAGTCGTAGTACCAGTAGGCGCAGCCTTTGCTGATTGCCTGGACAAGGTCTCGTGAAAGCATCGCGACGCTTTCCTGCGGTGTTTCGCAGTGCTTGTTCTTGTTGTCGGCGACGACGGCGAGATGCGTGCGTCCATCCGCCTCGAAGATGCATATCTTGTTGTGGAGGCGGTAGGAGGACCACAGGCTGCGAGCGAGCATGGAGCAGCCTATCCTGCGGAAGAAGCCGTTGTAGCAGCAGGGGGATACCTGGAAATCGACGTATGGGGAGCTGACGAAATCGTCGTTCACGAGATGCCATCCTTCGGCTGTGTATCCCATGCCGAAGAAGTATCCGCAGTAGTTTCCGACCAGTGCGCGGCCGTTGCAGGCCTCCTTCGCCGCCTTGTTCATTGTGAGAAGGGCGGTTCTGAGCGAGCGCTGGATGCAATGGATGAAATCGATGCTCCATGCATGCTCCACGGGATCGCGCAGGAGGCCGTCGATATACTGCATGCGGACTTCCTGCGGCGGCGGTTCGGCGTTCTCGAAGGTGACTTCTGGCTGCCTCCATGCCTTGCGGAGCTGCTCGACGTCGTCGTTGTACTTTTCGCGGAGATACGAGCGGAAGAGATTCACCATGGGGGCGCTGACGTCGGGCATCGAGCCCGCCATGCCGAAATAGTGCCATTCGGCATAGACGCCAGAGTCGATTCTGTATGCGAAGACATGCTTTCCGTAGGGGCTTTTTTCGATATGCTCTACGAGTTTTCTGACGGCTTCGGATGCCTCCTTGAGCCATAATTCAGAGGCGTATGACGCCGCCAGATATGGGCCGAGGCCGTCTCCGCGGCTGGTGTGCTTCTCGTCATATCTTGCATATTTGATGGTTTCATCAGGATGGAGTCTGCTCCACCATGCGGGACCATGCGAGAAGCCGAGGCCAATTAGGAAACGGCCCTTGGGGGCGATGGCCATTGCGGTTTCCAGCATTCTGTCAACGCCCTCGAAATCATATTGACCGGGGCCTTTCCAGAAGGAATTGCCGAGCCCCATTGCATAAAGATTCATGGACGAAGCGGCGAAGTTGTTGATCTTGTCCATGCTGTTCTGAGTCTCTCTGATGGCGCCGTTGTAGAGCACTGGACGATAGAGTCTTCCACCGATGTCGAAGAATGGGCCGTTGTTCAGATAGGTGATTTTGACCTCTTCCATCTTCTCTGTCGCGAGAAGTTCGTGGAGCTTCTTGATGCGCAACTCCCTCTGGCGTCTGCGTTCAGGCTCCTTGGCCGCCTCCTCTCTTCTGCGTTCACGTTCCACCGCTGCGTCGTCGTTGGCGTAGAGGGCAATCATGTCATTCATTGTCGCCCATGGATGGACGGTGCGGTCTCCTGGGGAATTCGGTGTCTTCCAGTCGTCGGTGGCCGCAAATCCTGGCCTGTCCCACCCCTCTGTTTTCACTGTCGAGGCCTTCCATGTTTTTGGATCCGTGAAGAGTTCCTGCTCGCTGCCGTCCTGGTAGGTGATGGATATGTGCATGATGAAGCCGCCATGGCTGCCTGCATTGACGGCGGTGACGGCGACCGCATTGCGTCCCGCGGCCACTAGTTTAGTAATGTCATACTGTTTGACTCTGGGCGTCTGCGTCATGCGGTTGGCCTCTTTCGTGACGTTCTGTCCATTCAGAAGGACGGTGCCGTAGTCGTCGATGATGTATCCGATGAAGGCCTGCTTGATTTCCTTCTGGGGGACATCGAATTCCGTTCTCAGATAACGCTCCTTATCGACGCCTTCTCTCAGCGGCTCTGGATAGATGATCCACAATGCCTTGGGGCCTGCAAAAAGGCCGAATGCAACACAACATAGAAGCAACAGGACTTTACGCATGGATTACTCCTCTTTCATTATGGTTTGATCACATAGATGACGGTGTCGGGCTGGCTAACCGTAAATGTCATTTCAGTTTGCTTTTTCTGGTAGGTCTGTTTTTTAGGATAGACCATGGTCCATTTCACGGGCGATTTTGCCTTCAGGGTGTATGTGCCTGGCGTAGCCGTGTGGAATGAGACCATGGAGTTGTTGGCGAAAACGACGCCTTGGTCGCTGTCGCAGTAGATGTGGACACCAGCCTCCCTGGCGATTCTTCGCAGCTCAGCAGTCGTGAAGAATGCAGCTCCGTTGACGTATATTGTCGGCCCATTCTGAAACACCTTCTTCGCGTAAGTGTTCACAGTCTCGGTGCCCGATTTGACGGTGCCCAGAACGACCGCCTGCGGGTCCGTTACCTTCAGCGCGGGAGTGAAATCAGCGCCCTTGTTGCCATATTCCTCTGCATCCATGACGCCGCCATTTGCGAGAGCCACCGTGCTCTTGAAGCTCTGTTTCAGGATATCCGCGCGAATGCCCGTGGTCCTGTAGATGGAATCGGCATTCGGTCCTTTTGGCGTAAGCCATCCCGCCTGATTCATGAAAATCAATGTCTTACCCGCTTTCTTGAGCTTTTCCAGTTTGGCGAGCTTCTCAGGAGTCATGTAGATGAGCTGCGGGAAGATGTAGATCTTGTATTTCTGAAGGGCAGGTTTGTCGATGTCCGCGAAGGAATATGCGTCGAATCCCAATCCCGCCTTGGCCAATTCACTGGCCACGTGGTTGATGGATGAATAGACCTGCCGCCCCGCATAGTAGGGTAACAACTTCAATACAGGGTCGTCCTTGATGTACTGAGCGGCGTGGTAATAGACGCTCTCCCAGTCTGCGATGAACGCTATTTCCGCGCTGGAGGAAAAGTCGGTTATGGAATTGTAAACAGGGACGATTTGCTTGAAGAAAGCCAGAATTTCAGGACAGTTGTACCATTCCCTCGCAAGGTCGTAGTACCAGTAAACGCTTCCTCTGCTGATGGCCTGCGCCATGTCGCGGGCAAGCAGTGAAACGCTTTCCTGTGGAGTTGTGGCGTATCTGTTGCCGTCTTTGGACTTTTTCGTACCTTGAAGGTGTGTGCGTGTGTCCGCTTCGATGATGCAGAACTTCTTGTGGAGGGGATAGGAGGCCACAAGACTGCGCGCCAGCTGTGAACGGCCCACTTTTCGGAAGCTGCTCGAGTAGCACGTCGGCGATATCAGAAAATCAACGTATGGGGAATCCAGAATTTCGTCAGTCACCAGCTGCCAGCCGTTGGGGGTGTAGCTCTGGCCGAAGAAGTAGCCGCAGTAGTTGCCGACAAGCTTGCGGCCTTTGCAGCCCTCCTTCGCAGCCTTGTTCATGGACAGCAGCAAATCGCGGATGGAGCGCTGCATGCATTCGAGAAAATCGATTTCCCACGCGTTTCGCGGGTCGCGCAGCACCGTGCCTTCAATGTACTGCAGGCGGACTTCCACTGGCGGCGGCGTGGCGTTCTTGAAGGTGACTTTTGGCTGCTTCCATGCCTTGCGGAGCTGTTCGACATCTCCGTTGTACTTTTTATGCAGGTATTTGCGGAAGTAGTTCGTCATGGCGGGACCGACGTCTGGCATCGCGTTCTTCATGCCGAAATGGATCCATTCCGAATATACGCCGTCGCCGATCCTGTATCCGAAAATGTGCTTTGCGTAAGGGGTTCCCTCAATGTATTCGACAAGTTTGCGGACGGTTTCGCTGGATTCCTTGCGCCAGCGTTCCGAGCCGAAGGAGTGGCAGACATAGTTGCCGATGCAGTCGCCAGTGGGAGTATTTTTGTCTATCACCGCATACTTTATTTGTTCTTCAGGATGCTGGTCATGCCACCATGCAGGTCCATGGCAGAATGTTATGGCAAAGATGAAACGCGCCTCTGGAGCGAGGGTGAAAGCCTTTTTCAGCGAGTTCTCCAAGGCATTGTAATCGTATTGGTTGGGGCCTTTCCAGAACTCAACCGCCTCGATGCCGAAAGACATCAGCTTTATGTCCGCATCCACGAATCCACGGACTGCGGCGGTGAAATCCGCGTGGTCGTAGTGCCCGTCCGTGCTGTAGTTATACAGGACTGGCGGGTAGAGCTCTTTCCCTATTTTGAAAAAAGGCGCCCCTTTTTGATAGACGATTTCAACCGATTCATTCGGCATTTTGGCAAGGTCCTCGCGGATTCCCGCAAAAATAGTCAATGCCGAAACGCAAAGGAACAAAAAGAGCTTACGCATGGGTACCTCCGTTAAAGGGAAAATAGAGAGCCACTCTGTTCATGAATCATCACGATTGACTATGTTTGAAGAGGTTATGTAAAGGACAACTAATGCGGAACGTTTTCCTGCACAGCCTCAGCCTCCATACGGAATGTCTCGCAGTTTTCAGGAATGTAGCTGTGTTCGGAGCCCTGATGCCAGACGATGGACTTCTTGCACTTCAGATTATTGTACATGATTGCGACGCCCGAGGGCGGGCATGCGTAGTCGCCAAGGCCTGCGCGCGGGATTTCAACAGGGCAAGGTATTCGCTTCGCCATGTTCATGCAGTCGTAATAGTCCAATGCGCGGGTATAGGCTGGACGAAAAGTGCTGTCAAGGCGTTTGTAGTTTTCATGCCCGCCGATGTCGCAGCACCACGGGATTTCCGCTTTCACCAAAGAGACATCGGAATCCAGCGCCCCCGCCCAGATTGCCTGAAGGCCGCCCTGGCTCCCGCCGTATGCTTGCAGGTCTTTGCCGTTCCAGGCCTTGAGCGTCTTCAGATATTGCAACGCACGCACAAGTCGCAGAGCCATTCCATTGAAATAGGTGATTTCGGGATCCTCATTGACCTCCTTGCTGAAAGCGTATTTTTCGCCATTCTCCTTTATCATGGCATTGAATGCGGCGTAGTATTTTTCGTCGCGCTGGTATTCCACGCCATGTGCGTTCAGGGTGAAGGTGATTTTGTCTGGAGCCCCCCTGCCAGAAAGCTTGCCTGGTCTGTATTTGGGAGGCCCATAACCGTGCAAGTTTATGATGACAGGATATTTCTTGCCTTCCTCTGCCCCAAGGGGAATTGTCAGGATTCCGATTGCAGGACGAGGCCCCGCGCAAAGGATACGCGCCACATATACCATTGCGACATCGCTCCTGTTGATTTCCGTCACTTCTGCAATGACTGGCACCTTGTCGAGGCGCGCCTTCTGCCTTGCCCAGAATTCATCGAAATCCTTCGGTTCAGGCGTCGATGTCAGCAATTCGGGATGCACGGCGGCGCCGCCATCGAAAAACCAATCACGCCAATCATTGCTTTTCAGATATTTGCCGTCGGCCTGCCTGAGTTTCGCATAGACGCGGACGAAACCGTTGCAGCCCAGCTTTGTAGTCATGGTCGCAGGCACCTTGCCGTCATAGGCCACTTCGCCTTTCTCCGTTACGCCGTCGTCGCCTGTGCGGGTCCATTCGATGGTCAACGGCGCATCCAATTCCTGCCCTTTCAAATCCAAAGCGAAGGTGAAGACCATCGCCTCGTCGATTTCATACTGCAGCGGATGCTTGTTTGTCTTCGCATTGAATGCGATTTTAGTGCCGTCAAGCGCAGACAAGCTCGCCGTCAACAACATGGCAAAACATATCGAGATGTTCAGAAGACCCTTCATTCTCATCATTTCATTGCGTATGTATTATGTACTGAAACCTGTCACGGAATCATGCGCACTGCATGCACTGGTTCATGGGGCAATCGTGAATATGTAGGTGTTTGCAACGGGGGCGGTGAAGGTGAGTTCAGCCTGCGTTTCGGGATAAGCGCGCTTCTCGGGAAATACCATGGTCCATTTCACGGCCGACTTCGCCTTCAGCGTGTATTCTCCAGGCGTACCAGTGTGGAAGGATATCATGGAGTTGTTGGCGAAGACAACACCGTTGCCGCTGTCGCAGTAGGTGTGCACGCCTATCTCCTTTGCGATCTTCCGCAGTTCAGAGGCAGAGACGACTGGGGCGGTGCAGAGATATGTGGTCGAGCCGTCCTCGTTCTTCTTCTTCGCGAATGCGGCGACCTTCGTGCCGTCTTTCATTTTGGCGGTGCCGAGGATGGTGGCCTTCGGGTCTGTGATGTTCACAACAGGAGCATAGTTCGTGCCGCGACGGACGTTTTCCTTGAGGTCGCGGTCGCCATAGTCCATTGTGGAGCCATCCGCAAGAGTCAATGCCATGGGGGCCGACTGATGCAGGACATCGGCGCGCATGCCTGTCGTCTGGAAGATGGAATCGGCGTTCGGACCGTTGGCGGTGAGCCAGCCAGCCGCGTTAAGGAAAAGGAGCGTCTTTCCAGATTTCTTGATTGCGGACAGCTTGGCGAGCTTCTCTGGAGTCGCGTAGAAGAACTGCGGGAAGATGAACAGCTTGTACTTCTGCAGGGCGGGATTTTCGATGTCCGCGAAGGAGAACGCGTCGAACTGTATTCCCGCATGGTTCAATTCACGCGGCTGGTGGTTCATGCTGAAATAGACCTGTGCGCCGCCGTTGGAGGCCTGTATGGCGTGGTAGTAGCCGCTCTCCCAGTCCGCGATGATGGCGACTTCAGCGCTGGAGCTGAAGTCCGTTACCGCATCGTAAACGGGTGCGACGCTGTGGAAGAACCGCAGGATGTCGGGATCGTTGTACCAGTCGCGCCCGAAATCGTAGTACCAGAATGCGCTTCCCTTGCTGATCGCCTGCGCAAGGTCGCGGGAAAGCATGGCGATGCTGTCCTGAAGTGTTTTGGCCTGCTGTATTCTGTTCCCCGAGATGTGGGTGCGCGTGTCAGCCTCGAAGATGCACAGCTTGTTGTGGAGGGGATAGGATGACCACAGGCTGCGCGAGAGCTGTGACTCGCCAAGCTTGCGGCCGCTGTAGCAGCATGGGGCTATCTGGAAATCGACGTATGGAGAGTCCATGAACTCGTCGTTCACGAGATGCCATCCTTCCGCTGTGTATCCCATGCCGAAGAAGTAGCCGCAGTAGTTTCCGACAAGCGCGCGGCCGTTGCAGGCCTCCTTTGTCGCCTTGTTCAGCGTGAGAAGCGCATTGCGGAGCGAGCGCTGCATGCAATGGAGGAAATCGACAGTCCACGCATTCTTCACTGGGTCGCGCAGTACGCCGTCCAGTACCTGCATGCGGACCTCCTCTGGCGGCGGTACGGCGTTCTCGAAGGTGACGTCGGGCTGGTTCCAAGCCTTGCGGAGCTGCTTGACGTCGCCGTTGTACTTTTCGCGGAGATAGCTGCGGAAGAGCCTCACCATTGGCTCGCTGACGTCGGGCATGGATTGCGCCATGCCGTAGTAGTGCCACTCTGAATAGACGCCTGCGCTGATTCTATATCCGAAGACGCGTTTCGCGTAGGGTGTCCCTTCGATATGCTCGACGAGCTTGCGAATGGTTTCGGAGGCCTCCTTGAGCCAGAGTTCGGAGGCGAAGGATGGTGCTTCGTATGAACCGATGTTGTCCCTCGGAGAGTACTTTGTGCTGTTTCTCCCGTACTTGATGGTCTCTTCGGGATGCAGCTTGTTCCACCATTCCGGACCATGGGAGAATGTGATTGAGAACATGAAACGTCCCTCGGGGGACTGCCCCAACGCTCTTGCGAACAATTCGTCCATTGCCTCGTAGTCGTATTTGTCGGGGCCCTTCCAGAACCAGTCCGCTTCTATGCCGAAGCAGATAAGGTTGATGTCCGCGTCAGTGAAGTTCTGCATCTTTTCGCGGAAATTCGGAGTGTCTCTCCCGCCGCTGCTGTAGCAGTAGAGGACGGGACGGTAGAGCTTGCCGTCGATGTCTATGAACGTGCCGCCGTTCTTGCAGGCGATTTTCACCTTGAGGTCAGGCCCTTTGGAAAGCTTTTCGCACAGCTGCTTTGTGCGCTGCGCAACCTCCTGCCTGCGCGCGCGTTCCACTGCCGCGTCGTCGTTGGCGTAGATTGCGATGAAATCGTTTGTCACCGCCCATGGATCGGAGAGGTAGTCGCCTACTGAAATGGCCGCCTGCCATCCCTTTGCCGCGAAGCCAGCCTTTTCCCAACCAGCGGATTTTTCAGTGGAGGCCTTCCATGCGGTGTCTGAAAACACCTCCTGCTCGCTTCCGTCCTGGTAGGTGATCGAAACGTGCAGGATGAGTCCGCCCGGGCCGCCGTGGTTGACGGTGGTGGCGCAGAGCGCGTTCGCGCCTTTGACCAGTTCCTTCGTGATGTCGTACTGCCTGGCGGTGCCGTTGCCAGTGATGCGGGTGCTTTGATGCTCAACGGTCTTGCCGTTCAGCATGACGGACCCGGAGTCGTCTATTTTATAGGCGACGTATGCCTGTTTGATTGCCTTGTCGGCGACTTTGAACTCAGTCCGCAGATAGCGCTCCTTGTTGACGCCCTCTTTCACATCCTCTGGATAGGCAATCCACTGTGCTTTGGGGCCAGCCAGAAGAGTGATGGCACTAGCGCAGACAAGAAACAAGAATTTACGCATGGAAACCTCCGATGGTGGGGAAAGGTCTATTTCTCGAAAGACACAAAAAGAATGGCTGAGTGTTTCCACGCTAAAGCGCGGAAACACTCATATTATAATATTGTATATAAGGAAGATTAGTCAATCATCCACAATAGCATGCTCCTCGGTTTTGGAGAAGCGCTCGAATTGAAAAGGGACGTCCCGTCAGAAAGCGGCAACGCCCCATAATATTCCTACTGGAATGCGGCAACGTCCCACATTATGCCTACTGGATTGCAGTACCGTTCTGCGCCGCAATGGCCATCGACAAAGACCAGCTGGAAGGCACCGCTGTGGCGGACGCCCAGGCGGCATCTGGTGTGGCCGACCGTGAGGTTTTCCGCTGGATTTGTTGATGAGCGCAGCTCCATTTCGGTGCTGTCGGCGGCATTGGCTGACTCGCTCGGACGCTTGAATTGTGTAATCTTGTGCGCGTAGCTATTGGATGTGCCAACAAGTATGCCTGCGGTCTTGTTGCTGCGGGCGTATCCCGTTTCAACCTTCGCAGGATAGGTAACGACTGAGTCGGATTCAGGACGATTTGAAGACGAAGAAGCAGGGGTGTCCATGGAGGGGCACAGATAAACCTTGTAGTCGCCTACGTATGTCGCTATCCCGTCCTGCCACCAGAAGCGTGGAGGCGTCTTCTCTCCGTTGGGCCATGAGTACTGGTAGCAGTTCCAGTTCTTGTAGTCCATCGCGTACATGCTGAACCCAAGGCCGATCTGCTTGAGGTTGCTGGTGCATGAGATGGCGTCCGCCTTGTCACGGGCCTTCGTGAGAGCGGGCAGAAGCATCGCGGCCAGGACGGCGATGATGGCGATGACGACAAGCAATTCAATCAATGTAAATCTCTTCTTCATGTTGGTTAACTCCTTGTTTTTGATGTTATTGGACAAAAAACGACAAAAGACTCTCTGACTTTGGCTCTGTTGATGGCGCACCTCCTATAGACGGTTCTCCCAGTTGGTTTCCAGCATTGGAAATGAATTGAACAACGGCAGTTTTTGTATCTTATCATTTTTGAATCCGCAACTTGCGGATGGATAGAAGTAGGATGGAAGCCGTATGCCAGCAGGCTCGTGCGGCCGATTGCCCTCTTTGATGCGGTCAAGAAGAAGCTTGACGACAACCTCGGCGCGCTTCTTCAAAGGCTGGACAACAGTGGAAAGCGGTACGGCGCACATGTCGCAGATGCTCATTCCGTCGTAACCCACGACCATCATGTCATCAGGAACGCGGATGCCTGCCGCCAGCAGCAGCGACACCATCCTTCCCGCGAAATAGTCGTTGATGCAGAACAGCACGTCAGGGGCAATCTGGCGCAATTGCTCCACAATGACCGCGCCCTCGCCGTCATAATCCTCAACAGTCAGAATTGTCGGCGTCACCCCTATCTCCTTGAGCGCTTCCGCAATTCCCTTGAACTTCTGTCGGTTTGGCTCTTGATAGAAGCCGCTCATGTCGGTCGGCGTAAGAAACACTGTGCTTTTGCGTCCTGCAGCAATCAGCGCCTTCATCGCCTCACGAGTCCCCACCGCGTGGTCAACGACAACATCAAAACCCTCTGCCTCCGCCGACGGAGTATATACGTATGGCACATTATCGAACTCTTTTTTGCTCATTGGATTGTCCCTCGCAGTGACTATTATGCCATCCACGCCATACGCCAGAAGGTTGCGAATCGACTGTTCGGACGCATTCTCGCCCCAGCCGTAACTTATCGTCAAACTATATCCATAGCGCGACAGTTCCACGCTGAGTTCATAAAACAGGCTCTGCTCAAGGACGGACCCGTATGGATTGCCATAGATGCCTATGGTGTTGCTGGAGCCGCCGCGAAGGCACTTCGCATTCCTGTTGGGAACATAGTTCACCTTTTCCGCTATGCTGCGCACACGCTGCCTTGTCTTCTCGGAAACTTTGCTCGTTCCCTTATCGTTCAAGGCAGCCGCGACCGCCTGGCGTGAAACCCCTGCGATCTTCGCTATGTCTTTCATCGTAAATGTCATTGACTCTTTCTCCCATCTTTAGGAGATTGCTCAAGCAATCTTTACATGTAATTATCCACATGAATTGTTTAATTGCACGAGCAATCTCGCCGTTTTATATTATACAAACGAAAAATAAAAAAGCAAGACCAAAACCATTAAAAAAAAGCATATTAATTGAAAAGTTAAAAACTTTAGGAGTTTTATCCCTGATGGGAAAACACACTCCATGGCCTCTAATTATCAAAACACGCCATGCCACAAAACAAAATAGCCTGCCAGTGGCAGGCTATAGGAAATTGATGGTCGACCATGCAGCGACGAGCAGCTGCGACTCTCTTTTCGCTCGAAGAATACGCAAATTATTGGTAATAAACGCTCTTTAATTCCGGTTGCGAACTCGCGTCCTAACGGCGGTTTTCGCACTATTGATTCTCCGTTCGTCAAAATCCCCCCTCAAATCGAAAGGACTTGCGCTGTTTGGTCGCCATAGATACCATTCAGCGGAGAATTTTCTACGCCAGAGTCCGAGTTCGTAACCGAAAATGGGGGTAATTCCCGCCAAAGAGGACGCGGACTATATGACTGCCGAAAAACGGAGAAATGGCGGAGACCGCTCACTTTTTGAAATCGTCCTCGAAAGTGGGATCGCAAAAGTACTTCGCCCCGTGCTGGTCCAGCATGTCGAATATTTTTTCCTGATATACGAATCTCCTCTCGATCATCCACAGCCGCACAGACGTGCCAGCAGAAGTACCACGATGAAAAGTACGATGATTCCGCACCCGGTCGCCGCGCCCTCGACAGCTTGTCCCAACAGGGATTTCTGTTTGGTCGGCGGGGAAAACCATGCATACAGTACAAAGA
>JAEEGL015732310.1_pt1 | contig 16970 bp, 17 predicted proteins | sample 9134231 | NCBI WGS metagenome assembly JAEEGL01 (sample SAMN16246548, study PRJNA631951) | gut metagenome | biome: gut microbiome; feature: rumen; material: fiber-attached | host: Bos | place: Iran: Karaj | collected 2018-10
GCAAGAAGCAGAATCGCGATCCCTCTTTTCAAAGCAGTCCTCCGATCCGTTTCAGCACGGCAAGGATCATGGGCAGCGAGATGCCGACCGCACAGACGGCGCCGGTCAGCTCGACCGCCGAGGCCAGCGCCGTCTGGGACGCATCCCGGCACAGATCAGACGCGATGCGGGTCACGATCGCCGCCGCAAGGCATTTGAGTACGGGAAGCAGATAGCTCTCGCTCCCGTCCAGAAGCGTTCGCACCGTCGCGGTCAGCTCGCGGAACGCCTCGGCATAGCGCAGTGCGGCCAGCAGCACGGCGGTAATTGCCGCGATGCTCAACAGGCTCGCCATCTCCGGATTCTTTTTTCGAATCACAAGCGTCAGCACCGCAGCCGTGAGCGCGAGCGCCGCCGCCCTGTAAACCAGCTCCATACTACAGGTTGAAGAGCGTCTTGATGAGGCTGAAAAGCTCGCTGATCTTCTGTACCACGATCATCAGCACCACCACGAGCGCGGTGATCGTCGTCATCAGCGCCTGGTCCTCGCGCCCCGAGCGCGTCAGCAGGATATTGAGAACGGCGACCAGTATCCCCACCGCCGCAATTCTGAAAATGAGATCTACTTCCATGGCTTCCTCATATCAGTACGATCCAGAGCAGGAGGCCGGCCGAGGCGGAGAGTCCCCAGACGAGCCTGCTTTCCTCCCGTTCATTCTGTCTCGCCGCATTGATTTCCCGCAGCAGAAGCTCCCGGCAGACCGCGATCGCTTCGCGCTGCATCCCGACGGGATAGCGGCCAAGCGACGCCCCCAGATCCCGGATCGCGTCCCGCTCACGATTGCGCAGCTCCGGCAGATTCGCCTCCGCAGCCTCCGTCCAGATTTCGCAAAAGGGCCGTTCGCCGAGAGCGTCCATCTCCCGAACCAGCGCGGCAAAAAACCTTCCGACCGCTCCGTCTGTCTGACGGGAAAGACGAAGTGCGAGCTGCGGAAGCGGCGCCGCTTTCCCGGCAAGCTCCGCTTCCATGTATGTAAGCGCCTGCACCAGCCTGTCCAGCGTTCGCAGGCGGGATACGCGGCTGCGGTTCCATGCCGACGCGGCGAAAAGGCAGCCTGCCGCCGTGAGGATCGCGCCGAAAAGCTTTATCGTGTGATCTCCGTTAAGCAATACCGCCTGTCCTTCCCTTCTCCTTCGATACGAAGCGCCAGCGAAAAGACGCCGCTTCCCAGCAAATCGCGGTACATCGGACGGCGCCGCATTTCCTCCGCACTCTTCCCGTGCGCGCTCGCGAGTATCCCCACGCCGCAGCCTGCGATCCTTCGTACCGCCTCGAGATCCTCGGCGCGCGTGATCTCGTCCATGGCGATCAGCTGGGGATTCATCGAGCGCAGAAGAAGCATCGCGCCCTCCGCCTTTCCCGCGCCGATGAGAACGTCGCTGCGCAACCCGAGGTCAAAGCCCGCCCTCCCGCCGTCGCTCGCGGACAGCTCGTTGCGCTCGTCCACAACGCCGATCCGCAGCCCCCCGTTGGATAGGCATCGGATCAGTTCCCGCAGCAGCGTCGTTTTGCCGCCGCCCGGAGGGGAGACGATCAGCGTCCCGCCGCCGGCGTTTTCCCGCACGGCCGGCAGCAGCTCGCGGCCGATCCCCCGGCATTCTCTCGGAATGCGCAGGCACAGGGAAGAGAAGCTCCCGAATCCGCCTTCCGAGCCGCCGGGAAGCACGGTCCCGCATACGCCGATCCGCACCCCGCGGCAGGAGAGATACCCCTCGCGCAAAGCGTCCGACACGGCGTGCAGTGACGCGCCGCTTGCCCTTTCCAGCACGCAGAGCAGATCCTTTTCCTGGCAGCTCCGCTCAAAAAAACTCTGCTCCCGTCCGTCCCGGAGAAGCGTAGGGCTGCGCCCCACGCGCAGGCGGATCTCCTCCGCCTCCAGGCAGGCGGGCGGCAGTGCCCTGCGGTAATCCTCAGGCAGCAAATCCGCGGCCAGAGCGTATCCGTTCATCCTCTCACTTCCCGTATCACAATCTATGCCCGGCGAGCGGAATTATTCTTGAAACTTGTATTCGCTTGTGCTACAATACCAACGGATTCCCGCTATGGAGGTTGACATCGAATGGAAATCAAAATCATGCTGGCCGGCGCTCTTTTTCTCGGCGGTTGGCTTTGGGCTTATCTGTTTCTCCGCCAGATCTTCTTTAATTATACTACGGCCTTCCCCATGATCCAAAAAATGAACAGCTTGCAGGAGGATCTCATTGCCGTCGGCGCGAAGCGCTATACGGTGGTCTCTGTTGTCTTCTGCGGGGTCGTCGCGGCCGCGATTCTTGCCGCTGTGCTCGTATGGTGCCCGCTGTACATAAGGATTGGCTTTCTCGCCGGTGCCGTTGTGGCGGTCGTGCTGCTGATCCCCCGCGTCTCCGCCCGCAACCGCGAGATGTTCGACAGCTTCTGCAATTCGTACTGCCGCTTCGTGCCGGATGATGAGCTGCGCACCGCGATGTACAACAAAAAAACCGGGCAGATGAAGGCGCGCCTGAAAGCCATGGGCATTGACGGCAGCTTCATTCCCGATTTCAAAGAGAAAAAATAAACGGAAAAATATTTCAAAGGCGATCCGGTCGGATCGCCTTTGTTTTTTATTCCGACTCCATCCGGCGCAGTTTTCGCAGGAAAGAGGCGGCAAAGGGAATACAGAGAAGAAAGGTCAGCGCATCCGCGCAGGCCTGTGTCATCTCGACGCCCCGCAGACCGAGCAGCTTCGGCAGGGTCAGGATCAACGGGATAAAAAAGATCCCGTTTCTTGCGGATGAGGTGATCGCGGAACGGATCCCCTGTCCGCTTGCCTGCAGCATCATATTGGTCAGGATCGAGGTCGCCATGAGCGGGAGCGCGCACGCCTGCCAGCGCAGCGCACGCGCGCCGACCTCGATCACCGCCGGATCGTCGCGGAAAAAAGCCACGATGGGAGCGGGAAACAGCAGGCAGACGGCGGCTGCCAGCGTCATCAGGATCGTCCCGTAGCGGACGCAGAAGAAATAACCTTCCCGAACACGGCGGCAGCGTCCTGCGCCGTAATTGAAGGAGCAGACCGGCTGGTAGCCCTGACCGAAACCGATCAGCGCCGAGGAGAGCAGCTGCATCGTACGGTTTACAACAGACATGCCGGCGATCGCGGCGTCGCCGCCGCAGGCATTGGCGAAGCGGTTGAGAAGAACAACGGAGACCGCCGCCATCCCCTGCCGCATGAGAGAAGGCAGACCGCCGTTGACGATCTGCATGATATTGTCCGCGCTCATACGGATATTGTTTACGCGAAGGCGGATATTCTCCCCTCTCGTACTGCCGAGCAGAAGAACACAGAAGCCGGTGATCTGACCGCAGACCGTGGCGATCGCCGCGCCGGGGACGCCGAGCCGAAAGGCAAAAATCAGCAGCGGGTCCAGCCCGATGTTGACGACTGCGCCGCACATCAGACCGATCATGGCGTAAAAAGCGCTGCCCTGGAACCGGAGCTGATTGTTGATGACGCACTGGCACATCATAAACGGCGCGCCGATCAGGATCACACGCAGATAGGCAAGCGTATCGGGGAGGGTGGAAGCCGTGGCGCCGAGCAGCCTTGCGAGCGGGACGGCGAAGAGATTGCCGAACGCGGCGGTGCAGAGTCCGGCAGCAAGCGCCATCGAAAAGCCGGTGACCGCGATCTCATTGGCTTTCTGCAGCTCTCCCGATCCCAACAGGCGGGAGAGATAATTGCCGGATCCCTGGCCGCAGAAGAAGCCAAGAGCCTGGATCATGGCCATCACGGAAAAAACGAGGCCGACCGCAGCGGTCGCCTGGGTGGAGATGCGTCCGACAAAATAGGTATCGGCAGCGTTGTAGACGCCGGTCACCAGCATGCTGATGATCGTCGGGACAGCCAGCGTACAGATCAGCGTTGAGATCGGCGTCTCGGTCAGATAGGCGCGCCGGCTTTGAGAAGGAGGCCTCCGTTTCATCGAAGGCCTCCGTTTGTCTCCGGCCAGTGACGCAGCGTCTCCCGGTCCTCCACGAGCCATGCGCGCTCTGAAATACGGGCCATTGGGCTGTCCGAGAGAGAATCGGAATAAAAGTTCTCCGGCCGCTGTCCCGGGAATTCGCGATAAAAGCGCGTCACCTTCTCGTAATCGTGGCAGTTTTTCCCGATGATCTCCCCGCTGTGGCGATCCATTCGCGTCGCAATCAGACGAACGCCCAGCCGTTCGGCGGCGGGCCGCAGCAGGAACTCCGGGGACGCGGACAGGATTACATCGTCGTCCCGACGGCGGCGCAGATACCAATCCGCGATGCCCGCGTCAAAGTTTTCCGCCCAGAACGCTTGCACGATCCCGTCCACGTCATCCAGATACGGCAGGAAAGAAAAGATCTTTTCCTTCAAATCCCGCGTCTCGCGCAGTCCGCAGAGCTTCAGCAAGCCGGTAAGCATCGTTCCGGGCATCGCCCGGAGCACTGCGCGCGGATAGCGGCGCAGGCAGTAGGTGACGAAGAGATAAGAGCTGTCAGGAAAGAAAACCGTCCGGTCAAAATCGTAGCAATTCATATTACTCCACCGTAAAGGTGCGCAGAGAGTTGAGAGCCGTCAATACGACACAGAGCGCGTCCGCAGCCGCGCAGATTGCGATCGGAGCCGCGCCGCAGAGCGCGAGGATCAGCAAAAGGGCCTTGACCGCGCAGCAGAGAACGATGTTCTGCAATACGGCCTTCCATGCGCCAACGGCGATGCGAAGCAGGGCGGGAAGTCGGCGGATCTCGCCGGACATGACGGCCACGTCGGCCTTGTCGGTTCCGTCGTCATGCCGGAGCGTATCCAGAGAGACGCCGACATGCGCCTCGTCGAACAGGGCGGCGTCGTTGATCCCATCGCCCACGTAGGCGAGGGTCGCCCGGTCGCCGAGCCCCTGCTTGAGATAGCGTATGGCGGAGAGCTTCCCGTCGGGAGAGAGCTCGGAGCGCACCATATCGAAATTCAGCGCGGAGGCGATGCTCTTGGAAACGGAGAGCACGTCGCCGGTGAGCAGAACCATCTGGTTGACGCCCTGCGCGCGCAGATCCTCCAGCGCGTCGAACGCGCCTTCACGGATCTTGTCGCTGAGCAGGATATGACCCCAGTACTGGTTTTCGACCGCCACGTGGATCGCGGAGCCGGCGCGGTTCGGCGTGAGGTAGAAGATCCCGTGCTCCTCCAGCAGCGCCGCATTGCCCACGTAAACGTGGCGGCCCTCGATGAAAGCGCTCACGCCGCGGCCGGGGATCTCCTCGATCTGCATGACGCCGTCGCCGGTCTCCTTCGTCCAGGCGCCCGCCTGCCGCAGCGCCTTGCCCACGGGATTGCGGGAATGGCTCTCCGCGGCGGCGGCCATGGCGAGCAGGTCCATCTCGCCAACCCCGTCCGGGAAAACGTCCGTCACGCGGAAATTCCCGTCCGTGATCACGCCGGTTTTGCCGAAAGCCATGGTCCGCACATGAGCAAGCCTCTCGATGCAGCTCTTGCCGAATACCCGTACGCCCTTTCGCTCCGCGCAGACGATCGCTCCCTCGAAGCACAGCGGCACCGAGATCAGCAGCGCGCAGGGGGAACAAAGGAGGAGGAAGATGACCGCCTGGTGCAGGCCGCCGATCCAGTTGCCGGTAAAGATCGGGACGATGACGCCGAGGATCAGCGCCAAAAGAGCAACGATCGGCGTATACATCGCGCTGTATCGGCTGAGCCGCTTCTCCAGCTTGGAATTCATCGCCCTGGCCTGCTCGAAGCTCTCCAGCCGCTTTGCCGCGGTGGAATCCTCAAAGCTCTTTTCTGCCCTCATCGTCAGAGGCGCGCTCAGATTGACGCAGCCGGAGCGCAGCTTGCTGCCGATCGAGACATTGAACGCTTCCCTATCCCCGGTCAGCGCGGAGCGATCCAGCGTGCTCATGCCGGACAGCACTTCCCCGTCCACCGGGACCCGGTCGCCCGGCTGAACGAGCAGCGTATCGCCGACCTGTACGGCTTCGGGGACGGTCTCGACCGCCTCCTCTCCATGCATCACGCGCGCCTTCTCGGGCATGATCGCGCGCAGGACCTCAACGCCGTTGTCGCTCCGGGCCAGAACGTAGGCCTGCACGAGCTCGGCGGCGCGGATGACCAGAAGGCTGAAGGCGCCGGCGGCATATTCGCCGAGGCAGAAGGCGAGGATCGCGGCGATCAGGAACAGGAGATCTTCATCCGGCAGCTTCCGGTTGACAAGCTTTTTCAGGCAGCGGCGCAGCAGATCAAAGGCCGAGCAAAGAGCGGAGGCCCCGAGCAGAAGAACTTTGACCCACATGGGCGAGCGCAGCAGAAAGCCGACCAGAAACAGCAGCGCCGCAGCCAGAACCGGGATCATCATCCGCAGGGAAAATTCCCGGAAATACTGTTTTTTTGTCTGGCCAAAGCGGAAATTGACCACCTTCGGCAGCACTTCCTGCCGAAACTCCGGCAGCTTTCTCTCTTTCTTTTTGGATGGGGCAAGGTGCTTAGCCATTCTAATCTCTCCCACTCCGCCGTCCCCAGCTCTCCGGGGCGGCGGTAATTCTCTCTTTATGTCCGCATTTTGCGGGATTGTCTGTATTCCATGCTCCAGCGGAGCAGGACTGCGAGCAGGATACCGGCACCGAAGCCTGCGCCATCCACGAACACGTCGCGCAAGCGCCCCGCGCGCCCGGGAACAAAAAGCTGATGCACTTCGTCCGAGCAGGCGTAAAGAAAACTCCACGCGAGCGCGAGCAGCGCCGCTCTCCCCTTTCCCCGCCAGCGCGTCAGCTCCGAAAAAAACAGGAAAGCGGACAGCCCGAGGCAGAAATACTCTCCCATATGGGCGTATTTGCGGATATCCCAGTCGATCCCTTTCCCGGAAAGTCTGGGCAGAAAACGTTCGGCAAGCGTCCCGAGCAGCGTTTTGAGAAACCCTTCGCTCATCGCCCGGGAGCTTGCTCCGTTCTGCGCAGAAAACCAAAAGATCAGAATCATGACCGCAAGCGTCATCCCGCCGAAAAGCGCAAGCCGCGCCCGGTGTTTCCGCTCGGCTGTCATCGCAGCATATCGGCAAACTCGGTCTCCGAGAGGACCGGAATGCCCAGGCTCTGCGCCTTGGTCAGCTTGCTGCCCGCGTTTTCACCCGCGACCACATAGCTCGTTTTCTTCGATACCGAGGAACTCGCCTTTCCGCCGAAGCTCTCAATAAGGGCGGAGGCTTCGTCCCGCGTGAACTGCTGCAGGGCGCCGGTGAGGACGAAGGTCATACCCGCAAAGCGGTCGTCCTTTTTCTCCTCGTGGGAGCTGAAGTCCACCCCCGCATCGCGCAGAAGGCGGATCTGATGAAGCGACTGGGGCTTGGAGAACCATTCGGTGATAAATCCTGCCGTGATCGCGCCGATATCCGGCACGAGCGTTAGCTCCTCGGCGCCAGCGGCCATCAGCGCATCCAAATCGCTGTAATGGCTTGCCAGCACCTTCGCAGCCTTCTGGCCGACCTGACGGATCCCGAAGGCGCACAGCAGTCTCGCAAGCCCGGCCTCCCGGCTCTTGTCGATCGCGGCGATCAGCTTCTGGGCGGATTTGTCTCCCAGCCTCTCGAGCGCCGCTATATCCTCCGCTTTGAGATAATAAAGGTCGGCCGGCGTTTTGACGAGTCCGGCATTGACGAGGCTTTCGCACACGGAGATGCCGAGGCCCTCGATGTCCATCGCCTCGCGGGAAGCAAAATGGGCAATGTTCCTGAGCCTTTGTGCCGGGCACTCGGGGCTTGTGCAGCGCAGCGCGACGCCGTCCTCATCCCGGACGACAGGCGTGCCGCACTCCGGGCATAGCTTCGGCAGCGTGAAGGGCACCGTGCCCTCCGGTCGCTTGTCCCGGTTGACGGAGAGCACTTCGGGAATGATCTCCCCCGCCTTCTGCAGCAAAACCGTGTCGCCGATGCGCAGATCGAGGCGGTCGATATTATCCTGGTTGTGCAGCGTCGCGGCGGAAACCGTGGTTCCGGCCAGCCTGACCGGCTCCACGATGACCTTCGGTGTAAGCACGCCTGTACGGCCGACCTGTACCACGATATCGAGCACGCGGCTCTCCTTCTTTTCGGGCGGATACTTGAACGCGACCGCCCAGCGCGGCGCCTTGGCGGTGCTGCCGAGCGACTCGCGCTGATCGAGCCGGTTGATCTTGATGACCGCGCCGTCCATGTCATAGGGCAGCTCATCCCGGTGTTCGCCCAGCCACTCGATGCGCTCGACGCAGTCCCGAATGTTGTCGTATTGCTGATAACCAACCACGGGAAAGCCCATGCCTCGCATGGCGTCCAGCGTCTGGGCGTGCGTCTCGTAGCCGCCGTCGGAGGAATATTGGAGGTTAAAGCAGATGATGTCCAGCTTGCGGGAGGCGGCTACCTTCGGGTCGAGCTGGCGCATAGAGCCGGCAGCGGCGTTGCGGGGGTTGGCAAGCAGCGCTTCCCCTCGGATCTCCCGTTCGGCGTTGAGCTCTGCAAATACGGCTTTGGACATATAGACCTCGCCGCGGACGATCAGCCGTTCCGGGGCGTTTTCGATGCGAAGCGGGAGCGAACGCACGGTGCGCAGGTTCTCTGTCACGTTCTCGCCCACGGCCCCGTCGCCGCGGGTAGCGCCGCGGACGAACACGCCGTTTTCGTATTCCAGCGACATGGAGAGCCCGTCGATCTTCGGCTCCACCACATAGTCGTGAGGTTCCGTCAGCAGGTCGTCCATGCGGTCGCCGAAGGCAAAGAGCTCGTCATAAGAAAAAACGTCTGTCAGGCTCTCCAGCGGCACCTGGTGCCGCACCTGCTCAAACTGGCTCAGCGCCTGCCCGCCGACCCGCTGGGTCGGCGAATCGGGCGTAATAAGCTCGGGATGCTCTGCTTCCAGAGCTTTGAGGCGCTGCATCAGCATATCGAACTCATAGTCCGAAATCACCGGGGCGTCCATGACGTAATAGAGCTTGCTGTGATATTCGATCTCACGGCGAAGCTTGTCGATCTCGTGTTGAATCTCCATACGAATCCTTCCCTGTTCTCATGAGTCCAGACTGACAAAGGTTTCCGGGACCTGCCCGACCACGATGGTATCGGCGATCAGCACCTGGCTTATGACCTGCGTGCTCTCCGTCCCCCATGGGATCAGGACGTCGATGTCGACCGTTACAGTCAGCAGGATCTGGTGCTTGGTCTGGTTGATCCCGGCCGTGACAATGCTGTTGTCAAAGCCGACGCGGGACGAGGTCAGCATCAGGATCTCTACCGGGACAAGCGGTCCGCGCCCCATCAGCAGGCTGATGCCGGTCAGATTCCCGGCGGGAATGCGCACGGTGAGCGTGCGGTTATCGGCGGAGCCGACCACCTGCTCCAGAATTTCGGCGGAAAGGGCGTTGATGCGCCCCATGTCGGAGCTGACCGCAGTGATCTCCCCCGCCTCGTTTTTCTCAAAACGCACAAAGCTCGCTTCCGAAAACTCCTCCCGGCTCATCACGCGGGCGATGACCCGGTTGACCTCGGCAGAGACCGCGTCGGCCGCGTCGGAGACGGCGATCCGGGAAGACAGGTCGCTCAGAAAACGGCCCGCCGCCGCCAGGAAAGACAGGGCAAACGCGAGCGCCAGCAGAAAGCCGATCCATCCGCGTTCGGCTTTTTTTCCCGACTCCGGAAGCGTGATCTTCCCGCGGCGAAAGAGACGGTAGTGCATGGTTTCACCTCCATGCACCAGTATATGCAGTTACGCTTCGAGCATTGCGGAGACCGCCATCATGATCCCGAGCTTGCCGGATTCATAGGTGAGACCTCCCTGCATATAGACCGTATAGGGCGGACGGATGGGGCCGTCGGCGGAGAGCTCGATGCTGGAGCCCTGGACAAAGGCGCCGGCCGCCATAATGACGGGGTCCTCATAGCCGGGCATCTGCCACGGCTCCGGCGTGACGTAGGAGTCCACGGGCGCGCCGGCCTGAATGCCGAGACAGAAGCGCCGCATCTTTTCAGGCGAGCCGAGCTTCACCATCTGGATGATATCGGAGCGCGGCTCATCCACCGATGGGCTGCTTTCCAGTCCCAGCTCCTCCATCATCGCCGCACAGAACACGGCTGTTTTGAGCGCCTGGGCGACCGTGTGGGGCGCGAGGAACAGTCCCTGGAAAAAGAGGCGGTTGTTTCCGAGCGTCGAGCCGCATTCGCCGCCGATGCCCGGGGTGGTGAGGCGCATGGCCGCGCGCTCGACGAGCTCAGCCCGGCCGGCCACATAGCCGCCCGTCGGGGCGACGCCGCCGCCGGGATTCTTGATCAGCGAGCCGGCGATGATGTCCGCCCCCACGTGGGTCGGCTCGATCACGTCGGTAAACTCGCCGTAGCAGTTGTCCACCATAATATTGGCCTCGCGGTTGACCTCGCGCACAGCCTCGACGATCCGGCCGATCTCCTTGACGGAGAGCGCCTTGCGATCCTCGTAACCGCGGGAGCGCTGGATCATGACGCCCTTCACCTTCGGATCGGAGACCGCGGCGCGGATCGCGTCATAGTCCGGCCGGCCGTCGGGAGCAAGATCCACCTGCGCATAGTTGACGCCGTAAAATTTCAGCGAGCCAAAGACGTTTCCGCTCAGCCCGATCGCGGTGCGAAGCGTATCATAGGGCGTTCCGGTGACGGCAAGCACCGTTTCCCCAGGCCTTGCAAGGGAAAACATGGCGGCTGTCAGCGCGTGGGTACCGTTGACAAAGCCCAGACGCACCAGCGCGCTCTCGGCGCCGAAAAGCTGGGCGTAAATCTTATCCAGCGTCTCGCGTCCCAGATCGTCGTAGCCGTAGCCGGTCGTGCCGGCAAAACAGGCGTCGGACACACGCTGGTCCTGGAAGGCGGCCATCACGCGCAGGGTGTTTTGCTCCGCCACCCGGTCGATCTCGCGAAAACGCTTTTCACAGCGCTTCTCCGCACGCTCGGCCATTGGGAAGACCTCCGGGCGGATATCAGACAGTTTCATGGATTCGGTTTCTCCTGTTTACAGATCTTACAGCGCATTTACAATGCGCTTGAAGGCTTCGCCGCGCTCGGCGAAGTTCCTGAAGTGGTCAAAGGACGCACAGGCGGGAGAAAAGAGCACCACATCCCCCTCCTCTGCGACTGAAGCGGCAGCCAGCACGTTTTCGGCAAAGTCCTCGTGCAGCTCGAAGGTCAGCCCGCTTCCCGGAAACTCCGGAGAGTTTACGATCGCATCCTTGATCTTGAGCGCCGTATCCCCGGTCAGAAAGACCCGCTTGGCAAGTCTGCACAGCGCGTCGCCCAGCGGTTCGAAGGGGATGTGCTTGTCATAGCCGCCGCAGAGGACGATGGGCTTGTCGGTCATGGCCCGCAGACCCGCGATGGTGCGGGAGGGGCTGGAGCCGATAGAGTCGTTGATATACTTCACCCCGTCCTTGACGCGCACGAGCTCAAGCCGGTGCTCGACGCCCCCGAAATCCATCGCGACCTGACGGCAGATCTCCGCCGGGACAAGGCCGCGCACCGCCTCGAAGGCCGCGAGGTAATTGAGCACATTGTGCTCGCCCGGCAGCTTGATCTCCGAGCGGCGCATGATCCGCTCGCGCTCCCCCCCATCCTGCCAAAAGATCTCGTCCCCGACCCGGTAGCAGCCGTGTTCGCCGCCGTGGCCGTTGGCAAAGGTGGCGACCCGGCCGGGCGCGGAGGAGGCGTAATACGCGCTGTGCCCGTCGTCCGCGCAGAGGATCAGCGTGTCGTCCGCGGTCTGGCCGGCGTAGATCGCGCGTTTGGCGTCGATGTAATCCTGATAGTCCTTATGTTTATCCAGATGGTTGGGCGAAAGATTGGTGATGACCGCGACATTCGTGCGGCAGCGCATGCTGTGGAGTTGGAACGAGCTGAGCTCCAGAACTGCGAGGTCGTCGGGGGCGATCTCAGGCACCTCGCACAGCAGCGGGTGACCGATGTTCCCCCCGAGATGCACGGTGTAGCCCGCGGCCTTCAGCAGCTCGGAAATGATCGTGGTCGTGGTGGTTTTCCCGTCGCTTCCCGTGACGGCGAGAATGCGGCAGGGGCAGAGCGCGAAGAAAAGCTCCATCTCCGAGGTGAGCACGCTCCCCCTCGCCTTGGCGGCCTCAAGATGGGGATCGAAGGGCATAAGGCCGGGCGTGCGGAAAATCACATCCTGATCAAGCGCCTCCAGATAGTCCTCTCCCAGCTGAAACTTTGCGCCGAGCGTGCGCAGACGCTCCCCGGTCTCGCCAAGCTCCGCAAAGGAACGCCGGTCGCAGGCCGTCACGTCACACCCGTTCTGCAGCAGAAGCTCGATGAGCGGCGTGTTGCTCACACCGATGCCGAGCACCGCGATGCGCTTATCCCGAATTGAGTCCAGATACTCCTGAAGAATCAAACCAATCGCCTCTTTATTCCAATGATCGAACTGTCCGAAGACAGATTACCAGACACTTTATTATATCCCTTTTCCGCTTCTGTGACAAGAATATTTGTTGACTTTGCACAGGAAAATGGGTAGAATACAACGCGAGCAGGCCGAACGACCGCGGGCACAGGGCGAAAGCCCGTGCGTGAGGAAAGTCCGGGCTCCACAGGGCAAGGATAACGGGTAACACCCGCCAGGGGCGACCCTCGGACAAGTGCAACAGAAATAGACTACCCCGCCATCAGGCAGGGAAAAGGTGGAAAGGTGGGGTAAGAGCCCACCCGTTGCGTGGAGACACGTGGACGCTGTAAACTCTATCCGGAGCAACACCGTGGAACGGGAGCATACAGGCCGGCCCGGCCGCTCTCAGGAGGTGGCTTGAGCCCTTCGGCAACGGAGGGCCACAGACAGATGGTCGTTCAGGGGGAGCAATCCCCCGGACAGAACCCGGCTTACAGACCTGCTCGCTTTCAGCACATCGATCGACCGGTTTCCGGAGGACGGTGTGCTGATTTTTTGCGAAAAAATGCAGTGAACAATCATCTGCTTCTTTTTTTCATACGCCCCCTGTGATACAATAAAATCACATCACATTGAAAAACTCTCAGAGAAAGGATCCGAGTAATGAAAGCGGTCGTAGCCATTGACTCCTTCAAAGGAAGCCTCAGCTCTCTGCAGGCCGGAAACGCTGTGCGGGAGGGGATCCTCCGCGCAGACCCGGACGCTGACGTGCAGGTGTTCCCACTTGCCGACGGCGGAGAAGGAACCGTTGAGGCGCTGACCTTCGGGCTCGGCGGAACGCTCCGCACCGCAAACGTGACCGGCCCGCTGGGCGGACGCGTGCGCGCAAGCTACGGCGTGCTGCCGGACGGCGTAACTGCCGTCATGGAAATGTCCGCCGCAGCCGGCATCACACTCCTGAAGGCGGAAGAGCGCGATCCCCTGTCCGCAACGACTTTCGGCGTCGGGGAAATGATCCGGGACGCGATCGCCGCCGGCTGCCGCCGCTTTCTCATCGGTATCGGCGGCAGCGCCACGAACGACGGCGGCGCAGGCATGCTGCAGGCGCTCGGATTCGGTTTTCTCAACGCTCGGGGCGGCCAGGTTCCCTTCGGCGCACGCGGCCTCGGTGAGCTGCGCCGCATTTCTTTCGACGCGGTGTTGCCGGAGCCGAAGGACTGCTCCTTCCGCATCGCCTGCGACGTGGGCAATCCGCTCTGCGGCGAGAGGGGCGCAAGCGTCGTATTTGCCCCGCAGAAAGGCGCTGCGCCCGCTTCGATCCCGCAGATGGACCGTTGGATGCGCGACTACGCGGTGCTTGCACGGAGCGTTTGCCCCGGCGCGGACCCCGATTGTCCCGGCTCCGGCGCCGCAGGCGGGCTCGGCTTTGCCTTCCGCAGCTTTTTGGGCGCCGTCCTGGAATCCGGCGTCGGAATCGTTCTGGAAGAAACGGGACTGTCCGAAGCGGTGCAAAGCGCCGATCTCGTCGTCACCGGCGAGGGGAGGCTCGACGCTCAGACCGTGATGGGCAAGGCGCCCATCGGCGTCGCCCGAATCGCAAAAGAATACGGAAGACCCGTCATCGCCTTTTCCGGGAGCGTATCCTGCGATGCGGCCGTGTGCAACGATCACGGGATCGACGCGTTCTTCCCGATCCTTCGCGCACCCGCGACGCTTCGGGAGGCGATGGAGCCTGTCATCGCGCAGAAGAATCTGGCCGATACCGCCGAGCAGGTCTTTCGCCTGTTTATGATCAAAGAAACAAAATCAACAAACTATACTGTCACGGAGGCGAATCGCCATGAGAAAAACGAAAATCATCTGCACCATAGGCCCGGCCAGTGAAAGTCCGGAAGTATTCAGGAAAATGTGCCTTCAGGGTCTGAACGTAGCCCGGCTCAACTTCTCCCACGGGACGCATGAGGAACACCGGCGCAAGATTGACATGATCAAATCCGTCCGGGAAGAGCTCGGTCTTCCCATTGCCATTATGCTTGACACCAAAGGGCCGGAATACCGGCTCCGGACCTTCCGTGACGGCAAAATCACGCTGAACGACGGCGATGCGTTCACCTTTACGACCCGCGAGGTCGAGGGGGATCAGAGCATTGTCTCCGTCAGCTATAAAGGCCTGGCGGAAGATCTGAGCGTGGGCGACCGTGTCCTCGTCAACAACGGCCTCGTCATCTTTGAAGTGACCGGGATCGAGGGAACGGAGATCCGCTGCCGGGTCGTCACCGGCGGCGTTCTGAGCGACCGCAAAAGCATGAGCTTCCCCGGCAAGGTAATGCGCCAGACGTATCTGAGTGAACAGGACAAGGCAGACCTGCTCTTCGGCATCGAAAACGACGTCGATTATGTGGCCGCCTCTTTTGTCTCCTGCCGGCAGGATCTTCTGGACCTCAAGGGCTTCAAGCATACACAAGGAGGGGCCAATATCGACGTAATCACGAAAATCGAGAACCAGTCCGGCGTGGACAACATCGACGAGATCTGCTCCTGCTGCGAGGGCGTGATGGTAGCGCGCGGTGATCTTGGTGTGGAAGTCCCCTTCACGGAGCTGCCCGCCATCCAGAAGTACCTGATCACCCGCTGCCGTCTTCTCGGCAAGCGTGTCATTACCGCCACAGAGATGCTCGAAAGCATGATCTCCAATCCCCGCCCCACCCGTGCTGAGATCAGCGACGTGGCCAACGCCGTCTATGACGGTACGAGCGCGATCATGCTCTCCGGCGAATCTGCCGCCGGCAAATACCCTGTGGACGCGCTGCGCGTCATGGGCGAGATCGCTGAGGAGACCGAGCGCCACATTGACTACATCGGCCATTTCCAGACCGAGAACTTCAAGATCCAGAACCGCGTCGACGCAATTTCCCACGCCGCCTGCACGATGGCTATCGATCTGAACGCCCGCGCCATCGTGGTCACCTCCATCAGCGGCCTCACCGTCCGCATGGTTTCCCGTTTCCGCGCGCCCATCGACATCCTCGGCCTTGCCACAAGTAAAAAGGCCTGGTACAAACTCGCTCTCTCCTGGGGCGTGCTCCCGATCCTGACGGAGCAGTTCCCGAGCATGGAGGTGCTCAACTTCTACGCACTGCGCGCCGCAAAAGACGCGCTTCGTCTGAATCCGGGCGAGACGGTAGTCATGACCGGCGGCAACACGAGCGGCAAGAGCGGGAACACCAACGTGATCCGCATCGAGACGATCGCCTGATCGCATGACATACCCGGCGTAAAGGATCGGAGGAACAGCACAATGACGGGATTCTATAAAAACATGGAAACCGGGAACTACGACGCATACCGTGACACGGATGAGATCGAGCGTCCCATCACGCACCGCTTCCGTACCCCAGCACCGAAAAAGGGAGCACAAACGCAGAAGCATCCGCGCGATTACCGTGCCGACGATTTACACCCGGTCGGAGAAGACGACGAATACTGAAGACTGACGAATAATAACAGAAGCCCCGATCCCTTTCGGAACGGGACTTCTGTTATCTGCTTTTGCCGTCGATATTTCCGGCGTTTTTACTGTTATTTCCCGTTTTTGCGGCCCTTTTTGATCAGCACGAAGGCCGTCACGCCGACGGCTGCGAGCGCCGCCGCCATCAGCACCGCCCACAGCACGATGTTGTTCTCATCGCCCGTCTTCGGAGATACCGGCTTGGTATACTTGTTCGTGAATTCAAAGCTCTGCGCCGAGATCTTCACGCCGTCGCGGTACACCGTCTGGATGTCCTCCAGGCTCTTCTCGCCTTCCACGATCTCCACTTCCAGACGGTACACGCTCTTGTCGTAGCTGTACGCCGTGCTGCTTCCCGGAACCTCCTGGATCTCGTAGATATACGTCCCCGCGCGATCGTACCAGATCTCGCCGATCTCCTTCTCGCCCGCGCCCACGATCTCGATCGTCATGCTCTGCTTCCCGTTGGCTTCCTTCGGCATCGGCAGCGCGCCCTTGTACTGCTCCGCCGTCGTGCTGATCGCCTTGAATGTGAAGCTGAACCGGACCGCCTCCGTCGGTGTGTCGCCCGTCAGCTTCTTCTTCACCGGCGGGTCGATCATCGTGATCGGGTAATACGCCACCGGCAGCTTCCGGTCGCTCCCCTTCTCGTAGATCGCGATCTGCGTGCTCAGCCTGTTCGTGTTGTTCGCCTCGTCCGTCGTCACGTACACGTACACGTCGTAGCGCATCGTGTTCCGTTCGTCCTTCGAGAAGATCTCATACACGTAGGTATCCGGCTCGTCGTAGCTCAGCGTGAACGTACCCGTCCCCTCTGCCTTCAGCGTGTCGATCGCGTCCTTGTCCTCCGCGCCCGCCTCCTTCAGATAGAAGGTTCCGGTCCCGCCGACGGGGATCTCCGCCTTTACCGGCTCGTAGTATCCCGCCGCGGCCACGCAGGGCACCAGGCTCACCAGCAGCGCCGCCAGCAGCAGACCGCTCAGCATTTTCTTCATCGTCTTTTTCATCGCTCTTCTCTCCTTCATCCCTCGGACAAGGTGCAAAGCACGA
>JAEEGL010048094.1_pt1 | contig 16969 bp, 6 predicted proteins | sample 9134231 | NCBI WGS metagenome assembly JAEEGL01 (sample SAMN16246548, study PRJNA631951) | gut metagenome | biome: gut microbiome; feature: rumen; material: fiber-attached | host: Bos | place: Iran: Karaj | collected 2018-10
GTGTCGCCCCAGTTATCGACCTTTCCCTCCGCACTGCACCAGAAACCGACATTGGCGGTGTAGTTGTAGGCGATAGAGCCGTCGGGCTGTTGCAGGCCGAAGGCAATCTTACCCTCTGCAGGCTTCTGCTCGGTATTGGCCGCGATGGGCAGTGTGCTGCCAGCCAGGGTGGCGGGCTGCATGGCGAAGGCCTGGGCGATCTTCTCGAGGGCACCGTTAGAGGCAAAGTCAATACGACCCAGCTCATAGGTGTCGAGCGAAGCATCGCACTTCAGGTCGAAGCTCAGGCTGACGTCCTTCGGATCGGCGTTCACATCGACATCGATATAGCCGCTGACGTTGGTGCCGCTGAAGCTGACCTCATAGGGCCACTGCTCGTCATCGCTCTCGTCGTCGTTCCACGGATGGCGGTTGTAGGTGTCGGGCGTAGCCACTACCACGAGGTAGAGCTTGTCGGTACCGGCTGGCACCTTCATTTCAGCCTCGCCTTCGCTGCCTTTCGTCATCTTGCCGTATTCAATAGCCTTGCCGCCCTTGATGGCCACAAAACCGAAACGGTAATCAGACGACTTGTTCGACTGCGAGTTGTAGTTCTTCACGTTTCCGACCACCTGATTATCACCGTTCTTCTGCTCGCCCGGATCATCGGAAGCCAGGGCAGAACCTACCGGAAGGGCTGCCAGAGAGGCTTTCACCATAGTGCCGGCTGCCGGCACATTCAGCAAGATGGCATTGAAGCCCGTGGTGCCAGGGCAGTTGGCGTAAGAGGGACGGAACTTGTTGCCCACCTTGAACATCTGCGACTTATAAGCCTTGGCATTATCGTCGGCGTGCTGCTGGATGCTACCGAAGTCGTAGGTAAGCACCTTCTGGGCATACTCTGCATAGTCATCGTAGAACTTCTGCAGGTCGTTATTGCAGTAAAGACGCATATAGGTCTGAAGGGGATCCTCTGGGTATTTCGACTCTTTCCAGATACGTCCGTAGGCATCAATGCCGTGTTTCTGGGTGAAGTAGTACTGGAAATAGACGGAGGCATAGCGCATCCACTCGTGGTTGAAGTGACGGTGGAAGTTCTGCTGCCAGGCATAGAAGCTGTCGTAGAAGGTGGCATCGGGATAGTCTTGGAACGACTGCCACTGAGCGCACTGCTCCCAGTAGGCGCAGCCGCCTGCACCGTTGGCACCGAAGCCGTAGCGGAAGCCGCAGTCCATGCCATAGTTGGTCTCGTGGCCCTCACCCGTAAGCAGCTTGTCTGCCGACACCTGATACTGGAACGAGTGGCCAATCTCATGGGCGATGACAGAGCCGACGGGCTGACAGGTAGAGGGGTTGACCCAGAGGGCACCGATGGTGTTGTCGTAGCCAGAGCCGGTGGCGAGCCACTCCGTCTGGTAGAGCAGGTAGATCTCCATCTTATACTTGTCGAGATACGACTTGCCCTGCCCCGTCTCAGCCATCTTCAGCGTCGAGACGTTGGTCTTATAGAACTGCTCGGCCTTCCTCAGCAGGTCGTCGATATCCACGCGCATACCCTGAGGCAGTTCGCTGGAGTTAGGATCATCTCCGAAGCCAGCCTCCCAGAACACGAAGAAGTGCTCACTCTGCTTAGAGCGGAACCACGACCACTTGGCATCGCTGCGCAGCATGTCGAAGTTGAACTCTTTGGGCTTATAATACTTGTCGAAGTCCTTCACCTGACTCTGGTCCATGATCTCGACGGTTGTCGGGGCCTGTGTCACCTTCAGCGAGGTGCTGGCCGCGCCGCTGCTCACCTTGATATTAGCCACACGGGGCTGCTTGGTGGTATTCTTCGTCATCTCGAAGGAGAGTTTCTCGCTGGCACCACCCGTACCTTTACCACTCACAAGCTTCAGCCAGTCGCCCCCAGTCTCGACGGTGGCCGTCCAGACGGTGCGCGATGAGACGGTCAGGCTATAGAAAGTGGCATCACACTCCACGTTGACCTCGGTCTCGCTGAGTGTCGGAGCCACAGCTGTTGTACTATCGCCATCACTACTGTTACAAGCAGCAAAGACCGTTGTGGCTAACAGCAAAAGCAGGTATTTGAAATAATTCTTAGTCATCATACTTTGTCTATTTGGAAAGACGGAGGGGCGGGCTTGATAACTCGCCCCTCCATCCAAATGTTATCTTGTAGCGGCAGCAGCAGTAATATTGAACGTAATGTTATACGTAGCTGTCACGCCGTTGTACTCGATGATATACTTCGTCTTGATGGTCTGTCCGTTGGGCGAGCAGTTCTCGGGATGGTTGCCGCCGTAGAATGTCAATGCATCTTCAGCGATACCAAGGAATACGTATGCCACAGACTCTTCGCCATAGCTGATAGGAGCGCCCTCGGCATTGAGCCACCAGCCCGGAGCCTCACCGGTATAGGCAGGTTCGCCAGTCTCTTCGTTGGCCTTATTGCCAATCTCATTGACCCACATCTTCATCTCGCCGCTCTTCAGAGCCTTGAAGATCTGATAGGTTGTCATCTTGAAGCACTGGCGCAGCTCCTCCTTCACGTCGAGTGGCTCTGTGTCGCCCCATTCTGCATCGTAAGGCTTCGTCAGGGTGATGTCTTTCTCGATAGAGGCGGGCTCGCCCTCAGGTGCTGTCTCAGGATCCTCGTACTCCTTGATGGTGACGGTAATGATATTCTCCACAATCTTGTTGTTGTACATCGCACTGAAATTGATGGTGACGGTAGAGCCTGCTGTCATCTGTCCTGGCATCTGACCAATCAGAATCTGACCTTCCTGGAAGGTAGCGAAGACGCTGGCATTGTCGCCCCAGGCACCGGAGAAGCCCTCCTTGTCGTACCAGAAGCCCGGTGCATCGGCACTGTACTCCTGTGCATACGAGCCGTCAGCGTTGGTAGCCACCCATGCTACATCAGCCCATGAGCCTGCTCCGAGAGCAGAGAGAGCAGCATCGGCATCGAAGCCCTCAACAGCAACGGTAGCGTAAGTATCGTTAGGAGCAGTCTCGAGCGTCAGTTTGTTGGAAGCGACAACCGTAGCCTTCACCTCGCCACGCTCACGACCAATGGCTGTGATGACGATGGCCACACGCTTGTCCTGATACTTCAGGGCCTCGATGAACTTCACCTCCTGATCGGCTACGAGGTGGCCGGGATACTGACCTACGTGGAAGATGCCTTCGCCGCCTTCAGTGTATTCGAACTCAGCGAAGACCATCGCCTCGTCGCCCCAGTTCTTCACGTTACCGTCCTTGTCCCACCAGTGGCCCCAGTAGGCGCCAGAGTTAGAAGAGGTCATATTGTCGGCATGGGTACTGCCCTCGATGGCAAAACCAGTCACATCGACACCGCCGTCGCCGTTGAGCGCTGTTCCTAAGGCATCCTTCGAGATGCCGAACTCGCTGGCAATCTTGTCCATATCGATCTTCACGTCGCCACCATCGTAAGAGTTGCCGCTGATGAAGAACTCTACGGTATAGTTCAGGACCAGGTCGGCATCGATACGCTCACGCTGCTGGCGCTTGATCTCCTCCTGACGCTCCATCTCTGCGATCTCATCATCGGTCAGCGTGTGAGTGCCCCAGAAGTCTTTGTTGTCTCCGCAGCTGCTGAAGAAAGCCGATGAACCGGCTATCAACAGAGCGCTAAGGATATATGATAACTTTTTCATATTGTTTTACTATTTTACTTTTTTACCTTTTTACCTTTAATTAATAGCCAGGATTCTGCTTCAGCGAGATATTGGCCTTCATCGCCTCATCGGGGATAGAGTAGATGTCGTAGGTCGTGGTGCTGGTGGCATCCTTACAGAACCAAGACTTACCGTCCCAGACGCTACGGCCATCGGCCATCTTGAAGCGGAGCAGATCCTGACGGCGATGCAGTTCGCAGCAGAACTCCCAACCCAGGTCGTCGAGCAGACCACCAAGCTGGATGTCAGCACCACCCTCGAAGGTCGTGATATGGTTAGACCAGTCGGTGTAACCTGCCGCTGCACCCTCGGCTACGGTGTATTCATCGTGACCATACTGATAGACAGAACCGCCTTCGAGGTCGGCCACCGTACGGGTAGCCTTAGCCACGTTAGAGCCGAAAGCGCGCTGGCGAACCTGAGTGACGAGCTGTGCGGCTGTCTCCTTGTCGCGCCCTAAGCGGAGCAGGCACTCGGCCTTCATCATCAGCACGTCGGCATAACGGAAGACGGGGAAGTCGTCGGATGTAGTACCGTCATCGGTACCGCCCACAATCTCATATTTGTGCAGACGATAGCCCTCCTGCTGATAAGCACCGGGATTGTCGATAGAGTGTACATTGAGGTTGTAGGTCAGGATACCTGTGCCCGACCAGTCGTCGGCCTCGAACTTGATGGGATTCTCCTTGTCGCCATTGGGGATATAGGTGTCGCCCTGCTTGAGAGCATGGTACTGCGGACCACCAGCCCAAGTGTCGGCCAGACGACCGTCGGCGGCATCATAGGTGCGGATCCACTGAGGGATGGCGCAAGAGCCGTTATAGCCAGCAGCGGTAGAACCGTAGGCCTCGATACCCGACTGCGGGAAACAGTAGCTCTGCAAGCCGAACTGTGAGGTATGTGTACGGTCGCCAGGAACAGCGAAGATAATCTCGGGGTTGGTCGAGAGATCTTCTTTGAAACAGCCCTTATAACTGGCAGCAAGGTTGTAGTGACCAGAGGCGATGATGCTCTCTACCTCAGTGAGACATGCCTCATAACCCTCGTTACCGCTGGTACCAAGATAGACGTTCTTGTTCAGATAGAGCTTAGCCAATGCCATCGAGCAGGCATACTTGTTGCCATAGCCATACATGTCGTCATCTCCAATACCAGCCTTGGCCTCTGTGAACTCCTTGACGAGGAAGTCGTACATCTCTTGTGGGCTCACCTGTTGTGGCAGATAGCCGACTTCTACATTCTGAGTAGTCTGGAGAGGCACGTTACGGAACATATCGAAGAGGTGATAGTAAAACATCGCACGGAAGAAACGGGCATGGGCCAGACTCTTCTGAGTAGAAGGATTGGCGGGATCAATGGCATCGATCACCTTGTTGGCATAGCCGATACCACGATAGGCGATGCTCCAAGGATTCTCAATCTGTCCTACCGACGGTCCCCAGTTGTGCTTATGCAGGTTGATGTAGGCATCGCCCCAGCCCACACCGACGCGAGCAGGCACCATATACTGATCTGCACTCTCTTCGAGCAGATGGAACATGCCGAACCAGTCTTCAATCAGATAACGGTATTGTGCCGTAGCGGCACCGAGCAGCAGAGAGAGGTCGGTCTCGTTAGAGAGGTCGATGTTCGACTCGTTGAGTTGGCTATACAGTGTCTCGTCGAGGTCGGTACAGGATGAAAGGCTGATGCTTGCTGCTGCAAAGGCAATCAGAACCTTGTTGAATATCTTATTCATATTGCTGTCTCGTTTTTAGAAGTTAAGTGAAAGTCCGATGGTATAGTTGCGGGTCACAGGATACTTGTCGCGGTCGTCGATTCCAGGAGCCATGAAGTAGTTGCTCACCTCAGGATCGATGCCAGAGTAACCAGTGATGCAGAAGAGGTTGGTGGCATTGGCATAGATGCGTGCCTTCTTCAGATAGTTGCCTATCACTCCCTTCGGCTTGAAGGTATAGCCCAGCGTGATATTGCTCAGCTTCAGGAAGTCACCATTCTCCAAATGATCGCTCCAGAAGCCCTGTCCCATCGATTGAGAGAGTGCCACCATCTTCTGCTGACCAGTCTCCGGATCAATATACGGTGTACCGTCGAGGTTGATGGCAGGATGCAGGTCGGCTGCGCTCTTCAGGCGGTTGTAGGCGATGGAGTTGTTCTCATAGAAACAACGTGAAGCATTCAGGATCTTATAGCCGAGTTGGCTGGTGAACTGCATCGACAGGTCGAAGTCCTTATAGCGGAAGGTGTTGCCCCAACCAAGGATGACAGAGGGCGTTCCGCTGCCCAGACGCTGACGGTTCTCCTGTGTGTTCAGGTTAGCATTGAACTGCTTGACGGTCCAGCCGCCATTGCCATCGCTGGCCTCAACGAGGGCAAAGCCGTCCTTGTCGTAGCCCACGAACTTCAGTCCCCAGAAGTCACCAAGACGGTGGCCTACCTCCATACAGTGAGTCGGTACACTAATAGGATCGCTGATACCGCCTTCCTCCTGGAAGTTATCGGTGGTATAGAGATCGTTGCTCAGTGAGAGCAGCTTGTTGGCATTGTGAGAGGCAGTGAGGGTGGTTGTCCACTCGAAGTCTTTCGTCTCTACGGGGATGGCCTCGATCATGAATTCAACACCGACGTTGCGCATATCACCAACGTTGGCAAGTGTCTGGTTATACATGTTTGGCGGCATCGGCACACGATACCAGTAAAGCAGGTCGTGAGTGGTCTTCACATAGACATCCAACGAACCGTGGATGCGATTGTTGAGCACACCATAGTCGAGACCGAAGTTCCACTCCTGGGTGGTCTCCCACTTCAGGTCGGGGTTAGGGTTCTGAGAAACTTCAAGGGTCTTGATCCACTTGCCATCCATTGAAAGCACATCGCCCCATCCAGCAAAGTCGTAGAGGTTCTGAGCCAGATAGCTTTCATTAGGTGTGATACCAGTTACACCGAAACCTACACGGAGACGCAGGTTGTCGAGCCAGCTGCGAGTACCTTCCATAAACTTCTCATTCATGATGTTCCAACCGAGAGAGACAGAAGGGAAGGTGGCCCACTTGTTGTTCTTACCGAACTTAGATGAACCCTCATGACGGAGGCTGACGAGTGCGTTATAGCGGTCGGCATAACCATAGCTGATACGTCCGAAGAAGCCCACGAGCTTATTGTCGTTCATATAACTGCTCATATAAGCGTGATGATCCTTATCGGTCAAGAACGAACCATTGTTCAAGTTGTTCCAGAGGAAAGCTGTGGTAGAGAAGTCGGTGTTCGAGGCGCTGAAGCCGTCGTACTCATTATAGAGATAGCTGTAACCCACGAGGGCATTGAAGCGGTGATCGCCCCACTGTGCATCGTAGCGAGAGGTCAGTTCAAGGTTCTTGTTGATATAGGTACCCTCGCTCTTACCGGCAGAACCGTTATAGCCCTGACGGATAATAGAATACTCCTTCGGCGAGGTCCACGACTGACCGGTATCAGTACCCTCACCCCAAGAGATCATCAAGTTGGTCTTCCATCCCTTAATCGGCTCAACGGTCACGTTACCAACCAACTGAGAGAAGCGGCGACGGGTGTCACCAAAGTATTCGTTCAACAGTGAGACCGGGTTATAATACTGCAGTTTGTTGAAGTTCTCGTAATAGCTGCCGTCTTCATTGAAGATAGGCTCTGAAGGGTTATGGATGAGTGCCTGACGATAGGGGTTGGTATGACCACCATCGGCAGCATGACTATTGGTATATTTCTGGCGAGTTACCAAAGCATTGACGTTGATCTTCAGGATATCGTCCCACATATACTGCGTGTAATCCAACTGCATCTTGAAATTCTCGTTATCACTCTGCTTGATGATACCTTCTTCCTTAGCATACGAGATGTTGGCAGAATAAGTGGCGTTCTTAGTACCACCACTGATATTCAAATCGTGATTATGTTTGAAACCAGCCTTGCGGGTGATGGCAGCCAGCCAATCACTATCATAGCCCATATAGTCTTGTGCCGTCTTGCCGTAGATGACATCATGGGTATCCATGAAATCGAGTTTCTTGCTCCATTTCGAGAAGGACACATAACCGTTGTAGCTAATTTCAGCACGAGCCTCGCGCTTGCCTGTCTTAGTGGTGATCAGGATCACACCATTGGCACCACGCGTACCATAGATAGCGGCTGCGGAAGCGTCCTTCAGCACATCGATAGAGGCGATGTTCTCAGCTGCTACTGTGTTAAGGTCACCTTCGATACCATCTATCAGGATCAGTGGGGTCAAGTCACCTACAATGGTCGTGATACCACGCAGACGAATAGAAGAAGTGGCACGAGGGTCACCACTGGAGTTGATCACCGTCAGACCGGCAATCTTACCTTTCACGAGTTCTGCGGCATCGCCAATCTTACCTGCGTTGAAGTCCTCGGCCTTCACAGAGGCGACAGCAGAGGTAACATCACCCTTGCGCTGGGTGCCGTAACCGATGACGACAACCTCATTCAGCAGGGCATTGTCTTCCTGGAGTGTCACATCGCCGCCTGCCTTGATCTCCTGGGCGACGAAGCCAATGTAAGAAACCACGAGCACGGCGTTGCGGCTCGACACGTTAAGAGAATAGTTACCGTCGAAGTCGGTAACGGTGGCGTTCTTGGTGCCCTTCTCAGTCACCGTGGCGCCGATGATCGGCTCGCCCTTGGCGTCCTTGACAACACCCTTCACTGTCACCCCTTGCTGAGTGACCTCAGCAACGGTTGGTGATGTGCTTTCTACAGCGTAGGCTCCGAGAGCTCCGCCGAGAAAGAGCAAACATAAGAAATGTTTCTTCATACCAATTTGTCTTTTTAGGTTTATTAATGTTATAATGTTTTATTTGTTGACTTTCCATTCGAGGACACCGCCCGACTCGCCCTTCTGGAGTTTGGCGAGAATCTTCAGACCGGTGGTCTTCACGGGGGCGAAATCGACGCTGTTGTAGCAGTCTTTGCGCACCGTGTAGGGACTGTGGTCGGTCACTTCCTGCCACTCGCCCTGGGCATCCTTGTAATAGAGGCTCCACGACTCGGGGATGCGGAAGTTACCGTCGTAGTGGTCGAAGTCGAGCCAATAGACCTGTACGTTGCTCACCTCGTACTCCTGATCGAACTGATAGGTGATGGCCTCTGTCGTGCCTTGTTTCAGCCACCAGTAGTGGTAGGGCTTCGAGGTGTCGGAAGAGCGCTTGGGCTCCCACTGGTCGTTGGTGCCGCCAGCCCAAGAATCGACGGGGGCTGTCTCGGGAGCATCGTTCTGGATAGGACCACGATTGCAGAAGGTCTGAGCCTTCGAGGCAATCGTCGGTAGTGGAGCGGCTACAGCCTTGACTGGGGTGTTGGCAATCCAGATCTCCATCTGCTCGTTGCCACGATTGTTCCAAGTAGAATAAGGGATAGCACGGAACTTCACGTCTTTCACCTCGCCGTCTTGCTGCAGCTCCTTAGCATTTCCTTCGAGCACCATTACACCATTCAGGAGGTTCTGCTCATAGTGGGCAGCAATGGGAGCGCTGTTAAGGATGTACTTATTGAAGACTTTATGATCTACCTGATCTGTACCTTCGAGGCAGAACACGATAGGGCCGCGCTCTAAAGCCATCTTGCCGCGATCGTCCTCAGCATTGTCGTTAGCCACAATGCGACGCACGTCCATCGGGAAGTTGAGTTCGATGACGTCACCCTTCTTCCAACTGCGATTCAGGGTGATATAGTCACGATTCTCTGGATAGAGTGCCTGACCGTTCACACTGACGCTATAAGTCTTGGCCTTGTCCTGATACTGATAAAGGTCATTGTTCGTGGGTGAGGTCTTCAACCAGGAAGGGATGTGGAGCTTGATGGCGAATTTGCCGCTGCCCTTTGTCATCTTGATGCGAATCTTACCATCCCAGGGATAGTCGGTAGTCTGCTCCAGTTCGATGTTACCAATCTTGGCCTTGCCCTGTGCATAGAGGTTCACGAAGATATCCTTCCCCTGCTGGGCATAGATATAACCAGGAACGGAAGCCACAAAACGGGTGATATTGCCTGGACAGCAGGCACATCCGAACCACTTCTGACGCTCGTGCTCACCGTCGCTCTCCAAGGGATTGTCATAGAAGAACTTATCGCCACTCAGTGAGACACCGCTCAACACATTATTATATAAGGCACGCTCGCATACGTCGATATACTTCGATTCACCAGTGGCGAGGAACATACGATAATTCCAATACACGTTGGCGATGGCAGCACAGGTCTCGCAATAGGCTGTATGATTGTTCAGTTCGTAGTTAGGACCAAAGCCTTCGCCCTGTGGACGACTGCCGATACCCCCAGTGATGAAGAGTTTCTTCGAAGACATATTCTGCCAAATACGCTCCAAAGCCTTGAAATAAGCCTTGTCGCCTGTGAGGGCAGCCACATCGGCTACACCTGAATAGAGATAGCCTGCACGAACGGAATGACCAACTATCTCCTCTTGTTGCAGGATGGGCATGTGGTCCTGAGAGTACTCGCTGGGCTTGTGCCCGTCGGTGCAACGCCCTGTCTCATCGACAAAATACTTGGCGCCTTCGAGATATTTCTTGTTGCCCGTGACCTTATACAACTTGCAGAGTGCCATCTCGATGATGGGGTGTCCACCCGGACGATGAATCTGCCCTTCGTTGGGACCGAAAGTCTTGCAGACGAGGTCTGCGTTCTTAATGGCGACATTGAGAAAGGTCTTCTTACCTGTAGCACGATAGTGGGCCACAGCACTCTCGATGAGGTGACCTGAGTTATAGAGCTCGTGCGAATTGATCTTCTCCCACTTGTGCGTACCCCACCAGCCACTCAGGCGCGTACATTTATTAGTAACACATGTTGTCAGATAGCCGTCGGGCTCCTGTGCCTGAGCAATGATGTTAATGACGGAGTCGAGATAGTGATCGAGTTTGGCGTCGTAATGGACAGCCAGCGAATAAGAGGCTCCTTCGATGACCTTGTAGGGGTCGGTATCATCGAAGGAGAAATCACCACGATGCTCACCCTTGATGAGACCAGCGGCAATCGCGAAGTTGTCGAAACGGCCATTCACCTCACACTCATGAAAGGCTGAAGGAATAGAAACCGTACGATTGATCTCTATACGTGGCGACCAGAAACCGTCGTTCAGGTGTACCTGGGTGAAGGACACCTCCTGAATCGGAGCCTGGGGCTGTGACTTCTTTGCGGCACTGGCGGTAATGGTCAGTGCAGTCATGCCTATCAGGAATAATACTCTTTTTTCCATTTTGCTGATTGGTTTTGTTCGTTATGTTAGCGGTTTAGAATTCTGCTGCAAAATAATAAAATAATGTTGAGACGGGATACCACTATCGTCCAAGATCATGCAAATATCGTCCAAACCCGCCTGAAAAGGGCATTTTTGGACGATTTTTCCAGTGAGTTTGGACGATATTTTTATCCTGTTCACCGGAATGTTGCTATCTTTGCACCAGAATTAAACAAGCGTATGAAAATGAACCTAAAGAAGCTACTTGCACTCGCCACCTTATTTATAATATATGGCAGTAACCTATCTGCCAAGGACTATACGGTGAGCTCGCCCAACGGCAAGAACGTGGCAACAGTAGATGACAGTCTTAACATCACAGTATCCCACTCAGGAAAACAAGTGATGGCAATCAAGGCTGACCAGACCTACTGTTTATTCCCACACTGGGAACAAAACGTTCCCACACTGGGACTAAAACGTTCCCACACTGGGAATATCAAGGGAGCCAGAACCTCCCGTATCGCCGAGTCCATTCAGGCACCATTCTACAGGCAGAGAAAGTTTGATATCGAAGGAAACCAACTCGACCTGAAACTGCGTGATGGTTTCGGTATGCAAGTGAGAGCCTATGATGAGGGCGTAGCCTACCGTTTCTATTCGACGAACAAGAAAGGGACGATCATTGCCGATGAAACTGCAGATTTCCATTTCCCGGAGAATGCTAAAGCCTGGCTCGCTTACTCCACCAACGACGAAAAACCCTTTGCGATGGCCTTCCAGAACTATTACGACGAGACTCATCTCTCTAAGGCCAAGGATAAATACATATTCCTGCCTGCTACCATCGAGAGCGGCGACGTAAAGGTAACTATCCTCGAGAGTGACCTCCGTGCCTATCCAGGTATGTTCGTCAAGGCTGACGGCTTACATCTGAGAGCCGCCTTCGCAAAATATCCAAAACGGATGGATTACTACAAATGGCGAGGCATGAGCTACGTAGCCGAAACCGATGACTATATCGCCAAATCCAAAGGCCCAAGAACCTATCCTTGGCGCGTGATGGCCATCACGGAACAGGATACCGAAATGCCAGTGAACAATCTCGTTTATGCCCTCGCCACACCCAATCAGATAGGCAGTACAGACTGGATCAAACCTGGAAAAGTAGCTTGGGACTGGTGGAACGACTGGAATCTGAAGGGTGTCGATTTCGAGGCTGGCATCAACACGCGTACCTATCAATACTATATCGACTTCGCAGCTAAGAACCATATCCCCTATGTAGTACTCGACGAAGGCTGGTATGACTCATCAAAAGGTGACATCATGAACCCCATCCCTGCCATCGACCTACAAGGACTGATCGACTACGGCAGGGAGAAAGGTGTCAGCATCGCGCTATGGACCGTATTCAATGTGCTCGACGAACACCTGACTGAAGCCTGCGAGAAATACGCCAAGATGGGTGTCAAGGGTTGGAAAGTGGATTTCATGGACCGTAACGACCAGACGGCTGTGGAAATGGCAGAGCGACTCGCCAAGACTTGTGCCCAGTACCAGCTCTTCCTCGACTATCACGGCTTCTACGCACCTACTGGTATGAGCCGCACCTATCCGAACATCCTCAACTACGAGGGCGTATTCGGTATGGAAGAGGCTCGTTGGGCAAAGAAAGAGACGGATATGCCACGCTACGATGTCACCTTCCCCTTCATCCGCATGATGGCCGGACAGGTGGACTTCACGCCTGGTGCTATGCGTAATGGCACGAAAGAAAATTGGGTAGAATGCTATCAGAATCCAGTATCGATGGGCACCCGTTGCCACCAATTGGCATGCTACATTGTCCACGACTCACCTTTCACCATGCTCTGCGATACGCCCACCAACTATGAGCGCGAACAGCCCTGCGTGGATATCATCACCAGTCTCCCCGACACATTCGACGAAACAAAGATAATACAAGGTAAGTTAGGTAGTTATATTATTGTAGCCCGCCGGAACGGTAGCGACTGGTATCTGGGCGGACAGACGAACTGGGATGGACGGGATGTCGAACTCTCTCTCGACATCCTTCCCCCAGGCACGTACCAAGCTACCATCGTCAGCGACGGCATCAACGCCAACCACAACGCTGAAGACTACCGCATCGAGCAAAAGACACTGACAGCCAACGACCAACTGAGCCTCAAGATGGCCAATGGCGGTGGCTTCCTGATAAAACTGATCAAGCAGCAATAAGATATGAAGAGACGATTAGCGATAGCAGTCATAGTTGGCTGGGGACTTCTGGCGAGTGCCCAACCAATGGTCTATAATGCTTCTTCGGCGGGAAATCCCTTTATCCCAGGCTATTTCGCCGACCCTACCATCAGAAAGTTTGGCGATACCTATTATCTCTATGCCACTACCGATGGCACGGGTAATGGCTATGGCCCGGCTCAGGTCTGGGTGAGCAAGGACTTCCAGAACTGGAAGAACACCGTGATGAACTGGCCCACTACAGAGGTGGTTTGGGCGCCCGATGTGGTACAGCAGCCCAACGGCTCTTTCCGTTACTACTACTGTGAGCCATGCAATATTAATATTGGTGAGAGCACATCTCCCATCGGTCCTTGGGAAAATATCCTTGGTAAGGAAGATGCCGTGATGGTGCCCGACCGTTATGTACACAATGTCATCACACTCGATCCCCAACTATTTCGTGATGACGACGGATCGGAGTATCTGTATTTTACCACCTGGGGCATCTATAAAGGCTTTGGTTGTGGAGTTGCGAAATTGAATTCTGGTTATTTAAATCATAGGGACATGAATCAAGATGCTCGTCATTGGAACGAGAATGCACCATTTCCTATTGCTGCAGATGAATTCTTCTCCGAAAAACGACTCATTCCTAATACGGAGTTGAAAGATATCTTCGAGGCTCCGTATGTCTTCAAACATCATGGCGTTTATTATTTCACCTATTCATCTGGTTCCTGTCATGATCATACCTATCGAGTACAATATGCCACTTCGACTGTTGGACCCATGGGACCATTTGAATACAAAGGCTGCATCCTTGAGACCAATGCAGATCAGACGGTTCATGGTCCAGGCCATCACTCGATTTTTGAGAAGGATGGGAAATATTATATCGTTTACCATCGCCACAATCTGCCACGAAGCGTGCATGGTTTCAATCGTCAGGTTTGTATAGACGAGATGAAGTTCGACAGCAATGGAAATATACTGCCAGTCGTACCTACCCACGATGCCCAGGGCGTTGACCTCTTCAAGACTCACACTTCAAAAAACCTCGCCTTGAATGCCAAGGTGACGGCATCTTCCTATTACGACGACTGGTTCCGCCCAGAGTATGCCGTTGATGATAACAATGCTACGCTATGGAAGGCTCGCAACTCCAATTGGGGGCGAGGCAGTCACCAAGACGAATGGTTACAAATAGACCTTGGCAAACCCATGAAGTTCAATGAGGTATGGACGCAGTTCGAATACACCACTTTCTTTTATCAGTATAAGATAGAGACATCGCTCGATGGCAAGCGATGGACGCTCTATACTGATCGTACCAGCAACACCATGCAGGGCTCGCCTATGATAGACAAAGTAGCAGCCAAAGCCCGCTATCTGCGAATCACCATCACTGATACACAGAAAAATGGTCACATGCCTGCCATCTGGAACATCAAGGTCTGGCAGAAAGCTCCAGAACTGCCAGAGATCCATGTAGAGACCAACGACGGCTATCCTGGTATGCATCAGAAGGACGTAGAGCCAGTCTCGCGCTATAGCACTGATGCCACAATAGACTTCAATGCTGCTGCCATAGCAGCATCTCAAGGCGCCATACAGCCTTTCGATATCACAAAAGTAGGTTCGCTTAAGGCCAATAAGCCTATCCGCATGAGGGTAAAGGATGGCCGTTGGGCTATGTTCTTCAACGGCACGCAACGTCTGGAGAGCGAGAAACCTATAACAGAAGACTTCAGCTATAATGCGCCATACACCATCTCTGCACTGGTATATCAGACAAAGATTGGACCTGTGCCTACAGTCGTTTCATTGTCAACATCGCATGCCGATCTCGCCACCACAGAGTTCCGTCTGGGCAGCGACCTCCAAACAGGTATCCTGAATCATAACGGTTCGTTTGAGAGTTTTGGATCTCCCGAGGCTGTCAAAGCCGCTGAAGGGCGCTGGACGCTGTGGACAGTCACCTATGATGGTTGGATGGAGCGTGTTTATAAAGACGGTCAACTCATTCATGAACAGAACAACTTCCTGATGGTCCGTCCTGAAGGTCATATTACCATCGGTGCAGACGGCTCAGGAGCCAACAACTTCATGGGTTATATCAGCCATTTGAACATCGTCCCTCAAGCTATGACTGCTCAGGAAGTGAAGGCCCTCTATGATGCCTACTGTATGACGGCACCCGTTACCTCGCTGGGTGATGATGACTTTGAGGAGATCGACCCCGACAGCAAGTTCACGCTGCCGACAGCCATGAAGCCCGTCTATGAACATAAGGGTGAAATGAAATTAAGTGATGGTAACGCCGCCTTTAACGATGCCCCCCTAAAGAATGGCGGTTTGATCTGCAAAGAGATTGAGGGCGACTTCGTCGTGATGGCGCGCTTTGACGATATGGAAGGACTGGCAACGCGAAACATCACAGCCTATAACGATGGCGGTCTGCTCATCGGCAACGGGCAGGGCACCTATTATCAACTTGGTGTCTTTCCACTCTACAACTGCGGTAACATGCTGACCATCCTCAGTGCGCAGGGGCGTCCGCAGTTCCCCAACTACACTGGCTACGACTTCGATCCCATCCTACAGTTCGAGCGTAGAGGCAATCAGCTCTTTGCCCGCACCAGTCGGGATGGCGTGACATGGACGAACATGTCAGGCTCACCCATTGAAGTCAGCAGCCCCACACTCAGCATCGGAGCCTACCAGACCACCTACAGCAACAACCCGTCGTGGGTGAAACTGCGTGATTTTATCATCTATCACTAAATAAGAATATGAAGAAACTAGTAACTATTGCATTGGCGGCAGCGATGACCCTGACCGCCTCCGCAGCCCAAAAGCAGAAACAGCAGGCGCACGGCTATCCCATCAGTCCTGTGCCCTTTACAGCAGTGAAAGTAACCCCTGGCACATTTTGGGGACAACGTCTGGAGGCCAGCCGCAAGGTCACTATCCCCCTCGCCTTCTCGAAGTGTGAGGAGACTGGACGTTACACGAACTTCTCAAATGCAGCAGAGCATCTGAAGGATCCCTCTAAGGTGTTCAAGGTTGGCGGCCTTTCCTTCGACGACACCGACCCCTACAAGACTATTGAAGGCGCCTCGTATATCTTGCAGACCTATCCAGACAAGAAACTGGTACAGTACATCGACTCTGTACTCGATGTGATTGCCTCTGCTCAGGAGCCCGATGGCTATCTTTACACCTCACGCACCCAGAATCCAAAGGAACCCCACGAGTGGGCTGGCGACAAACGCTGGAGTCAGGAAGAGGACCTGAGTCACGAGCTCTACAACCTCGGCCACATGGTGGAAGGTGCTATCGCCCACTATCAGGCCACAGGCAGCCGTAAGTTCCTCGACATCGCCATCCGTTATGCCGACTGTGTCTGCCGTGAGGTTGGCCCGAACCAAGGTCAGGCTTGTGTGGTTCCGGGGCATCAGATCGCAGAGATGGCACTTGCCAAACTGTATCTTGTTACTGGCGAAAAGAAATATCTCGACGAAGCTAAATTCTTCCTCGATTACCGTGGTAAGACCACCATCGTACATGAGTATTCTCAGGCTCATAAGCCCGTCATCGAGCAAGACGAAGCCGTAGGACATGCCGTTCGTGCTGCCTATATGTATGCAGGTATGGCCGATGTAGCTGCCCTCACAGGTGACAAAGACTATATCAAGGCCATCGATGCCATCTGGGACAATATCGTCACCAAGAAGCTCTATATCACTGGCGGTATCGGCGCCACTTCGAATGGCGAGGCCTTCGGCAAGAA